>ERZ889078.1870-NODE-1870-length-15894-cov-14.650672_pt1 | contig 15894 bp, 9 predicted proteins | sample MGYA00521266_ERZ889078 | MGnify/ENA primary metagenome ERZ889078 (study PRJEB32303, sample SAMEA104408618) | aquatic metagenome | biome: Brackish water; feature: Pelagic; material: water | place: Baltic Sea | collected 2014-06-16T06:34:00 | depth 76,534 m ...
CATCTTCTAGTAAAAGGATTTTCATTATTCACCCATCATTTTAAATCTATAACTAAAGACAGTACTCTTTTCATTTGAATTTACAGATACACGGACATCTTCTTCTTCACAAATATTACGAACAAGTTTTAAACCTAAACCAAAACTTTGTCTGTATCTGTCGTTATTCTTTTCATCTTCTCTATAATAAGCATCAAAAACCTTATCAACATCTTTAATAATTTTTGATTTACTTCCTACTGAAAATTCTACAAATGTTCCTACTTGTTCTAGTGTCACACTTACATTATGTTTAGGAAGTGTATATTTTATAGCATTTGTTAATGTATTATCAATTATTCTTTGGAGTTTTGTCTCATTAAAGTAGATATGTGCATCTCTTACACTCGAAAGATATTCAAAAGATATAAAGGAGTGTTCAGCAACTTCTGTAAAAAAATCTATACGACTCAATATATATTTATCAAGATTAATAACACTTTTTGGATACTCAATCTGATCTTTTTTAACCAAATAACTTAAATCATCATAAATACTAAATATATTTTTAACAGCTGATTCTATCTTTGATAGCTGTCTATCTTTCTTATTTTTTAGAGTATAAAGTTCAATACTTGTCAAAATAACACTTAATGGAGTATTTGTTTCATGTACTGCATATCTTAAAAACTCTTTTTGAGATTTTAATAACTCTTGTGAAAATATTTTTTCTTTTTCTAAATTTCTATTACTCTCTTCTAAAGTAATTGTTTTCTTTTTTATTTTATCTTCAAGTCCTAAATTCAATTCTATTAAAGATTTTTTTTGCTCATTGATTGTGCATAACATTTCATTAATATAACTAACCATTACTCTAAAATCTTTAAAAAAAATCATTTGGGGAATCAGCACATGCTCTTTATGAGCAGCTGATTCAAAAAACTCTAAAAATATTTGTGTGTCGTTTTGAAGTAATGCATTTAAGATTTTATAGAAACCTAGACTAATCGCAAAAATTATAAAAGAGAGTGTTACAATAACCAAAGTAGTCTTAATTGAGAGTGCTTTTAATTTTTCCGCTTTTTGCTCTCTTAGTATATTATTCACTGATTGACTAGAAACAGAATTTATATTTTCCTCTAAAGCTTTTCCATAATCTTTATACATCTCTTCAACAAGTAATCCAACAAACACTAAACTAAAAGCGAATATAACAGTAGCAGTTATAACATTTGCTTGTTTTATTGTTATATTTTGTAACATTTTTTTTAAATACATGAGATGATTATACACTTATTTATAAATTTTTAATTGACTTTTGACACTAAGCATTTTAGATTTCTGCCGAATCTATCTAGTTTTCAAACAACTAACATATCATTTTCACACTCTAATTTGTCCACTACCATAAATTTTAAACTAAACCCTATATAAGGGCTTTAGCCATATTGCCATTTCCAATAAAAGTTAATCTCATTTTTTACCTTCTTGTTTGTTACTAAATAGAGTGCCTTTGTTATGTACTCCCTCTATCAAAAACTCTCTAGCGGAGGTTAAATCGTAACCATTACATAAAAACATCTCTCTATTTTTACTCATAAGGTATTGGGCTGCTTTAAGTTTTGTGACAATTCCACCCGTTGCAAATTTAGAGTTTGGAGTATGTTTTTGATTTAACTCCTCCTCTTTTATCCCAGTTACTATTCTTCTTATTTGCGCTTTAGGGTTATCTTTAGGGTTAGAATCGTAATAACCATCAATATCGCTTAATATTATAAGCATATCTGCTCCCGTATGGTAAGCAACGTGAGCAGATAGTTGGTCATTGTCTCCAAATAGTTGATCTGGAGTTGTTGAGATATCATTTTCGTTAACAATAGGTAAAATATCATTTTTAAATGTTCTATCTATAATATCTTGAAAAATTCTAGTGTGTACTCTTGAATCAAAATCTTCCTCCGTTAAGAGTATTTGAGAGATAGTTACACCGTAAATCTCAAACATATTTTTATAAGAACTCATAAGAATAGGTTGCCCCACAGATGCTAAAACCTTTTTACTCGTAGGTATGCTTCTGTTTAATTGAACTGCTGTATATCCAGCAGCTACAGCACCAGATGAAACTAAAATAACTTCATATTTTTTTCTAGCTTCAGCAATTAAAGAGACCAGATGTAACATCCTCTCTTTTGCTATGCTTGTTGTTTCCGTTAAAACACTGCTTCCTACTTTAAAAACTATTCTTTTCATTTTAAACTCCTATTTTATTTAAAATTTCAATCTATGGAAATATTGCTTCTTTTGTGGATTAAGTTTTCTATCATTTATTATGCTCAAGCACTTATCAAGTTCTAAGTATAAATATTCATCCATATTTTTTCTCAATTTTTTAGTTTCTCTTGAACTGCGTCATAATTTTCAAGAATTACGTCTGAACTCTCATCTGAATATTTGCTAAATACCAATATGGCAATCCACGAAAAAATAAATCCAGGAAGTAATTCAAAAACATCAAATATACCTCCTTCTATTTGTTTCCAGACCATAACGGTAGTTGCACCAACCACCATACCCCATATAGCTCCAGATTTAGTAATATTACGATTGTATAAACTTAGTATTATTAGTGGCCCAAACGCAGCTCCAAAACCTGCCCATGCATAAGAAACCAATTGAAGTACGCTAGAGTTTTTATCTGCTGAGATATACCAAGCTATTATAGCGATGAGGATCACCGTTGCGCGACCAACCCAAACCAGCTCTTTATCACTTGCATCTTTACGAATGATAGCATGATAAATATCACGAGTAAGTACTGATGAAGATACAAGGAGTTGTGAATCGACCGTACTCATGATAGCAGCCAAGATTGCAGCTAGTAAAAATCCTGCTATCCAAGGGTTAAAAACTAGCTGAGAAAGTATGATGAAAATTTTCTCACTATCTTGTAGGTCAATACCGTTGGCCACCACATAAACAAAACCAAAAAAGCCAACGCTTAAAGAGCCTATTACTGAGAGAATCATCCAGCTCATACCGATAGTTTTTGCGATTCCTATCTCTTTTTCATCTCTAATTGACATAAATCTAACCAAAATATGTGGTTGACCGAAATAACCTAAACCCCACACTAGTGAAGATATAACTGAGATTAAAGATGCTTCACTGACTATATTTAGATGCGATGAATCAATTGTTCTCATAAGAGTAAAAGCTTCATTAACTCCACCAAGCTCAAATATAACAACTATCGGCGTTACTACAAGAGCCAACATCATAAGGATACCTTGAAGAAAATCTGTCCAACTTACAGCATTATAACCACCTAAAAATGTATACGAAACTATAATAAAACTACCAATTAAAAGCGCATCCGAATAACCTATGTTAAATGTTGCTTCAAAAAGTTTTGCGCCACCGACAAGCCCTGAAGATGTATAAAGCGTATAAAATAATAAAATAACTACTGCTGTAATTATTCGTAACATATGTCCCTTATCTTCAAACCTATTTGCAAGATAATCGGGAATAGTAAGAGAATCATTTAAGTAATGCGTATAAACTCTTAATGGTTTTGCGACATAATGCCAGTTCAGATACGCACCTATTATTAAACCAACGGCAATCCAACTTCCTACAATTCCATCACTATACATTACTCCAGGTAAGCCTAAAAGAAGCCATCCACTCATATCAGATGCACCAGCACTTAGGGCTGTAACACTAGGATTAAGTCCACGTCCACCTAAAACATAATCACTTAAATCACTTGTTTTGAAGTAAAAGTAAAATCCTATTGCTAGCATAACTAGCATATAGATTATAAACGATATTAATATTTCTGTCTGCATATACTTACACTTCCTCCAAAGTTAAACCTTGAATCCCTAAGTTACCATATCTATGATAACTGTTTGAGATGCTTTGCTCGATAAAATAATGCATTAGTTCTAAACGACCATGTGATACAAAAGGATTACTCGCTATATATATCGCTTTACTCGCAACTTGCTCATAAATATTTTGCGTTACATTATCCGGATGCAAAAATCTAATTCTTTGAACCTTAGGCATCATCTCTATTAATTCATCTTCATCATCTCTACTTATTCTATCCTCTTTACCTATAAATGAAGCTTGTTTTGATTCCAACCAAATGAATTCCGCCTTTCTACTCTTCTTAGGTATGGAGACAAGAAGCTTTGCACCAATCATTTTAATAGCCATAATAGTCGTTAAAATCTCATCCAATTCATCCCTTTCTTCCACTCTTAGAAGCACACTCTCAACTGGAAGATAGCGAATAATATTGCTCTCACCTCGTATGTGTGCATAGTCATGTTCTTTTAAAAACTCAACTTCATGCCAATGAGCAAAATGACAGATATGACGAAGTGCTAACTCACACTCATCATTAAATACGGTATCGCGCGTCAATAAACTTCTCATCTGCTCTATAAACTGTGTTGAACAACTCTCATAAAGATTAGTCTCTTTATAATCAATGTTCATGAATTGACTAACATAGTTAAACCCACCAGCTTTTTTACCGCTGCCAATAGCGGACTTTCTCATTCCGCCAAATGGTTGACGAATTACGATAGCTCCCGTTGTACCACGGTTTATATAAAGATTTCCTGCAAGAATTTTATCTCTCCAATAATCTTGTTCTCTTTTGTCTAGTGTTTCTATCCCTGAAGTTAAACCATATCCCGTTGCGTTAACTAGCTCTATAGCGTGCTCAAGATTATCTGCGCGCATTACGCTAAGTACTGGACCAAATAGTTCGTTCATGTGACAAAAATCACTGTTTTTCGTTCCCCATCTTACAGATGGAGTAAGCATATATGGGTTGCCTTTATCTGCATAAGATGGAGGAACAAGCCACTCCTCTCCATCATCAAGATAGCTCAGTGATTTTTTAAGCTCTCCTGCTGGGAGATTTGCAAGAGTTCCTATGCGATTAGCAAAATTCCATACCGAACCTGTTTGAAGTGACTCTACTGCTTCTTTTAAAGTCTTTTTAAAATCTTTATCTTCATATAATTCTTTTTCTAAAACCAGCAATGAAGTAGCTGAACACTTCTGTCCGGAGTTATGAAATGCAGATACAACTACATTTTTAATAGCTTGGTCTCTATCGGCAAGCGCTGTTACAATGGTGGCGTCTTTGCCGCCCGTTTCAGCGCTTAAACTTATGTCTGGGCGTGATTTTACGATGCGGTACGCTGTCTTTTCTCCACCGGTAAATATAGTAAAATCAATATCTTTACTAGGTATAACATGTTGACCAACTTCACTTCCAACCGCAGGAAGAAACTGAAGCGTATTTTTACTTATCCCCGCATCCCAAAAACATTGACAAAGTCTATATCCGCAAAGTATGGAATCTTCTGCAGGCTTTAGTATGACCGTATTTCCAGCGGCTAATGAGGCGGCAACTCCTCCAGCAGGAATGGCGATAGGAAAATTCCAGGGACTTATCACCAAACCAACGCCTTTAGCACTTGCTTGGACACCTGTAAGACCTGACATTTTTGCTACACTGTAAGGGTAAAAATTTGCAAAGTCAATAGCTTCACTTACTTCTACGTCTGTCTCAGTAAAGACTTTTCCAACTTCAGCGGCAGCCACACCGATTAAATCGGCTCTTGCCAATCTTAACTCATGCGCCACATCCATTAAAATCTTCTGTCTCTCTAGATAGTGTAGTTTTCTCCAACCATCTGGGTCCTCTTTTGCAGTAGCAATAGCCACTCTCATATCATTTTCGTTTGCTTGTATATAATATCCTGCTAATTTTTTCTCATGATACCCAGATTTATCTATTACATCTATAATATTTTCATCTCTTTGAACTACTCTGCCACCAACAACAGGATAAGCGTTAAAACCGCCCACTTCCCCAATATTTTGCCATTTGTCGCGGATACTCTCCGCCCATTTTCTATTTGCAGGTAAAACAAAATCTGTATCTGGTTCATTTTCAAATTGATAATCTCTCGCATCAATATCTTTTTTAGTTATCTCTTTGTTTCTATCTTGTGTTCTGTATGGTTTTTGATCAACAGTTGGTATTAAAGCAATGGCATCGTCATAACTTTTTATGAGCGTCTCCCAAGCTGGACTGTCGACTTCAAGACCAAAACTATGTCTTAAAAAGTTTTGGTCTGCCGTATTTTCATCAAATCGTCGAACAAGATAAGCAATGGCATTTGTAAAGGTGTCTTTAGTAGCGGTTGGGGCGTAAAGTATTACGTTTAAGCCCTCTTTCTTTAGCACTTCATAAGCTGCCTCACTCATCCCCTCTAGCATCTCAGCAGAACAATAGCTCTCAGTTCCTCTCTCTTTTGCTAAAAGCATCGCTAAAGCATGGTCAAAAAGATTATGAGAGGCTACGCCTGTATGAACATAGGGTGCCACTTCAGGGTCAAGCAAAAAATCCATCGCTATCTTAAAATTTGCATCACTCTGTGCTTTAGATGAATAAGTAACATTATGCCAACCTCTTAAAGAAGCTTCGGTTAATTCCATCTCTTGATTTGCGCCTTTAACAATACGGATTTTTATAGGAGCTCCACCACTCTGAACTCTATCTTTAGCCCAATCTGCTAAATCTTTGATATAAATCATAGCATCTGGTAGATAGTTTTGTATAACAATCCCTGCATGATAATCTTTAAATTCCTCTTTTTGTAAAACATTTTTAAATGAATCAATAGTGATTTCAATATCTCTATACTCTTCCATATCAAGATTTACAAATTTATATTGCTCTTTACCATCTTTATCTTTATATCTGTTTTTCATAGCCACACGATAAACTTTTTCTAATTGCTCGGAAATTTTCGCAATATTATTTTCATGTGCATGTGGGATTATCTGAGAAAAAAGATTTGAGATTTTTATAGAGAGATAATCAACATCGGGATTTTTTAAAAGTTTTATATATTTGTCTACTCTCGCCCCAGCTTCTTTTTCACTAAGCACTATTTCACCAATAACGTTAATATTTACACGAGTCCCTTCATCTCTTCTTGCTTTCATGTGTTTAGCTAAAACTGGGTCTTCGCCCTTTATGACAATGGAGCTAATGTCATTTCTAAGATACTGAATAAAAAGCGGTATGGATATGGAACTTACATAAATACCTACGTCACGAAATAACCAGATAAGTATCTGTTCAAATTGAGAGAAAAAATCCGTACTTTTATATTTGGCGAAGATATGCTCTAGCTGATCAGCGACTCTATCTCCATTTTTTGAACGAAAACTTTGGTCAAGCAACTCAATAAGAAATATCTTATTAATAGGATTTTTCAGCATTTTCATCATCATGTCGTGAAAATCCTGCTCCTTACCTTTTCTTGAAACCTGTATTTTTTTTTGCCATTCGTAAGCTACACTTTTTACTTCTTGAACTGTTTTTTCTGGTATGCTCATATGTTTTCCTCATTTATTATGTCTTGTAGTTCTTTCATCTTCCTTACTCAACTTAATATAATTTTTAAGTTGTTCGAGATACATTAGCCCTCATTTTTATAATACTCTTATATTGAGAACTCATGACAACTATAATACATTAGCATTAATGAGTCAAGTAAGCATAACTATCATATTCACTTAATGGGGTAGTTACTTAATTAATTCTTCTTTGGCTTAATCCCATTGACCATGGCATATAACGTAGGTAAATAGAGTAAATTGAGCACTGTTCCCCACACTAAACCAAAACCTATAGAGATAGCAATAGGCTGTAAAATAACCGCCTGTCCTGTTGCATAAAAAATGAGGCTAAAGAGTCCTAAAAAAGTTGTAATGGATGTGATAAGAATAGGACGAAGTCTCTGTTTTGCACGAGTGAAAAACTCTTCTGAGCGACGAGTACCATGTAAAAAATCCAACATGATAATTCCGTCATTTATGACAACACCAGCTAAACCTAAAATCCCAATAATCGATGGCATTGTAAGAGGAATTCCTAAAAGTTTATGTCCAAGCAGTGCACCTAAAATAGAGAGAGGAATAACACTCATGACCATAAGGACATATTTTACTTTTGAAAAAATCAACAAAAGTGTCAAAAAAATCAAAAAAACAGCTAAAACTAAACTATTTTTCATATCTCCTTTGAGTTGCTTATTTTTCTCTTTTTCACCTAAAAGATCCACTGTTATTCCCGAACTTGAAATATCTTGAAGCATAGGTTCTAATATAGTTAGAATCTCTTCTGCTGTTATCACTCTTTTATCAACATTTGCATAAACAGTTTTTACAATATTTCCATTTAGTTTATCAATCTTTTCATAATCTCTAATTTTTACTATCTCAGCTACATCACTCAACCTTACATATCTTCCATCTCCAACTGCTATATTAAAATTTATAAGAGTTTGTGTTTTATCTTTAGCAATATATTCTGTTTTTATCTCCATAACTCCTCTGTTATTAAAGGTGGTTGATTGACGACGCTCTAAAAAATAATCGCTTAATACTTTAGAGATAGAAGCTTCACTGAGACCTAAACTCTCTCCATAAGAGTTTATTTTTATCTTATACTCCATTTTGCCATATTTAATATTATCACTAAAGTTTGCGACACTATCAATAGTTGACAATTTATCTTCAAGTTTGTTTATTGCCTCTTCAAGCTTTGTATCATCACTTCCTGATAAATTTATCTGAATATCACTTCTTATAAGCCCTGGTTTATCCTCCATAACTCCAAGTTCAAGCATATGAAATTTTTCTCTAAAAGGTTCTATAATATCTCTTGCATGAGGTGAAAGTTCGTAAGTTTTTTTATCTCTTATCATCTCTGGGTCATTAAATATAAAACTGAAATTTAAAATTGGATTTATATAACTACTCATAAAATCTGTTGCTTTTCTATCTTTAAGCTCCATAGTAATAAAAAATACATTGTTATTAAACTCTGTTTCACCGGAAAGACTACGTCTATATCCGCTCGTTGCAGATATCGATTTTAAGAAAAACTCATCACCATGTTTGACAATCTCTGCTTCTACCATCTTTGCAATTTCAAAAGTATCTTCTATGGGAGTATTAATATCTAATTTTCCTGATATATAAAGATTAGATCCATCAAAATTTGGAAAAAACTGAAACTTCATAGACTTTGCAGTTATCACTGTAAAAATTGGAATAAGAATTAAAAAAGTAAGCACAAATATTTTTTTATAGTGTATATGAAATGACAACAATTTTTCATAAGCATTTTGAATCCCTGTCCAATCAACTAAGTTATTACTCTTTTTTAAAAACTCTCTTGCATGAAGTGGTAGAAAAAGAAAACTCTCAAGTAAAGAACCTAGTAAAATCATAACAACAACAATAGGCACTAAAATCAGAAAAAGAGCTATTTCACCTTTCATCATAAACATTGGTAAAAAAGCTGCAACTGTTGTGAGTGTTGCCAAAGTAACCGGTAACATCATCTCTTTAACCCCAAGAACAGAGGCTTCTTTAACCTCCATGCCATCATCAATATGTCGCTGTATATTTTCACTTACAACAATCGCATCATCAACAACAATGCCTATAACAATCAAAGCTCCCAACAAAGAAACTATATTAATAGAGTAGCCCAAGTAGTCAATAAGAAGAAGCCCTATCATGAAAGAAAAAGGTATCCCCATTGCAACTATAACTGCAATACGAAAATTAATCAAAATCAAAAGAGATAAAAAAACGAGAACAAGACCTAACATCAGATTAGATATGACAGTATCTAAACGCTCTTTTATGGGTTTAGATGTATCTTGGTAAAAATTAAAAAGTACCCCTTTGTAATTTTTAGATACCTTTTTTACATACTCTTGTAACTCTTTTGAAAGCTCTAGTGAATTTCCCTCTTCACTTTTTGATATAACTAATGTAAGTGTTGAATTTGTGTTAAAAGATGAGAGAGTTGTTGTTTGAGGATAACTTAAATCAACTTTTGCAATCTGACCTAACCTTATGTACTTATCATCAATTTTTAAAATAGACTCTTCCCAATCTTTGGCATTCGTTTTACCATTTACAGTAGAAATAAAAGCAAAGTTACCCTTCTCTTCTATGTTTCCAATTGGAAAAATATACGAGAGATTTGTAATGGCACTTACAACACCCGAAGGATTTAAATCATATGCTAAAATTGCTTGGGAATTTATCTTGATAGAAACCTCTTGATCAGAATCACCTCTAATGTCAATTTTACTAATATGTTTAATCCTAGACAATTCGGATTTTATATCTTTTGCAACTTCAGTCAACTCACCACGAGATAAAAGTTTAGATGAAACAGATAACTTTATTAATGCTTTATCTTTATCTACAATTGTCGCTATGGGTTCATTCATATCGGATGGAAGATACTGTTTAGAGAGAGATATCGCATCTTTTACATTGTTAAGAATGTTAATCTTATTTGCATTTTCATTTAGTGTCAAAGTCATAGTAAATGCACCAGGGGCTATCGTTGTTTCAGTCTTGTCAATTCCACTAATACTACTCACTGCATCTTCAATATCTCGAACTGCCATTCTATCCATATTTGCTGCACTAGCCCCTGCATAAGTAGCACGAATACTAATTTTATCGAGTTCAACAGTCGGAAACATCTCTTTTGGAATAGTTATATAGGCATTTACTCCAAGATAGAGGACAAACAACAATAAAGCATAATTTAGCCTACTGTTGTTGAGAAAATATTCTAAAAATTTTATCATTACATTTTACTCATTATATTAGGAATTACAACACTCGAAATTGCCTTTGAAAAAAGCACAACTTTAACTGTCCAAAACAAAGATTCATTTCTTGTTTGTAATAATACACTCTTTGTGTATAATTTCACTTTAGAAAAAGATAATTTTGAAACTCAATAGAAGTTTTAAGTGGCTATAATATTCCATTTTTAAAGGAAGTAAATTTTGCATAATAATATACATAATTCCATCTTAGCATCTTTAAGTGCGGATGCCTATTTATTGGGTTCTCACTGGGTTTATGATGAAGAACAACTAAAAACTCTACCTATAGACTGGGAGAGTTTAAATCCTCCTCAGGCGATGTGGCACAAAGGCAAAAGTGCTGGAGATTTTACACACTATGGAGACCAAACATTTTTTCTTTTAGAATATATGAAAGAACATCAAAGCTTTGATAAACAAGATTTTTACACTTTTTGGAAAAGTAAAATGTCCTCTTATAAGGGTTATATTGATGGTGCAACACGAAATGCACTTGAAAATATGGGTTCAGCTAATAATGATTTAAGTATTTGTGGTCGTATAAGCCCTCTACTTTTAACTGCCACAACAAAAGAAGAATTTCTACATGATATTTCAGAACTTGTGAGCATAACACATAATTCTGAGTTAGCAAAAGCTGCTACAAAGTTTTTTGCAGAACTATTATGGGATACAAAAGAGAACCAAGATATTACAAGCAATATCCAAAAATTAAAACACAACTATCCTACTCTTTTGCAGTGGATAGATGATGGTGTGAACTCTAAAAATGAAGATACTTTTAGTGTCATTAGAGGTTTTGGTCCTGCTTGTGGTATTGATGGTGGTTTTGCAGGAGCTATACACTTACTCTCTCTTGATGATGATTTTAAAACTATCATGCAAAAAAATGCAAAAGCAGGTGGAGATAGTTCGGCTAGGGGAATGAGTGTTGCCATGATTTTAGGTATACGAAACAATTTCAAACTACATGATAATTGGACAGAAAATATCAATAATATAAAAGAGATAAGAGAATATTTACATGCAACTATATGATTCAGCAAAAAAAATAAAAAGAGAATTTATACCCCTAGAAGAGGGAAAAGTCTCTTTATATGTTTGTGGACCAACTGTGTATGATGATGCACACTTAGGTCATGCAAAATCAGCACTCGTTTTTGATCTACTTACTCGTGTACTCAAAGCCAATGGTTTGAATGTTACTTATGCAAGAAACATTACAGATATTGATGATAAAATTATAAAAAAAGCAGTGGCTCAAGGTAAAAGTATTAAAGAGATTACAGACTTTTATACCGATTCTTTTCATAAGGAAATGGCTAGTATAGGTGTAAAACGTCCAGATATTGAACCAAAAGCCACAGAGAGTCTTGAAGCGATGCAAGAGATGATACAAAAATTACTCGATACAAATCATGCCTACACTACAACTGAGGGTGATGTCTATTTTGACACATCAAGTGACAGTGAATATTTATCACTCTCTTCTCGTGTTCAAGAAGAAGAAGATAAACAAGAACGCATAGAGAGTTCCTTTTTGAAAAAAAATAGTGCTGATTTTGCTCTTTGGAAATCTGTAAAAGATAACACTATCACTTATGACTCCCCTTTTGGAGCTGGGCGTCCTGGTTGGCACTTAGAGTGTTCAGCTATGATAGAAAAACATTTAGCAAAACCAAACCTTCCCTTTGCAGTAGATATTCATGGTGGTGGAGCTGATTTACTTTTTCCTCACCATGAAAATGAAGCAGCACAAACAAGATGTTCTTCTAATCATGCTCTTGCAAACTATTGGATGCATAATGGTTTTGTAAATATTGATGGTGAAAAAATGAGTAAATCTTTGGGCAATAGTTTCTTTTTAAAAGATGCCCTTAAAGAGTATGATGGAGAGGTACTTCGTTTTTACCTTTTAAGCACACATTATAGAAGTAACTTTAACTTTAACAGTGAAGATTTAGCAACGGCAAAAAAGCGTCTTGACAAAATCTATAGACTTAAAAAGAGAGTTTTTGGTTTAGCTGAGAATACTGAGACTACTCCTTTTAAAGTGAAACTTTTAGAAGCTTTGAGTGATGACTTAAATGTCTCTTCAGCTTTAGCCCTCATTGAAGAGATGCTCTCAAATGCCAATGAAACACTCGATACAGCAGGAAAACACAAACAACTCAAAAAAGAGATAATTTCAAATCTTTTATACATTGAAGAAGTTTTAGGTTTTGGAATAAAAAACAGCTTTGAGTATTTTCAATTTGGAGTAAATGAAGAAACGAAAAATAGCATCAACGAGCTAATTATGAAAAGAAATGAAGCAAAAAAAGCAAAAGATTTTAAAACTTCTGATACACTTAGGGATAAAATACTCTCCTTTGGTGTGAACTTAATGGATACTCCACAAGGTACATTCTGGGAAAAAGTATAATTTTTATAGCAAGGATAAAATAATGAAAAAGTTCAACATATTTTTAACATTCTCACTTCTTTTAGTGAGTAGTTCTCTTTTTGCAAACAATGCTAAAGTTACTGTTCAAATAGAGAATATTCCTATGATTAAAAGTATAGGGGCAAAAGTAGTCAAGGTTATAGACCAAGGACTTGTGTACCAGTTTAAAGCAGAGGTAAAAGGTGATAGACCTGGTCAAATTGAGGGTTTTGTAAGCAAAGATATGACTACTCTTTTTACAGGAAAAGCTTATGACACTAAAACATCAAAACCGTTTGCTATTCCTTTTGATGTAAATGTAGAACTTTTAAAATCTTTAGCTGCTTATAAAGCTGGTGATGGTAAAGATGTTTATTTCTTATTTACTGATCCAGAGTGTCCTTACTGTCAAAAACTAGAAAAAAAGCTTACTAAACTCAAAAAGAACATTACTATTTATACTATTCTTTTTCCTTTAGACTTTCACAAAAATGCTAAAAAGATGTGTCGCTATATTCTTAGCAAAAAAGACAACGAATCTAAAGTACAAGCTATGAAAGATATTGCAAATAAGAGTGACAAATATACAAAAGCAAAATACTCTACAAAAGAGTTAACAACACTCAATGCAAAAATTGATGCAGGACTTAAAGAAGCTCTTAAAATCGGGATAAGTGGTACACCAACTATTTTAAATGCTAAAGGTGTGAGAGTTTTTTCAGAAGATATTCTCACAAAGTAATTCTACATGATAATTGATGAACTAAAAGAGCATATTTCACAAAAATCACAAACGAGTGGTGAAGAGTTTTTACGACTTTTTCACGGCCGTGGTGGTCTACATGATAATTTGAGACATCTAAGCATTGATTCTATCGACACCATACTTAGTGTGGCTCTTTATTTTGAAGAAGAAAATGAAAAAGAGCTTATAAAAATGCTCCAAAATTTTACTCAAAATTCAAAATACGAAACCCTTATTATTCAAAGAAGATATCTACAAGGTTCTCCTAGCGAAGTCCTCATCGGTAAACTACATGATAATTTATACATTTTAGAAAATGGTATTAAAATAAAACTCAATCTTTTATCTAATCGCAACAGCGGTTATTTCCCAGACATGAAAAATGGTAGAACTTTTGTAAGAGAAAATGCCAAAGATAAAAGAGTCCTCAATCTTTTCTCTTACACTTGTGCTTTTTCACTAGCAGCTAAAGTTGGTGGTGCTTATGAGGTTGTGAATGTAGATATGAGTAAAGGTGCATTAAAAACGGGAATGGCAAATCACTCTTTGAATGATTTAGACCCAAGAGGAGTAAGTTATTTACCCTACAATATTTTAAAATCATTTTCGTCTCTCAAGAAAAAAGGACCTTTTGATTTGATTATTATTGACCCACCTACTTTTCAAAAAGGGAGTTTTGAAGCAACAAAAGATTATGAAAAAATCATAAAAAAACTTCCTCAAATTGCTAGTGAAGATTGTACCCTACTCTCATGTTTAAATTCGCCTAATTTAGAGAGCGATTTTATTATAGACCTTATGAAACAGTGGGCACCAAGTTTTAGCTTTGTACAAAGGCTAGATAATGTTGCAGAATTTACAAGTAGTGATGAAGAGAGAAGTCTTAAAAATCTTATATTTAAACGAAATTAAACTGATGAACTTTATCATAATAAATTATACTTTATAATTGCTATTTAAAGTAAAATAGACTACAATAATCGCCATGAAAGATAATCAAACGAATCAACAAAGAACTAATCAAACGCTTATTAATCAAGCTAATAGCATCTTACCCTTATCCTCTATATCCATTTTAATAAGTGCCCTACTTATTTCAGCTCTATTTTGGGAAATTTCCTATCAGCTTGATATTATATTATGGTTATTTGCACTTACAATAACACTGATTGTCCGTAATATAAATGCCCGTCGGTATTTTAAAAGTGCTCTTACCACACCACATAAAAAAGATATTTTTTATTTTCAATCTTTAGCCATCATTACTGCTATTATTATAAGTGTAGGACTTGTTAGTAACTTTGCAGAAAATAGACCACTTTATCAAGCTTTTTTAGTTATGGTTGTTGCTGGATTATCAGCTGGTACTGTTATGAGTCTCTCAATGTACAGAAACTTAACTATTGTTTACTTAGCTATCCTACTTCTACCTTTGACCTACTTCTTATACCAAGAACATACACTTGTTCATATTTACATCTCTAGTTTAATCCTACTCTTTTTTGCTATGTCATCCCTATTTGCTATAAAGTCAAATTCTAACATTCTCAATCTTATTAACTCACAATTAGCACTAGAAGTTTCTGATCAAAAAATTCATTATCAGGCATTTTATGATGATTTAACTGGACTACCTAATAAAGAAAACTTAAATGAACGTTTAACAAATCAACTCGCAAGACTCAAAAGACATCACCATTTTGGTGCTGTTTTAATGATAGATATAGATCATTTTAAAAATATAAATGATGCTTTAGGACATAAAATAGGCGATGAACTTTTAAAAATATTTTCCCATCGTGTCCAAGAGACAATACGACAAGAAGACACCTTTGTACGATTAGGAGGAGATGAATTTATTATTTTTCTTTCTGATATTGGTGTAAATGAAGAAGAAGCGATGAAAATAGCAGATGAAGTTGCTCAAAAACTGCATTTACTCTGTTTAGAACCTATTGAGATAGAAGAGAACACTTTGGATATCACCA
>ERZ889078.1873-NODE-1873-length-15867-cov-6.031242_pt1 | contig 15867 bp, 15 predicted proteins | sample MGYA00521266_ERZ889078 | MGnify/ENA primary metagenome ERZ889078 (study PRJEB32303, sample SAMEA104408618) | aquatic metagenome | biome: Brackish water; feature: Pelagic; material: water | place: Baltic Sea | collected 2014-06-16T06:34:00 | depth 76,534 m ...
AAATATTATCCAGTGTGCTTTCACCCACTTCTGGAAGTTTCGTGATCAATGGAAAGGTTTCCTCATTACTGGAATTAGGGACAGGATTTAACCCTGAGCTTACCGGGATTGAAAATGTCTATTTTAACGGGATGTTGCTTGGTTTTACAAAAGAGGAGATGGAGGCAAAACTGGATGACATCCTGAGTTTTGCCGATATCGGAGAGTTCGTCGGGCAGCCGGTAAAAACCTATTCAAGCGGAATGTATGTACGCCTTGCTTTTGCAGTTGCCGTACAGGTTGATCCCGATATCCTTATGGTTGATGAGGCTCTTTCTGTGGGAGATGCAAGGTTTCATATAAAATCCATCAAAAAGATGTCATCCTTTGTTGAAGAGGGGAAAACGATCATCTTTGTTTCTCATGATACGAATGCGATACAGTCGTTATGTGACAGGGTTATTTTGCTTGATAAAGGTAACCTTATAAAAGATTCGAATCCTTCGCAGGCTATTGATTATTATTTTCATAAGGTGATTAATGAACAGAATAAGGAAAATGAGGATTTCCTGAAACCTGACATTGTGAAAAAAGAGGAATTGAATAGGGAAGGTGCTCATAGTAAGGCTGGAACTTATCAAACCACCTCAGAGATTGAATTACTCTCTTGCCATATTTTCAATGCAAGCAATATAAGAACCGAGTCTATAACAAGTGAAGAGGATATAAAATTGGTTTGCAGGATCAAAACACACATTGACATGGAAGAGCCTCATTTTGGATTTCAGATCCGGAACCGCTTTGGGGTGTCGGCTTTTGTAACGAATACCTATAACATGGGGATCCACCCGAAACCAATCAAAAGGGGTGAATCGGTAACCGTTGAATTTGCTTTCAATTGCAACCTGTTCCCTGAGCTATATTCGATCACAATTGGAGCATCGAATAAAGGTCATGGCAGGGGAGCTTTCGAAAATTATTATTTCCTTGCCCAGGATCCAACGCCGATAAAGGTAACAGAAAAAGCCGATGCAATATTTTATAGCGGGTATTATAATATGAAACCAACCTTCAGGTTGATCATGACTGAAGTTACAGAGCAGTGAGTTTATGATGATTATCCATATCCTTTGGGAAAGGCTCAGAAGATTTTTCCATTTCGTACTACTTCATTATCTGGCCAGACCCGGATCGGATCAAACTGGTTTTAATGTCTTTGGATACTTTTCGAAGTTGATCGGGCAGGGAGAGATTGTACGTGGTTTTGTTGATGGATTGATCAGGAATGATGAAGACATTGTTCTGCTTGATTTCTATGATAACAACCATCAACGTATTCCACGCAATGAGGAGGAAAAATACAGAAAATATTATTTCAGGAAATTCAGATACAAGACCAACCTGTTTTTTGTCGACCTGGGCCTGTTGAAGCAAATCCGGAAGAGGGTTCCGGTTCTTTTCCGGAACAAACGAAACATTGTGACCTTCTGGTGGGAATTTGAAAGCGGTTTTGAAGATAGGATTCCAATTCTAAATGAATTTGATGAAGTATATGTGTTCAGTGACTTTATCATGAACGTCTTGAATTCAATTGAACACAAGAGGTTTAAGGTAACAAAGATAAAGTACTCATTAGTCAAAAACTGGATCATTGAGGATGACCCGGTAACTATCAGGAAGAGATACAACCTGGAAGAAAAGTTTTGTTTCTTTTTCAACTTTGACTATCTGAGCAGCTACAACAGGAAAAATCCTGAAGCTATCGTACGAGCGCTTGCTGAGGAATTTCCTGATGAAAATGAGGTAGTATTTGTTGTAAAAACGAACAACAGCCTGAAATTTGAAGAGAAGAAGATGAGTTTTCTCAACCTGGTGAAAAACCTGGGATTAACAGACAGGGTTGTCATCATACGGGATTCATTATCAAGGAGCGAATTCATGACTTTGTTAAATGCCATGGATTGCTATATTTCACTTCACCGTGGCGAAGGACTAGGACTGGGTATTCTTGAGGCACTGGCTCTTGATAAGCCTGTTATTGCCACGAATTATGGGGGGAATTCGGAATACATGGGTCATCCTCTTGCAAGGCCGGTCCCATATTCCCTTGTACCCGCAAATGATGATTATCCGCCCTATAAAGATGTTAAATCCTGGGCTGAACCTGATATGGATACAGCGAAAATGCATATGCGGAAAATTTACAACAAGAAAAGGGATAACCGGAAATAAAATGAATTCAAGTATCCTGAAACGCATTATCTTATGGTTGATCTTATGTTTATTGATAATACCCTTAATTCAGAAAAAATTACACATTTTCAAAAGTGTACCATTATTTGGTGTTTATAATCCTGCCCTAAGTCCTACAATTGGCATTAACGACTGGTTCTCAGGAAAATATAGACATTTTATTTGCATCATCTGGTAATGAACGAATTATTCTGATTGAAATTCCTCACCCTGCTTCTCCGAGAAGCATGGGTTTGGCTACGGATGAAAGAATGCTAGGAATTGCACTTCATAGGCTATCTATCGTGCCTGATAACGTGTGATGAAAATCAAACCAGTAAGAGTTTAAATATGTCGACCGTTAACACCCTGATATTCGGGGTATTATTATACATAATTCTTTGCCTGATAGGCCATGCAGTTATCGCATTATTTCGCCTGAAAGCTGATCCTCTCGAAGTATTTGCTCTCTCTCCGGTCATAGGTTTAGCATTCCTCACCCTGCTAACCACATATTTGGCTCTTCTTAACATCCCCTTTGAACTGGTGTCGAAGACCATTATGTTAATTATTGCAATATTATCAACGATATACCTGGTGATAATTTTCAGGAATGATTTTAAAAGGGGAGTACTTGTTCGACTAAAATATCTAATACCGTTTCTTGCAACATTTTGTCTTATTGCTTTACCATTTTTAATTGGAGGCTATCAATATGCCATTCTTCGCGGAAATGGTACGGATGCATTTAACTATGTCTCAATGGCCGATGCGTTTTCCAGGTTTCCAATGGAATGGATAATGACACAACCGGAATCAATTCTTCGTGAACAGAGTCCCAATCTGGTCTTTGCCCAGGAAATGTTTACTTCAAGATGGTCAACATCTGCGCTCCTTGCTTTCAATTCCAGTGCTTTCGGAATTTCTCCAATAGAGTTTGAGTATGTGTTCACCTTAATCATGATTGTCGTTTTTTTAAGTGCCCTTATTGCTGCATTATCCGCGATTGGGGTGCTTAACAGCCTGACAGTCTGGCTTCCAGTGGCTTTTATTGTTGGTTTCTGGGGCCAATTTATTTTGGATATTCGTGCTTTCTCCCAGATCGTATCTTTACCAATTTTAGTAGTTCTTGTTGGGTGGTTATTGTCAATAAAAAACAGCCATGGCCCGGTTTTCAGATATGGTGTTGGCTTAACTGCAATTCTAACTGTATCATTATTTTTCCAGTATCCGGAGATTGTAGTAGCTTTTCTACCTGGCACCTTATTGCTCTTTCTGATCCATCTTTGGGGAAGGTACATAAAGAAGATTCTTACCAGAAAAGATTTCGGAAGGCTAATCATATTTTTGATTTTCATCATTCTATTGCTCACTCCACTTATTGATCTCCTGTTTAGATTTGCTTTGGAACAAACCCAATTCGCGGTTACTCAATCTCTTGGATGGGAGAAGGCCTATTTCACCTGGATGAAGAATCCTATTAGTGGAATTTGGGGTGTTGGAATCAACACCGGGTATATGGAGTTTCTTGATGGTATATTTACAGTTCTTACATTTATTATAGCTCTGGCGCTTACCCTAGGAGTTATTGTCCGGTTTATAACCATTCTCTTATCACGAAAACAGTTAAAGGAGAATATGGCAGAGGCCAGCCTGTTTTTGCTTTGTATTTCTGGTTTCTTAGGAGCAGTCATACTTTTTGCACATGGAAATGCCTGGGCAGCGGGCAAAGTTCTATCTTATTTCGCATTTCTCATTCCAATCTGGATGGCAATAAATCTCTCTAATAAGCATTTAGGGGAATCGAGGCCTAGGTTTATACAGGTATCATCCATTATTCTCATTCTGGCAATCTTGGTTTGGGGATCGATAAACGTGATTTACGCGGGAGCCCGCATTACTCATGCAATAACAGAAAGCGACTTTCCCGGATACATGACCAATCATGGTGAATATCGAAGAGTAAACGCAGGTGCAATTGCAAAGATGCCTGATATAAACTTGCCCGAAGGCTCTACTGTAACGATATTCGAGCCTTCTACATGGGGACGTGAGTTTCTGGCATACTACATAGAGGGGAACGGATATTCAGCACTCACTCCCGGGTTTTCCGGAAGCCGAATCATTAAACCGGATTTAAATGAAACAAATAATGAAATAGAATATGTTTTGGCAAACAGTAGATTTTTTGCCTCAAGTAATCTCACCACACCTGAAGACAATACATATAATTTGATTCCAACAAAACCGGGTAACCATTTTGCAGCAGTTGTGGCTTTTGAAGGAGGCTATGGAATGGAAACATATCTGGGAACTTCACTACGATACATATGGACTGGAGAGCAAGATATTTGGATTACCCTGTTTGCAACTTCCATTAACTACAATGTAAGTTTGAGGTTATGTCCTGGAGAGGTCAGGGATAGCAATGATTCACTAGTGGTACTTGTAGAAGTAGATGGTAAGCAAATATCTCAACTTGAAGTTACAGAGTGTATGGATCTTGATGTTGAACTGCTTGGAGATAGCGAGAAAAAATTTATTCAAATCCGAATAGCCAGTAGTGACCTTCATCATGGACCCACAATACTTGGTCAGGATACCCGGGATCTGAGATTACGGGTGGAACTTTCTCAGATAAGACTTAAAGATTCAATTCACTAGATGAAAGTTGTATTTCTAATTCTGTAATATATGCATTGGTGCAATATTTAAACCAAAAGAATATGGATATAAGTAATAATTCTCCCGCAATTTCTGTTGTTGTCCCTGTTTATAAAGAAGAAGATAGCATCCGTCCATTCCTGGAACGTACTGAAAAGGTCTTCCAACAGATGAACAAAACATATGAAATTATCTTTGCCCTTGATCCTTCGCCGGACGACACTGAAAAAGTGATTATGAAGGAGATCAACCGTAATCCGAGTATCAGGCTTCTGGTACTATCCCGTCGGTTTGGACAGCCTGCAGCAACAATGGCAGGTATCCTGAGCTGTTCAGGTGAAACCTGTGTGGTGATAGATGTTGATCTTCAGGACCAGCCAGAACTCATCGGGCAGATGTATGCCAGGTTGAAAGAGGGCTATGAGGTGGTGTATGCCAAACGTCGCTCCCGAAAAGGTGAAACATTGATCAAACGAGTCATCTCCCGGGTTGGGTATTCGGTCATCAACAAACTCAGTGATGTAAAAATACCGGGTAATACAGGCGATTTTCGAATCATTACCCGGCGGGTAATGGAGGAACTAAGGAGGCTAAATGAGAGTCACGGTTTTCTTAGAGGGCTCGTGGCCTATGTTGGATTCAGGCAGACATTTATTGAATACGACAGGGACAAACGTTACACCGGGAAAGGAAACTACAACCGTTTGACCGGTTCCTTTAAAATTGGTTTGAATGGTTTAGTCAGTTTCAGCGCCCGGCCTCTGTTCATCATGTCTATTGTAGGATTCCTGGTTGCTGGCTTGAGTTTTTTATTGGGGGCCTGGTATGTGATTCAGCACCTGATTGGAATTGACCTGACTCCCGGTCTCCCCACCACCGTGTTGCTGATCAGTTTCTTTGCCGGCATTCAATTACTTGGACTGGGACTTGTAGGAGAATACGTCGGGCGTATCTATGACGAAGTAAAGCAGCGACCCATGTATATTGTGGATCGGAAAGTAAATTTCTAAGAGTAACAATGATCCTGCCGTTTGAATTACCCCCCCCACCTGGATATTCTGTTTCCCCAAAGTGGGATGGCCTGAATTTTACTATTGGTGACCAGTGTTCACCCGTTTTGGAATACAGCACAAATTTTTCCGGCTGGACAGATAACCTGACTGCTCTTCACGAGGAACTTATCGGGGCCAATCACCCGATTGATATTGCCTCCAGAGTTCATGCATGCAGTCAGGTTAAAGAACATATACCCAATGGCAGAGGTGTGATCATGGAAATTGGTTGTTCTTCCGGGTATTTGCTAAGGGATTTAGGAACAATTTTCCCCGATGCAATTGTTATTGGCGGAGATGTGGTCAGGGAACCACTTTTCAAGCTGGCTGAACGTTTACCAGGTATACCTCTGATCCGTTTTGATCTGCTCCAATCTCCTCTACCAGATAATATTGCAGATGTACTTGTCATGCTTAATGTCCTCGAACACATTGAAGATGATGTTGCAGCCCTGAAAAAAGCATACAATCTTTTAAAACCTGGTGGTTCATTGATTATTGAAGTTCCGTCAGGACCATATCTATTTGATTCCTACGACCGGCAATTACACCATTTCAGGCGTTATTCGGCTGCCGAACTTCATAGCAAACTTACAAGGGCTGGATTCAGGGTGGTCAGGAAATCGCATCTTGGCCTCCTCCTGTTCCCTGCTTTTGCAGTCAGCAAATTACTGAGCAAGTGGAACCCATTCTTTAGGAATAAAGACACTGTACAGAAAAAGGCAGCACAAACTGCCGGAAATGTTTTGGTTGGATTGGCGATGAAAATAGAATCAAAGTATTTATCAGCTTACTCATTACCTTTTGGTATCCGGGTTCTGGCTGTTGCCCAAAAATAGATGTTGTATGATTAAAAATAATCATCTCATGGTTACCGGATGTGCCGGTTTTATTGGAAGTAATCTTGTTGATCGTCTTCTTGCGAATGGCAACCAGGTAACAGGAGTGGATAATTTTTCAACTGGTCAGCGGAGATTTCTTGAAAAGGCTATGGCGCATCCAAATTTTCGATTAGTCGAAACAGACCTCCTGAACCTTGATGCATTGAAACAGGCTTTTAGTGGATGTGATGGTGTATTCCACTTTGCCGCGAATGCCGATGTCCGATTCGGGACGGAACATCCTCGTAAAGACCTGGAACAGAACACAATCGCCACCTATAACGTTCTTGAAGCTATGCGGGCAACCGGGATCAGGAGAATTGTTTTTTCATCCACCGGATCAGTTTATGGTGAAGCTACTGTCATACCAACACCTGAAAACGGGCCATTTCCCATTCAGACATCCCTTTATGGTGCATCTAAATTAGCAGGAGAGGGATTAATTACTGCTTATTGCGAAGGTTTTGACTTTCAATCCTGGATTTTCCGGTTTGTATCAATTCTGGGTGAGCGGTATACACACGGACATGTGTTTGATTTCTGCAAGCAACTGAAAACTGATCCCTCATGCTTGCAGATTCTTGGCAATGGGAAGCAGAGGAAGTCCTATCTTTACGTCCAGGATTGTATTGATGCCATCCTGTTAGCCTTTGAAAAAGAAGGAGAAAAGGTAAATATCTTCAACCTGGGAGTCGATGGATATTGTGAATTAAATGACTCCATTGGCTGGATTTGTGAAGAACTTGGTGTCAATCCGAAACTAACATCTACAGGCGGGGACCGTGGTTGGATTGGGGATAATCCGTTCATTTTTCTGGATACCCAGAAGATCAAATCACTGGGGTGGAAACCGAAATTAAGTATACGGGAAGGGGTAATCCGAACGGTCAACTATTTTCGGAAAAATGAATGGGTGTTTACTATAAGGAGCTGATAATGAAAGTTTGTGTATATGGGCTCTGGCATTTAGGATCAGTCACCGCTGCCTGCCTGGCATCTGTTGGGCATGATGTTACCGGGCTGGATGTGGATCAACTAACCATTGATGGTTTAACCCAGGGAAAAGCACCGCTTTTTGAACCCGGGCTTGATGCATTGATTCAGACGGGAATTGAATCAGACCGACTAGGTTTTACTACCAACATCTCAAATGCGGCTTCTGATGCCGAAGTACTCTGGGTGACTTTTGATACCCCTGTAGATGAAGATGACCGGGCAGATGTTGAATTTGTTTTGAATCAAATCAAGGATCTTTTGCCTGGATTAGAGGATGGTACTGTCGTTTTAGTCTCCTCCCAGATGCCTGTAGGATCAATTCATAAGCTGGAGGAGTTCTCTCGAATGGAGCTTGGAAATAAACAACTTAGCTTTGCTTTTTCACCTGAAAACCTGCGCCTGGGTAAAGCACTGAACCTGTTCCTGGACCCGGATAGGATTGTTGTTGGTATTCGTGATGAGAATACACAGAAAAAGCTCGGGAAATTATTGTTACCGATAACGGCCAGGATTGAATGGATGTCGATAGAGTCTGCCGAGATGACAAAGCATGCGATAAACGCGTTTTTGGCTACTTCGGTCACATTCATGAATGAAATTGCATCCATTTGCGAAAGGGTCGGGGCTGATGCCAAAGAGGTAGAACGTGGATTGAAGACCGAAAAGCGTATTGGCCCCGGGGCTTATCTTGCACCGGGAGGGCCGTTTTCCGGAGGGACTTTGGCCCGTGATATTGAGTTTCTTGAGGTTGCAGGCAACGAAAATAATTTAGCGACACCATTGATTGCTTCAGTTCGGTTGAGCAATGACGAACATAAAACATGGATACGCAGGAAATTGGTTGAGAATTTTACGGATCTGAAAGGGATTACTGTCGCGGTGTGGGGATTAACTTACAAACCTGGTACAGATACTTTACGCCGGTCTCTTGCCATTGAGCTCTGCGATTGGTTAATTGAAAAAGAGGCCATTGTACAGGTGTATGATCCGGTAGTTAAACAGTTGCCCGGGCGCTGGACTGGTCGTATTCACAATGAAGAAAATGCGTTGAATGCTGTATCAGGGGCAGATGTTCTTGTGATCGGTACCGAATGGCCTGAGTTTCGTCAACAATCAGCAGACCTGATGTCAGTAGCGAGCCCCAGTCTGGTATTGATTGATGCTAACAGACATATTCTGCCGAGAGTAGCCCTATTTGGGTTAAAATATATTACGGTGGGAGCACCCATACCCTAGAAACATTTATTATGCAAAAAGTGTTATCAGGAAAAACAGCAATAATAACAGGCGGAAGCCAGGGACTTGGTTTAGCAATCGCCAGAAAATATGTTATAGCCGGCGCTGATTTAATGTTGTGTGCCCGAAACGCTGACTTGTTGAATCAAGTATTGGCAGATATCGTCAAATTGGCTGAACCTGATCAGAAAGTGCTTGCCATGAGGGCAGATGTTTCAAACGAGGTAGATGTGAGGGCCCTGGTAGATGAAACACTTGACAAGCTTGACGGGTGCCACATTCTTGTGAATAATGCAGGTGTTTATGGACCCAAGGGAGAGATAGGGTCAGTTGATTGGACTGAGTGGGTCAGGACAATAGAGATCAACCTTTACGGTTCGATTTTAATGTGCAGCGCAATTTTACCACACTTCAAAGCTCAGAATTATGGAAAGGTAATCCAACTTTCAGGTGGAGGGGCTACAAAACCATTGCCGGGCATTAGTGCGTATGCCACCTCCAAAGCAGCAATTATCAGGTTTATGGAAACCCTTGCCGAAGAGGTTCGTGGTACAGGTATCGATGTGAATGCCATTGCACCTGGCTCATTGAATACCCGGATGTTACAGGAGATTCTCGAAGCAGGACCGGAGAAAGTAGGGAAAGCGTTCTATGATCATGCACTGAAACAGAAAGAGTCAGGGGGAACACCACTTGACCGGGGGACAGATCTGGCGTTATTTTTGGCTTCTGTGAAAAGTGACGGTATCACCGGGAAGCTCATTAGTGCGCTATGGGATGACTGGGAGCATTGGCCGGAGCATTTGAATGAATTATCATCAAGTGATGTGTATACTCTGCGACGGATTGTAGGAAAAGACAGGGGTTATCCCTGGGGTGATAAATAAGCAAGGTGGATAGAATTTTTGGAATCGGAATTGTTGGTTGTGGTCTGGTAGGCCGGAAGCGTTCAAATGCTTTATCTCCGGGAGGCAGGTTAGTAGCCAGTGCGGATATTGACCTAAATCGAGCGAAAACTCTGGCAGAAGGATCAGATGCAAAAGTGTTTTCAGACTGGCAGGAGTTGATTGACATCCCGGAAGTCGATATTGTGGTCGTTGCCACTCTGCATGATTCACTTGCTAAAATTACCCTGGCAGCAGTGAAAGCCGGCAAGCATGTACTGGTGGAAAAACCGGCAGCCCGCTCAGCATCTGAACTGAAACCGGTTATTGCAGCCGTTAAACAATCTGCCGTGAAGGTGCATGTAGGCTTCAACCACCGGTATCACCCTGCATTACAGAAGGCTAAGGAGATTGTAGACTCCGGCGGATTAGGTGAGTTGATGTTTATCCGTGCAAGATACGGACATGGAGGAAGGATTGGCTACGATAAGGAATGGAGGGCAAATCCATCGCTTTCCGGTGGCGGAGTGTTGATTGATCAGGGTCCTCATCTCATCGACCTTTCCCGATGGTTTCTTGGAGATTTTACTGCGATTCAAGGGTTTGCCCATACATATTACTGGGATATGCCCGTGGATGACAACGGATTTATGATACTAAAAACGGAGAAACAGCAGGTGGCTTTCCTCCATGCTTCCTGTACCGAGTGGAAAAACATGTTCTCAATGGAAATTTATGGACGCGACGGCAAACTGGATATTTCCGGTCTTGGAGGCAGCTACGGAGTTGAACGCCTGATCCATTTCAGGATGTTACCGGAGATGGGGCCACCGGAATCCAAAACATGGGAATTCCCGATGGGCGATAATTCCTGGGCGGTAGAGTTAGAAGAATTTTACGAAGATATTCGAAGGGATCGGACGCCGGAAGCAGGGTTAAACGATGCATATGAGGTTTTGAAAGTGGTTCAAACAATCTACAAAGAGTCTGGTTATGATCATAGCACGTAGTCCTTTGCGTATTACCCTAGGCGGAGGTGGCACTGACTTACCTTCCTACTACCGGCATCATGAGGGATTTTTGGTAGCAGCAGCCATTGATAAATATATCTATGTGACTGTGATGAGACCCTTTACAAAAGGGATTTACCTGAAATATTCACAGCTGGAACACGTGGATAATGTAGCGGATGTGCAACATCCGATTATCCGGGAGGCCTTGCAGATGCAGGAGCTTCGAACTCCACAGGTGGAAATAACAACATTGGCTGATATTCCTGCCGGGACAGGATTAGGCTCCTCAGGCAGTTTTACCACAGCTCTGTTAAAAAGTCTGTATGCACACCGACGCAAGTTGATTCATCCTGAAGAACTGGCCGAACTGGCCTGCAGGATTGAGATTGACCGTCTGGGTGAGCCAATCGGCAAGCAGGACCAGTATATTGCAGCATATGGCGGCCTCACCTGTTTTACTTTCCACAAGGATGGAAAGGTAACATCTGAACCACTTGCCATCTCAATGGATTCGATGTTCGATCTGGAGGATAACCTGCTATTATTTTTTACCGGTTATAGCCATATTGCAAGTGACATTCTGAAGGATCAGCATCTTCGTTCACAGAGAAATGATGAAGAGATGTTACAAAATCTCCATTATGTGAAAACGCTGGGGTATCGCAGCAGGGAAGCGCTCGAAGAGGGGAATGTAACCCTGTTTGGAGAGTTGATGCACGAACACTGGGAACATAAGAAGCGCCGCTCAAGCGGGATGAGCAATCCGAGGATTGATGAATGGTATGAACTTGGGATGAAAAATGGTGCTGTTGGAGGGAAACTGGTAGGCGCTGGCGGTGGAGGTTTCCTGCAGTTCTATGCAGAAGATCGCAACAAACTACGCCACGCGATGAATAAAGCAGGATTGGAAGAGGTTCGTTTCCGTTTCGACTATGAAGGTACCAAAGTAATTTTAAGCTGATGCTCCCTGTTGCTATACTGGCTGGCGGTATGGCTACCCGTTTGCACCCGGTCACAGAATCAATTCCTAAATCCCTGGTTGAGGTGGCAGGCAAACCTTTTGTCATTCGCCAACTTGATTACCTGCATAGTCAAGGAATAACACGGGTAGTTCTATGCATCAGTCATCTGGGAGAGCAGGTTGAGGAGGTAGTAGGTGACGGCTCTGAACTTGGACTTGAGGTGTTCTATTCATGGGATGGGCCCCAATTACTTGGAACTGGTGGTGCACTGAAACAAGCTTTACCGCTATTGGGGAAAGAGTTTTTTGTTTTTTATGGCGATTCCTGGTTACCGATAAATTTTCGTGAAGTGGAGCGGGATTTTTTGAATTGTGGGAAGTCAGCGTTGATGACAATTATTCATAACAAAGATCTTTGGGATAAAAGCAATGTGTTATTTAATAATGGTCGTATCAAGGAGTATAATAAACGCAGATATAAACAGGAGATGACCTATATTGATTACGGCCTCGGGATATTGTCAGCTTCTGTTCTGCAGGATGTGCCAGACAACGAACCGTTTGACCTTGCTGACATTTACCACAACCTTTCTGTTCAGGGCGCTTTAGCAGGGTATGAGGTATTTGAACGTTTTTATGAGATTGGTTCCCACAAGGGGTTAGAAGAGACGATTAATTATTTTAAAAAGAGGGAAAAAGTTTGAATTATACAGAAAAACATTTTAAGGAAACCGTTGAGATCATCCGGAAAATCGATAACGTTTCTATTGAAAAAATGGCAGAGCTCCTTGCAACAGTAAAGTATGAAGGCGGCAGGATTTTCTTTTTGGGTGTTGGTGGTAGTGCAGGAAATTGTTCCCATGCTGTGAACGATTTTCGCAAGATCGCCGGGATTGAAGCGTATACGCCTACTGACAACGTCTCGGAGTTAACAGCCCGCACCAATGACGAAGGCTGGAACTCCGTTTTTGTTGAATGGCTGAAAACCAGCAGACTGACTGCTAAGGACGCCCTGTTCATTTTCTCTGTAGGTGGTGGGGATCTTGAAAAGAATATTTCCCCAAACCTGGTGGAAGCCATGAAATTTGCCAGGTCTGTTGGTGCAAAAATCACCGGGGTAGTGGGTCGCGATGGGGGTTATACCGCCCAGGTGGCCGATGCATGTGTGATCATACCAACGGTAAACGCAGAAACTATCACCCCACATACAGAAGCATTCCAGGGGATCATTTTACATCTGTTGGTGTCACATCCCAGGCTGAAAGCAAATCAGACAAAATGGGAGTCTGCTTCTAAATGAAGAAAAGAGCAGTTTTTCTTGACAGGGACGGTGTACTTAATCGTACAATTATAAGAAACGGGAAACCATATCCGCCTGCCAGTGTGGATGAATTGGAAATTATGCCTGGCGTAGTTGATGGGCTGCAACGATTGAAAGAGGCAAATTTTGTGCTAATTGTTGTGTCAAACCAACCTGATGTGCGAAGAGGTATAACTTCAAGATCAACTGTTGAGGATATAAACAATAGTTTGGCGAAACTATTACCAATAGATCGTTTCAAGATTTGCTATCATGACAACAGTGACGTATGTGACTGCCGAAAGCCCAATCCGGGAATGTTGATTGCCGGAGCCGGGGATTTTGACATTGATATGGCTTCCAGTTATATGGTTGGTGATCGCTGGAAGGATATGGAAGCAGGCATCAGCGCGGGCTGTCGTACCATTTTCATAGAACAGGGTTATAATGAAAAACAACCAAAAGTTTTCGACTATAAGGTAAGTTATTTTACAGATGCTGTAAACATCATAATGGAAGGAGAAATGTGAAAGAAATTGATGTGCTAAACGTAAAAATTTTCGCTGATGGTGCTGATAAAACCAGCATGCTTGAGATGTACAGCAAGCCATACATTAAAGGGTTGACAACCAATCCAACGCTAATGAAGAAAGCTAGCGTAACAGACTACAAGGCATTTTGTAAAGAGATTCTGAAGTCAATAAAGGATAAACCAATTTCAATTGAAGTTTTGTCTGATGATATAGCCGAGATGGAACGCCAGGCAATGGAAATTGCAGGCTGGGGTGAGAATGTTTTTGTAAAGATCCCGGTGACCAACACGAAGCGAGATACATGCTATTCTCTGATGCATAAGCTTGCAGACCAAAGGGTCAAACTGAACATCACTGCTGTAATGACACTGGACCAGGTTCGGGATATAGCTGTAGCCCTGATTCCTGGAGTACCCAGTTTCGTTTCCATGTTTGCTGGCCGGATTGCGGATACAGGGCGTGATCCTGTGCCAATTATGGCCGCGGCGGTTGAACAGCTTAAGGTAGTCCCTACTTCTGAATTAATCTGGGCAAGCCCCCGTGAACTGTTAAATATTTTCCAGGCTGATGCAATTGGCTGTCAAGTGATTACAGTTACCCATGATATCCTGAAAAAATTGTCTTTGATCGGCTTTGATCTCGAAGACTTTTCTCTGGATACTGTTAAGATGTTTTACAACGATGCTATTATTGCGGGGTATACATTATAAATAAAGACAGAAAGAAAGCATTATTAATATTCCTGAAGACTGTGTATTTTATCAAACCATAGAATTACCAGGTGTGGGTGTAATTCCCGGTTCGTGGGATCATCGTGCAGCGGTCGATGTTTTTCTGGGTCATGTTGATTTTCGAGAAAAGAAGGTGTTGGATGTAGGTCCGGCCAACGGTTTTTTTTCGTTTGAAATGGAAAAAAGGGGGGCAATGGTTACAGCTATTGATCTGGGCCAGAAAATACCCTGGGATGTTGTACCACACCCTTACATTGATGCGGAAACACTTTCTTCAAAAATGCGAAATAATGTGAGCGTGGTAGAGAACGCTTTCTGGTTTGCCCACCGAATTCTGAACTATGCATTATATGATTTTACTATCCGTAAGACTGTTATCGGGACAAAAGGGTAATTTTTACTTTTAAACAGATTTTCAGGCCTGAAAGTAGTGTAATGTTGATTGCTTGATGGGTTTTAATCATAATATCACGACGATGACTAATCAAATAAAGTATACCACTCCGGTTACGAAACCAGAAAACTCCTCAAAGGTAGTCCAGTACCTGACATCAGCAGTGACAGAGCCATTTTGTGCCGGCAGGGAAACCTCCCGGCTTCTATTTGATTTCGGCGTTATGACATCACTGTTGAAACAATCATTGCTGGATCAGCCAGTTTTGGATTTTGGCGCCGGAAGTGGCTGGATATCAGAATTTTGCTGCAGGATGGAAATGCAAACTGTTGCGTTTGATATTCATGGTGATTTAAATGCTTGTCTTGAAAACAGGGTAAACGCTGATAAACGTATCAATCCGGATATTCTGAGTTACACACACGGTGATGGTCATGTCATGCCTTTTGAATCTGATGTTTTTGGCCATTTACTATGTTATGACACCCTACATCACATGCATGATTATCCAAAGGTCTTTTCAGAGTTTTTCCGTGTCCTCATTAATGGAGGTCGGGGTATCTTCGTTGAACCCGGAGCAAGACACAGCTCTTCACTAGAAACAAAGGCTTTCGTTGAATCCAAGCAAAAGGATGATCCTACCTGGATCGAGAGGGATGTTGTACTCGAAGAGATTGATCAGATCGCCCTCGATGCAGGATTCAAGTCTGGTCTTACTGTCGTACCAATGCCGCATTCTCTTGCCCTATTAACCTATAGTGTCGATGAATGGAAACGGTTCAGAGATGGGAAAAAACGTCAGCGTTTGCGAATGACGGACTATCTGGCCAACATCAACTATTGGGATCGGGTTATTTTCTATGTCGATAAACCTGCAAAGAATTGCAAACTATGAGGTCTTGTTGGTGCGGAAATGCTCATCTAATCTGTTTCAGCGACGAATATGGAAGCTGTGAGGGCTGCGGGACTTTAGTCTTTCTTAAAGAATTTCCTGCAGATCAATACCAGGTA
>ERZ889078.1875-NODE-1875-length-15848-cov-17.426391_pt1 | contig 15848 bp, 12 predicted proteins | sample MGYA00521266_ERZ889078 | MGnify/ENA primary metagenome ERZ889078 (study PRJEB32303, sample SAMEA104408618) | aquatic metagenome | biome: Brackish water; feature: Pelagic; material: water | place: Baltic Sea | collected 2014-06-16T06:34:00 | depth 76,534 m ...
TGGCCGGGGTATCGGTCATTCAGATGTTTGCCGGCGCCATTATACCGGGGGTTCTTCTGGGTGTTGTTTATATCGCCTATATCCTGATCAGGTGCTATATCACTCCCGAGCTGGGGCCAAGTCTGCCTCCGGAAGAGAGACTGTCGTTTTTTTCCATGGAATCTTTCATCATGGGGCTCAAATATCTCATTCCCCCCGCTCTTCTGGTGGCTCTCGTTCTGGGCTCCATTCTTATGGGGGTTGCTTCCCCTACGGAAGCAGGCGCCGTAGGTTCCATAGGCGCTACCCTCCTGAGCCTGATTTACAAACAGCTCACCTGGAAGAGATTCAAGGAGAACTGTTATATCACCATCAGGATTACGTCGATGATTATTTTCATCGCCGTTGCCGCCAACCTGTTTACCGGGGCTTTTCTGAGCGCGGGGTGCGGTCAGGTGATTACCGATTTTCTCATGTCCCTGGGTCTGGGCAAGTGGGGGATCTTTATTACCATGCTGCTGATTATCCTCCTTCTCGGCATGTTCATCGACTGGATCGGGATCCTTCTGATTGTCGTACCTATTTTTTCGCCCATACTCTTCAATCTCGGCTTTGATGCACTCTGGGTAGGCCTGGTGATCTGTACAAGTTTGCAGATATCGTTCCTTTCGCCGCCGTTCGCCTACTCTATTTTTTACCTGAAGGGCCTGGATTTAGGCCTGGATCTTATGGAGATGTATAAGGGAATCATTCCTTTTGTCTTTCTTCAGGTTCTGGTGGTCATTGCTCTTATTGTTTTTCCAGAGCTGTGCCTGTGGTTGCCGAGGGTGCTGATGTAACGTAACAGCTGTTCACGGTTTCCGGTTTCCGGTTTCCGGTACGCATTCCCACGCTGGAGCGTGGGAACGAGGCATCGGACATCGGACATCGGACATCGGACAAACGAAAGTTTAGTATGAGGGATCATTTATGAATATTGGAGACCTTTTAAGCAGACATGCCAGGTATCAGCCGGATAAACTTGCCCTGGTTTTTGAAGATACCAGATGGTCGTACAGGGAATATAATCGGAGCGTAAACCGCCTGGCAAACGCACTGCTTGATCTGGGGATAAAAAAAGGGGATAAGATTGCCACATTGCTCCCCAACTGCCTGGAGTTGTTAGAGGTTTACTGGGCCGTCGCCAAGGTGGGCGCGGTCGTCGTGCCCATGAGCACCCTGCTTTTGAACAAAGGGCTGATTTCCCTCCTCAACGATTCGGATGCGGCCATGGTAGTTGCCAACTCCGATTTTGTGGATACCCTGAATCAGATCAGGGATGATCTTCCCGGAATTCCACACGATCGATATATCCTGACGGACAGTCCCGATACGCCTGGTTTTCAAGATTACCATCGCCTGAAGGCTTCGGCAAGAGGTCGGGATCCAGAAGGAATTCAGATCCGCGGGGATGATATCTACAACATTATATACAGCAGCGGCACAACAGGTGACCCCAAGGGCATCGTACACAGCCATGACGTGCGCGGCATGTACTGCACCCTTTTCTCATCCACCTTTCGCATGACTCCCGAAAGCGTTATCCTTCATTCGGGGGCCATTGTATTTAACGGCGCCTTCGTTACGCTCATGGCCTCCATGTTCTTAGGGGCAACCTATATTCTCCACCGGCAATTCGATACGGAAGCCTTTATCGAAACGGTCAGGAAAGAGAAAGTGACCCATGTGATGATGGTCCCGGCCCAGATTGTTGCAGTTCTTCATTCTCCCGGTTTTTCCAGTAAAGCCCTTTCGTCTTTGGAGATGATCTGTTCTGTAGGGGCGCCGCTCCACAGAGAACACAAGGAAGAGTTGATCAAACATCTTCCGGACAGGCTCTATGAACTCTACGGCCTTACGGAAGGATTCCTGACGATCCTCGATAAGAACGATTATATGACCAAAACCGGGTCTGTCGGGGTCCCCACTCCGTTCTTTGATATGAGAATCGAAGATGAAGAAAAAAAAGAGGTCCCCGTGGGCGAAGTGGGGGAAATTGTCGGGAAGGGCCCGACCCTGATGGTAGAATACTACAAAAGACCTGATCTCACGGAAAAGGCCATCGTGAATGGATGGCTCTATACCGGAGATATGGGGTACGTGGATGACGACGGCTTCCTGTACCTGGTTGACCGGAAAAAGGATATGATCATCTCCGGGGGGGTGAATGTATATCCCCGAGATATAGAGGAAATTATCGTCCAACATCCTGCCGTTCTTGAAGCCGCAGTGTTCGGGATTCCAAGTGATAAGTGGGGGGAATCGCCCGTTGCCGCGGTTACGCTTACGGAGCCCGGGAAAATTGCGGAAAAAGAACTGGCTGAGTGGATTAATGCGCATGTGAGCGCAAAATTCCAGCGTATCCAGAAGGTGATCATTATGGATGAATTCCCTCGAAATATAGCGGGAAAAACATTAAAGCGCGTCATGCGGGACGACTTCCTGTCTGATACCGCGTGATCCGTCAGCTTTGGACGTTTTTGGGAGAAGGAATATGAAACTGGAAGAAATACGGAACATTGGAATTCTTGGATCGGGCATCATGGGGCACGGCATTGCCCAAAGCTTTCTCATGGGAGGCTATCCCGTGATGCTCTATGATATTGCGGAATCGATCCTGGCCACTGGCAGGGCGCATATCGAAAAGAACCTGGAGCGCTTTTGCAGTTCCGGTCTTATTAAAGAAGAAGATATTTCAGCATGTCTTCAAAGGCTTTCCACCACCACGGATCTGAAGGAAGCGGTTGCAGGGATGGATTTCATCGTGGAGGCGGCTCCTGAGGACCTGGATCTCAAACAGGGTCTTTTCGAGCAGATCGAAGCCTTTGCGAGGGAAGATGCCGTCATCGCCACAAATACGTCGTCCCTTACCCTTGGAAATATCAGTATCAGGGTTAAAAACAAAAGCAGACTGGTGGTTACCCACTGGTTTAATCCTCCTCACATCGTACCCGTCGTGGAAGTGGTAAAAAACGAGAACACGAGCGATGAAACAGCGGACATCGCCTATGCGCTGCTGGAGAAAATCAAAAAACTTCCGGTGAAAATAAACCGGGAAATCCCTGGCTTTATTGTCAACCGAATCCAGATCGCCATGGTTCGAGAAGTGCTTGATCTTTTTGAGCAGGGAGTGGCAAGCGCATCGGACATTGACAGGGCTGTCAGGGGAAGTATCGGTTTCCGCCTTGCGAGTATCGGTCCCCTGCTCACGATGGATCTGGGGGGCCTCCAGGTCTGGTATAATGTTTTCCAGAATCTGTTGCCCGTTATCCGAAGCTCAACAAAAGTCCCTGATGTGCTCGAGCGTCTGGTTGCCGAAGGAAATAAAGGGATTCAGAGTGGAAAGGGGTTCTACGATTATGCCGTGGATTTTTCCCAGGGGGATCTGGACAAGACGATCCAAAAGCGGGATCAGGAGTTCTTAGACCGCTTGAAAAATCTATATTTGGAGAAAACCGATGGAAAGTAGAGCGATCACTGAGGGAACCCTGCTCTGGGAACCTTCCGAAGCGCTAAAAAGTGGAGCCAATGTAACGAAGTACATGGCATGGCTCAAAGAGAAAAAAGGCCTGGAATTCCCGGATTACAACGCCCTCTGGCAGTGGTCTGTCACAGAGAAGGAGGATTTCTGGGAATCGCTCTGGGAGTTTTTTGAGATCATGGCTTCCAGAACCTACGACAAGGTCCTTGAAGGAAAGATGCCAACGGCCAGATGGTTTCAGGGGTCGGAGCTCAATTATGTGGAACATGTTTTTCGTCGCATGACCTCGGACCATCCGGCGCTTCTTTTTCAGTCGGAGATTACCCCTCTCATGGAAATCTCCTGGGATGAGCTCCATGGGAATGTTTCCTCCGTGGCAGCTTCCCTCAGAGATCTAGGTGTCAAAAAAGGCGATCGTGTGGCATCCTTTATGCCCAATATTCCTGAAACCCTGGTTGCCTTTCTCGCAACAGCCAGCATTGGCGCCATCTGGTCAAGCTGTTCGCCGGATTTCGGGACGCGAAGCATCATTGATCGCTTCATGCAGATAGAGCCCAAAATCCTTTTTGCCGTGGATGGATATTCCTATGGAGGGAAAACCTTTGAGCGTCAATCGGCCGTCGCCAGGCTGCAGGATGTCCTGCCGTCTCTTGAGAAGACCGTCATGGTTCCCTACCTTGATAAGAATGCCCGGATTGCGGATTTCAAAGGTCTTGAGAATGTACTCCTCTGGAAGGATCTTCTGGGGAAAACCAAGGATCTGGTCTATGAGCAGGTGCCTTTTGACCATCCTATCTGGGTAGTATACTCCTCCGGAACCACTGGCCTGCCAAAAGGCCTTGTCCACGGGCACGGCGGCATTTTGCTGGAATTCCTGAAATTCCAAGGAATTCAGATGGATGTTCACCCAGGGGATCGCTTTTTCTGGTTCAGCACCACCGGTTGGGTCATGTGGAATATCGTTCAAAGTTCCCTCCTCATGGGTGCTATCCCCGTTCTTTTTGATGGAAGTCCCGGGTATCCCAGCATGGATATGCTCTGGGATTTGGCTGAAAAGGCAAAGGTTACTGTCTTTGGTACAAGTGCGGCGTTTATTACCGCCTGCATGGGTGAGGGGATGAAACCGGGTGAGATGCATGATCTGAGCAGCCTCAAGGTCATCGGTTCCACCGGCTCGCCCCTTTCTCCGGAAGGTTTCGCGTGGGTGTATGAACAGGTAAAAAGTGATGTATGGCTCGCCTCGGTGAGTGGCGGCACGGATATTGTGAGCGGGTTTCTTGCCTGTTCCCCTATACTGCCCGTTCATGCCAGCGAGCTTCAATGCAGGGGTCTTGGCATCAAGGCCGCAGCCTTTGATGAAGACGGAAATGAACTGCTGGACCAGGTGGGGGAACTGGTGGTCACGGAACCCATGCCATCCATGCCTCTGTTTCTGTGGAACGATCAAGATAACCGGCGCTATCTGGAAAGCTACTTTGACCTGTATCCGGGCATCTGGAGACACGGGGACTGGATTAAGTTTACCACGAGGGGCAGCGCAGTCATTCTGGGCCGATCCGATTCCACCCTCAATCGCCAGGGTGTTCGGATGGGGAGCAGTGAGATCTACAGCGTCGTGGAAGATCTTCCCGAAATTTTGGACAGTCTGATTGTGGGTTTTGAGGGCGCCGATGGCCAATACCATATGCCCCTCTTTGTTGTGCTCAAAGAAGATGCAACCCTTGATGATGCCCTGAAAAGCAAAATCAACAAAAGCATTCGCAGCGCCCTGTCTCCCCGGCATGTTCCGGACAGCATTCACGCCATCGCGGAAATCCCCCACACATTGAATGGGAAAAAACTGGAAGTGCCGGTAAAAAAAATCCTTGCCGGGTTCCCCATAGAAAAGGCCGTCAATGTGGACTCCATGGCAAATCCCGATTCGATTGAATATTTTGTGGAGATGGGCAGGGATTTTGCGAAAAAAAGGAGATGAATATGACTGAAAAGGCGTTTCAAGATTACTATCCGGATGATTTTGCCCATTGCTACGGTTGCGGAAGGCTGAACGAGGATGGACTGCAATTAAAGAGTTACTGGGATGGGGAAGAAACCGTTTGTCATTTTCACCCGCGCTCCTATCATACGGGTGGTTTTCCCGGATTCGGATATGGAGGTCTGGTCGCGTCCCTTCTCGATTGCCATGGCACCGCCTCGGCGGCGGCCGCAAAATACCGGGAGGAAGGCAGGGAAATGGGAAGCGATCCACCCTTGAGGTTTGTAACGGCTTCACTGAAAGTGGATTTTCTGGCGCCCACACCCATTGATCAGATTCTGGAGGTCCGTGGAAAAATAACGGAGGTGAAAGGACGAAAAGTCACCCTGACGGAGACCCTCTCGGCCAAAGGCAAAATCGTCGCCAAAGGAGAGGTCGTTGCGGTTTTGATACCTGAAAATTTCATGGATGGAAAATAGAGCCAATTTCAAAACGCCCCCTTTTGTCCGATCTCTGCGTCTGGCTCAAATTTAACCTTCGAAATATCATTATATTCCTGTGGTTAAAATTATCGCCTTCCCCCGTTCAAAACACGGGATCTTCGACTTACATCGAACAAAATTGAACATTTTGAAACTGGCTCAATAAAGGGTCGAAATTTTGAATATCTTAGGGATCTCCTGCTTTTATCATGACAGCGCTTCCTGCCTGCTGCGGGATAGCCACATCCTGGCGGCGGCGCAGGAGGAGCGGTTTTCGAGAAAAAAACACGACCCCCGATTTCCCGTAAACGCCATCGCATACTGTCTGGAAGAGGGGGGCATTTCGGTTCAGGATCTGGACTATGTTGTTTTCTACGACAAACCGATCCTCACCTTTGAGCGACTCCTCCTGAGTTATCTTTCCGTGGCGCCGAAGGGACTCCGCTCATGGCTGGAAGCCATTCCGCTCTGGCTTGGCAGAAAACTCCACGTTCCCAAAGTGATACAACAGGAAATCGGGTATGAAAAGGAAGTCCTGTTCACGGAACATCACGAGGCCCATGCTGCATCCGCCTTTTACCCGTCTCCTTTTGAAGAGGCCGCCATTCTTACCGTGGACGGGGTAGGTGAGTGGGCCACCGCAAGTTATGGATTCGGCCGGACGAATCAGATTTGTCTCCTGAAAGAACTCCATTTTCCCGACTCGGTGGGCCTTCTCTATTCCGCCTTCACCTATTTCACCGGTTTCAGGGTCAACTCAGGGGAATATAAACTCATGGGGCTGGCGCCCTATGGGGTGCCCCGTTATAAGGACCTGATTCTTTCCGAAATTGTCGACTTGAAAGAGGATGGCTCCATTCGACTGAACCTTAGATATTTTGATTTTCTTGGCGGCCTGCGCATGACCAATGGACGTTTTTCAAAATTGTTCAAAGGTCCTCCGCGAAAGCCTGAAGCGAATATTACCCAAAGAGAAATGGACCTTGCTTCCAGTATCCAGTCCGTTACCGAGGAGATCATGCTCAGGATGGCCCGGCAGGTTTACCGGGAAACGGGGCTTAAGAATCTCTGCCTTGCGGGTGGTGTAGCCCTCAATTGTGTGGCGAACGGTCGTCTGCTGCGCGAGAGCGACTTCGAAAGGATCTGGATCCAACCGGCCGCGGGGGATGCCGGTGGGGCCGTTGGGGCCGCCCTGTCTGCCTGGCACGCTTACCTTGGGAACAGCAGGCCCGATCCCGAGAGCACCCGTACCCGGCGGAACCCCTATCTTGGGCCGTCCTTTTCCAATGACACGGTGAAAGCGTTTCTGGAGAAAAACGGCTATCCGTTCTCAGAACTGGGTCCTGCTGAAAGGGCTGGAAACATAGCCTCCATGATCGCAGAAGGAAAAATCGTCGGGTACATGGCCGGTCGCATGGAATTCGGACCCAGGGCCCTGGGCGCCAGGAGCATCCTGGGAGATGCAAGGAGCGAGGACATCCAGAAGGTTATGAATCTCAAGATCAAATACCGGGAATCGTTCAGACCTTTTGCGCCATCCGTTCTTGAAGAGAAGGCCCCTGACTACTTTGAACTGAACACCCCAAGCCCTTACATGCTCCTGACTGCAAACGTGAAAAAGGAAAGGCAACTTCCTCAGCCCTCGGGAACCGACATCCCCATGCTGGAGCGCTTGAAGGTGAAACGAAGCGATATCCCGGCAGTTACCCACCTGGACTACTCCGCCAGGCTCCAGACCGTGAGTGCGGAAGATAAGGGTGACTATTACGATGTAATCTCCGCAGTGGACAAACTGACCGGCTGTCCGGTCATCGTCAACACCAGCTTCAATGTCAGGGGAGAACCGATCGTCTGCACCCCGGAAGATGCCTACCGCTGTTTCATGAGAACGGAAATGGATGTGTTGATCATGGAAAACTGCCTTCTCCTGAAAGAAGATCAGCCCCCCTGGGAAGAAGACCGGGACTGGAGGGAAACCCTTGAACTCGATTGACAAGAAAGAAACCCGTAAGTTCGGAATCATTGCGCTCCTTTTTTTCGGGGCACTGAGCGCCCTGGGGTTCTGGATGCAAAAAGTTTTTCCTTCCTTTTTTTTCGGCTTTCTGTCATTGATGGGGTTAGGATTTATTCTGTTTCCCTCGGTACTCAGACCCGTTTATTCCGGTTGGATGAAGGTTGCCCACTTCGTGGGGAAAGTCATTACGGCGGTCATTCTCACGCTGGCCTATTACTTGGTGATCACTCCTTCGGCCCTCATCAAGCGTCTTTTCGGAGGAACCCCGATTCCACTGAAGTTTGATAAAAAGGCGGAATCCTACTGGGTGAAACGAACGGAGACGGCCCAACCGAAATGGAGATTTTTAAAACGGTATTAAAGACAAGGAGATAGGATTTTGGCCAAACAATCCCTCATAGGAGAATTCTGGGAATTTCTGAGAATCAGAAAACGTTACTGGCTTCTCCCCATCCTACTCACGCTGGCCCTGTTCGGCGCCCTGATCGTCTTTACGGAAGGGAGCGCCGTGGCCCCTTTTATCTATGCCCTTTTCTGATCCCTGTGGAAGGATACAAAGATGAAATCCGGTAAGCGTCATTCCATGCCTTTCAATATCTTCAGATCGCTTGTGGATGTCGGCATCCTGATCTATCTGATTCTCCTTTTAATGGTGATCATGACCGGGCAGGTGCAGATCGCCTTCGCAGGAATTACGATTAAAGCACACCACCTGTATACCCCCATTCGATTTCTCATCCCGCTTATTGCCTTGCGGCTTCTGATCACTCTCAGAGTAAAAAATTTTGCCCTGCTGGTAGTATCCGTCCTTTTCTGCCTTTTGGTGATTGAGGCAATGCTCAGGATATGGAGCCCTCCCCTGACGCGACCTGAAATGATCCAGATTCATCGGGCTTCCCCTTTTTTCGGCTGGGACCTCATCCCCGGAGCATCCGGAACCGGGTTTATGGGGGAATCCTACCGGATTAACTCGGAAGGTTTCCGGGACATTAAACGGTCCGTGGAGAAAAGACCAGGCAAATCCAGGATTATGGTCATCGGAGACTCTTTCACCTTCGGGGCCCGGGTCAATGGAGAAGATACCTATCCGTGGCAACTTGAAAAAGAATTGAACAGCCGGGGCATGGCTTCTGAAGTCATCAACTGCGGGGTAATCGGGCACAACATGTGGCAGCACTATGAGGTCCTCAGGAGAAAAGCTCTCCCATTCCACCCAGATCTTGTTGTCCTGGCCCTCTTCGTGGATGACCTGTCAGCCTCCTCCTCCCCGAGGGATGATGGACAAGGTGATTATCACGGGAAGAATCCGTTCCGGGACAAGGACCTTTTCGGAATGCTGGACCACATCTATCTCTGGAACCTTCTGAAAAACGCCAATGCCGTTTATGAATACAAATACCGCTACAAGCGCGGTCATTCTTTCATGAAAACCATTGAAGACCGAAAAAAACAGTGGGGTCCGGCAAATCCCGGGAATCTCAACTACCGGATCATGTCAGGGAAGATAGAGAAGAAGAGGCTGAATGCTTTTTCAGAAAAGCTGCGGGAATTTGTACGGTTAGCCCATGCAGAAGGGGCAAAGGTATTGGTTGCATGGATCCCTGATTCGGTGCAGTTGAATGAACCTGATCTGCAGGTGGTCAATCATACGGTTGAGCGGATGTGTAAAGAAACGGACGTTCCCTTTATAGATCTGACTCCGGTTCTTGAATCGGAAAAAGACCACAGTGCGCTGTACCTCTTCCCTTTTGACGCCCACAACAGCCCTAAGGGGCTGCGCCTGATTGCAAAAACCCTTGCGGATCAGATAGAGAAGAGGGATCTGCTTTTACGTGAAAAGTGAGGAGTGAAAAGCTACTCTTCACTAATCACTCATTACTCGTGGCTCGTCACTAATTCCTGATACAGTATTTCCATATCTTTCAAGAGCCGCTTCTCCGAAAACTGCTCCTCCACGAACACGCGGGCCCGTTCTATGCGTGCAGACCTTTCATCAGGATTCATGTCCATGAGAAATTCGAGAGCCCCTGCAAATCCGGCAGCATCCTCTTTTTCGCAGAGGAGCCCTCTTTCGTGAACCTTGAAACGATCCCCTGACCGCCCGTCCTCCAGTCCTCCCAGCAGGTCTGCAACACCGCCTACTTCCGTCGCAACCACTGGAACGGAGGATGCCATGGCCTCTATGATGGAAAAAGGAGTCCCTTCGTTGAGTGATGTAAGAGCCAGAATATCCAAGTCGGCATAGATCATGGGCAGGTCTCTCATCCACCCCAGGAATCGTACGTGGGAATCAATCCCTTGATTCCTGCAGTATTGTTCCAAATTCCCCCGCAGCTCTCCATCTCCTACCACTAAAAAAACGACCTTTTGTTCCGTATCCCTTTCTATAAGACGTTTCGCCGCCTCAAAAAACATCCGGTGGTTTTTTATGGGGACAAGGCGGCCGATAATGCCGATGACCAGGGTGCTGTTGTCCATTCCAAACATCTGCCTCAGCTGTCCTTTGAGCTTCCAGGACAAAAGAAATGGTTCCAGGTCAAACCCAAGATGTATGGTCCTGATTCGATGAGCTGTTGCGATTTTGAATTTTTCGGACAGGTCTTTTTTCTGAGAATCACTGATAGCCACGATCACGTCGGTACCCCTTGCCAGCAACCGTTCGACCCACACGAAGGCAGAAGATTTTATTCTGCTGAAATATCCTTCAAAAACATGGCCGTGGAACGTATGTACCGTTCGAATTTTTTCCCCATGAAATAGATTATACAGGATGACGGCCAGTCTTGCAGTGGTACCTGCTTTGGCAGTATGCGTATCCACGATCTGAGGTTTCTCAGCCCGAAGAAGAGAAAAAATTCTCAAGAAAGCCTTTATATCCAGCCATGGCCGGATTTCGCGCTGCAAATCATCGATAACCATTGGCTTTTCAACAAGTGAATCGAACAGATAGCTCATATCTCCCTCCTGAGCAGATATCTTGCCGGTCACGAGAATAGAGTGAAATTTCAAAGGATTGAGCCCTTTGGTCAACAAATAGACGTGAATGGATGGGCCGCCAATATTCAGTCTGGCGATGAAACGGAACAACTTTATCCGTCCATCAGGGGATGAAGCTGCTTTTTTTCCCCCATGGGAAAAGTGCAGGAGGCGATTAAACAGGATGGATGCGCCCTGGGAAAATATCACGAATAGGAAACGGTATAGGAGGCCCCAGAAGATGAAGGGCCTCAGAAAGGAGTGCGGCGACCGGGCATGCTTTTGAAAAAGGCGATAAATGCTCTTGTGAAATTCAAGCACGGAACGGAAGATATTTTTATTGCTGCTGACCCCTGCGAAATGAACGACGGAAGACCTTGGAAAATAAACCACCTTCCACCCGCTTTCCCACATACGCCTGCACCAGTCCGCATCCTCCCAGTACATGAAAAACCGCGCATCCATGGGACCAACATGTGCTACGGTTTCTCTCCTGACAAGCATACAGGCCCCTGAAACCCAGTCCACTGTCATTGGCGTAAAACCATCAGAATTGCTTGTCAGGATATTTTCTCTCGTGATGGGATTATCTGGAAAAAATCTCGTGAGAATCGATCTTCTGCCGAAAAGCGCCGTCAGCACGGTCGGAAACGACCTTGCGGATCCCTGGACAGTCTTGTCCGTATCCAAGATTCTTGGACCGGTCATTCCCACTTCGCCATGGGTATTCATATATTCCAGGATGGGTTCAAAAAAACCTGGAGCGACAATGGTGTCCGGGTTCAGGATCAAAATGTAAGGAGCGGAACCCTGCGGAAGAGATCGGTTGATGGCCCGTGCAAATCCCAGATTTCTATCGTTTCTAATTAAATTCACGGCGGGAAAAAGAACTCTCACCCGACCCACGTTGTCCCTGGAAGCGTTGTCCTGCACCCACACATGGATGGTTAGTCCACGGGAAGCATTGTAAATGGATTCCAGGCATTGCAGCAGGTGGTCCGTGCTGTTATAATTAACGAGGATGACATCCACATGGGGACGTTCTATGGTTTTATGAGTCTTCATTTTTTTTCATCCTCATGGCCAACCGAGGCAGAAACCGTTCTCTTACCATGAGCCTCCACAGGTAGGCATTGACCACACGCTTTTCTGACTGAATTCGTCTGCGATTTTTCACAACCCTTTTAAAACTCCTGATGGCATGCCATTTGGCCCTTAGAAACGGTTTTGCCATGCCTTTACCGGCAAAATAGAAGAAGGCCGCCAGATCGTATAGGGCATGGGCCCAGAGGGACCGCAGGAGCAGCCCGGGCGGCATATTCTGGAAATACACCCATTCGAGGTTACGGTGTCCATAGTATATGGAAACCGGGGAATCCCGAATGATGCTGGAGCTGACCTTGTGAAATACCTTGGCTGCGGGTACGTAGAGACACGGGTAACCGGAAAGCTGGGCCCTGAAACTGAGGTCCACATCTTCGTAGATCAGGAAAAATTCCGGATCAAAGAAACCCACATGGTCAAGCATGGCCTTTCGGTACATGGCGGCCGCAGCACAGGCTCCGAAAATATATTGGGTTTGCGCATAATCCTTCGCCTTCGAACCTCTTCCCCGCAGAACACCCGCCCCGGCCGTGGAGTAACCATCCCCTGCCCTATCGATGATTTCGGGATTGTCATAATAGACTATTCTGGCAGCGGCAAAACCGGCCCCATGGTCGTTTTCAAGGCTTTCCGTCAGTTGTTTGAGCCATTGGGGATGAGCCATTGCGTCGTTGTTTAAGAGCGCGATATATCTTGTCTCAGCCTGGCAAAAGGCCACATTGTTTGCTGCAGCAAACCCTATGTTCTCAGACAGGGAGATGATTCTGATTTCCGGATAGAACTCTGAAACAAGGTCAAGAGATCCATCTGAAGATCCATTGTCCACAAGGATGGTGGAAAAATTTTGAAATTCCTGCTTTCTCAGACTTCCAAGACAATCCGGAAGCAGTTTTTTCCCGTTCCAGTTTACAATGATTACGGTAACAAGATCCTGCACATTATATCCAGTGTTATCAATGCAGTTCGATTTCATGGCGAATGACCGCATTATCGTAAGCGGCAATCACGTCTTTTTCCCTCAAAGTTCCGATGAGTTTACGTCCATCTCCTCCTCCGGTTACCGGCAGCTGGGAAATACCCCGATTGCCCATGAGACTCATGGCGACCTGAATGTTGTCATCCTCTCCGACGGTGACAACATTCGTGGTGGCCACATCCTTCGCAATAATCAGATAATTCACTTCTTCCTCTTCGAGCAGAGGACGGATGTCCCTGAAAGAGATAATGCCCGTTAGATCATTTTCCTTGTTGACCATGTGGAGATAGGAAACATTTCTTACCTTGAAGGTGCTGATCAGGCTTACAAGGGGCATGCCTTCGGGAACGGTCACCACATTTTTTTCCATGATCTGGCGGACCTTCATGTTCTTAAGGATATTCTGTTCAAGACCCTTGGAGAGGTCCACACCTCTCCGGAGCAGCTTAATGGTGTAGATAGATCCGGTTTTGAGGGAGGAAGCCACAATAGTGCTGAGAATGCAAGTGATCATCATGGGCAGGATGATCTTGTAATTGCCGGTCATCTCAAAAATAATCAGGATAGCGGTGATGGGGGCATGGGTGGTGGCCGCCACAAAAGCTCCCATCCCGACGAGGGCATAGGCTGCGGGAGGCGCCGTAATAACCGGGAAAAAGAGGTTGACGAACCAGCCGAAAAAGCCACCGACCATGGACCCCATGAAAAGGGATGGGGCAAAGATGCCCCCTGACCCGCCCGACCCAAGGGTGATGGAGGTGGCGGCCATCTTGACAAAAATGAGCGTCAGCATCAGCATACCTGTCATTTCATTTAACAGGACCAGGTTCATGGCGCCGTATCCGACACCGAAAACCTGGGGCCATTTGAGAAGAACGATCCCTAACATCAATCCTCCAATGGCTGGTTTTATCCAGTCCGGGATCTTAACGAGATCGGAGAGATCCTCCGCCTTATACAGGACCGTGATAAAAAAGATACCCAGAAGGCCGGCCAGGATTCCAAGAAACGGGTAAATGATCAGTTCCCAGAGGGAAACCAGTTCGTAAGAAGGGATAACAAAGGCGGGAAAATCACCAAAGTAGTGTCGGGATATGGTGGTGGCCATAACGGATGAAAGGACCACAGGGGAAAAGGCGGCGATACCAAAATCCCCTAAGAGCACCTCCAGGGCAAAAAGCACTCCCGCAATAGGCGCATTGAAAGTAGCGGCGATTCCGGCGGCGGCTCCGCATCCCACCATGGTCCTTCGTTGCTGGCTTGACATCTTGAAAAGCTGAGATACGCTGGACCCTATGGAAGCACCGATCTGAACAATGGGCCCCTCGCGGCCCACGGACCCTCCTGAACCGATACAGATGGCGGAGGCCATGATCTTCACAAAAGCCACCCGCTTTCGAATATGGCCTCCTCGAAGGGATACGGCTTCCATGACCTCGGGGACCCCATGCCCTTTGGCCTCCCTTGCGCCGAAATGGACCAGAATGCCTACGATGAGACCTCCCAGGGCCGGCATGCCGATCATTACATAGGGCGGAATAGATGCTGCGAAGGTGAGAATATCGTCGCTGTTCTGGTAAAAGAGATACTGTGCTCCCTTGATCACGAATCTGAAAAGCACTGCGCCGTATCCACTCAATATGCCGATAACGATAGCGATAAGCAGGCTGGAGATATGCTGGTCCGGACGATATTTCCGGATACGATCAATGATCTTTCTGAAAGATATGGCGGGTCTAAAAACAGTCATTCTTCTGTTCCGCTTTGGAATTTTCCAGCAAGAAATCCACCAGTGCCCGGCAGAGGGGCGAAGCGATCCTTCGCCTGTCCCTTATGAGGGTGAAGTTCCGATCCATTTGAAGATCCTTTACTTCGAGGGCTTTCAAGATCCCCATCTCCAGTTCCGTGTCGGCGGCCCGCGCCGAAAGGATGGATACCCCAAGCCCTGCCTTGATTCCCTCCTTGACCGCCGTTGATGTTCCGAAACGAGCGACCGTGTTCAACCCATCGATTCCATTCAGACCGGCTGCTTTCAGGTAGTCGTCCATGATTCTCAGGGTACCCGACCCCAATTCTCTGAGAATGAATGGTTCATCCATGAGGTCCTGGACCATTACTTCCCTTCTTCCTGCCCATCGGTGCCAGGAGGGGACAAGCAGGACCAGGTGATCTTTCCAAAGTTCCTGGCAGATGAGGTTCCCATGAGCATTTCTGGAACCTACCACGCCCAGTTCCAGATCGCCGGCAAGGACCCTGGTCCTTATTTCATCGGTATTGGCAATGCTCAGGTCGATAGACACAAAGGGATATCGCTCCCTAAAACGACCGATGAGTTTCGGAAGGATATACTCTCCCGGGATGGTGCTGCCCCCCAGCGAAACCTCACCTTTTCGCACGCCAAGGAAGTCCTTCATTTCAAGGCACGCGGTTCTCTTCATATCCAGAAGGAGAACGGCATGCTTGTAAAGGATCTCACCGGCTTTTGTGGGAACGACCTGCCGCCCTAAGCGATCCAGAAGTCTTGTTCCAACCAGGCCCTCCAGGGTTGCGATTCTTTCACTGACCGAGGCCTGAGCCAGGAATACGCGTCCGGCCGCCTTGGAAAAACTCTTCAGGTCAACCACGGCGCGAAAAATTTCCAGCTGGCGAATATCAAAGTCCAAAGTCCTATTTCCGTATCGTATTCAAAAGCGCTGGCACAAATGGAGTCACAGGGTCTTTTTTGCTGCTGCATCTTGGACCGACCTTCACCGACCGTTGATAGGTCATTTTAGGCTGGTACAACGAATAACATTGGGTTTTCATCCATCCTTACCGTACCA
>ERZ889078.1878-NODE-1878-length-15834-cov-7.746308_pt1 | contig 15834 bp, 13 predicted proteins | sample MGYA00521266_ERZ889078 | MGnify/ENA primary metagenome ERZ889078 (study PRJEB32303, sample SAMEA104408618) | aquatic metagenome | biome: Brackish water; feature: Pelagic; material: water | place: Baltic Sea | collected 2014-06-16T06:34:00 | depth 76,534 m ...
CGGCGAACGGGCGGCGAACGGGCGGCGAACGGACGACTGACACCCAGATCGCGTCGACGTGCGACGACGTATCCGACACGTTCAGACGCCGAACCCGGCCTGTCAGCGCTGACAGGCGGCGCAAAAATACGTCGCGCGGCCCAGCAATACGACCCGCACAATCGGCCGCTGGTCACCCGCGTCGGGGTCGTCGCCGCAACGGTGGCAGGGCTCACCACCGCGGCCGTAGACGTCCAACCGCTGCTGAAAATAGCCCGGGTTCTCGTCGCCGCCGACGAAGTCCTTGAGCGTCGAGCCGCCCGCGGCGATGGCCTCCCGCAAGACGTCTCGAACACCAACGACGAGCCTGTCCGCCGCCGCGCGTCCGACCTTTGCCGCGGGTTTGAGCGGATGAACGCGCGCACGCCAGCACGCTTCACTCGCGTAGATGTTGCCGACGCCCACGAGGCGCGTCGCGTCCATGAGGAACGTCTTGATCGCGGTCTTGCGGTTGCGGGTGCTCGCATGGAGCCAGGCGCCGTTGAATGCGGAGTCAAACGGCTCATGGCCGAGGCCAACGAGCAGGCGGTGGGGCGTGGTTGCCTCCACCACGTCGAGCGCGCCGAAACGGCGCGCGTCTTGATAGCGCAGCAAATGCTGGTGCTGCGGCGTGTGCAGCCACATGCGCCAGTGCTCGTGTTTGCGCCACGGCGGCGGGTCGACAGGATCGCTCTCGAGCCAACAGCGACCCGACATGCCCAGGTGGATGAGCAGGGCGCTCGCGCCCGACTCGTCGGCAGCGACGGTAGGTTGGGGCGCTGTGTCGATGAGCAGGTACTTGGCCCTGCGCCGCACGGCGGTGACCAGGCGACCGACCTGGGCTTGCACCAACACGACGGGGATGGGGTAGCGCAGGTCGTCGCGCCGCAATTCGACCCGCGACAGCGTCGCGCCTGCGAGGGCGGGCGCGAGCCACGCGCGGACGGTCTCGACCTCGGGAAGCTCTGGCATGGGGTGTCGCCTCTGGTTCGCTGATGACTCGGCGTTGCGGGTCGTCGGGGCCGCGCTAGTCGTCGCGGCCGCGCTAGTGGTCGGGGCCGCGCTAGTCGTCGGGGCCGCGCTAGTCGTCGAGGCCGCGCCGACTGGCGATGAGCCTGGAGCAGCGGACCGAGGTGCGCATCATGCGCAGCTCTTGGCCGTAGAGTCGCACCCGCTCAAGCTCGCTGAATCGCGCGGTGCTGTCGTTCACCAATCGCGTGGTCCACGCCTTGCCATGCTCGGCGCGGACCTGAGTGTCACCGCGAATGCACGTGAAGATCGAGCGAAACAGGGCGATCCGCGGGCCGCGCCCGGCCGTGTCTTGTCCTGCGCCCGCGGCGGCCTTGGCTAGGTTGGCCAGGTGGAGGTCGATGACGCCGGAGCGGTCGGCGAGCGCTTGCAGGTCGTTCGCGAGTTGAGCCTGAAATCGCCACGCCGGCGCTGGGTCATAGGAGGCGCTTCCGCCTGGGCCTGAGCTGGTGCCGGAGCCGCGCAGGCGCCGGAACACCTCTCGCGTCATCAGCATGTACGTGCGCATGGTGTGCTCCATGGCGCGGTCACGGCGAGCGGCGTTCTTGAGGGAGTCGGCGTACGGGGCGAGGCGACGCAGGGTGGCTTCTGAGATGGCCTGCGACGACGCGCCCGGCGACGACGTGCGCGCGCCGTGGTTCGCCGCGCCAGCCGACACGCCTGGCGCCGCGGTCGTCGCCCGACTCGCCGGCGCGGCACCCGGGTGACCCGCGGCGGGACGTGTTGTGAGACCGGAGGCGTCACGTAACGAGGCGGCGCCGCCGTCGAGGGGCGCGGCGCCGCGAGGCTGGGCAGCGGGGCCACAGGCTGCCGCGACTGTCGACAGCGACAGCAACGCTGCCCACAACGGTAGCGATGGAGAGAACAAGACTCTGACGCGCACCGGAGCACCTCCTACCCGAGCAGTCTGCACTTCGACGCAAGCCAACGAAAGCGCGCACCAGCCCGGCGCCCGACCCGACCGGATCATAGGCGGCGCAGCTTGACACGAATCCGGTTCACCATCGGGGCGAGACCGGGGAGGCCGACCAGTCCACCCACACTCAGGACGACAAAGAGCCACGCCGAACCCGCCGCGGCGAGTCGCAGCCCATAGCCCAAGGTCGGGCGCGCTGTAGACACCAACGGTGGGACCCACAGCTCCATTCCCCACGCCGCGGCCGCCGCCAGCGCCGCAACCGGCACGGCGCGGAGTAGGCCACGGCCCAGGGGTCTGAGGTCCAGACCCAGGCGCCCGCGCGCCAACCACGCGAGCGCCAAGACCTGCAGGGTCATGCCGATCGCGCCAGCGAGCGCGAGCCCGGTGATGCCCCAGGCAGAGAGCCAGCCGTACAGCGGCAGGGCCGCGCCGGTCACGATCGTCGTGGCAAACATGGGCCGCCAAGTGTCGCCAACGCCATAGAGCGCGCGGGCCAACACCGACTGGGCAGACCAAGCGGCGATGCCAGCGCTCAGCGGAATCAGGACGGCGGCGGTCCGCGCCGTGTCCTCGGGACCGAAGCGACCGTGCTCAAAAAGCAGCCCAACAATCGGGGTCGGCGCGGCCATCATGAAGGCGGCGATCACCAAAGACAGGGCGATGACGCCGGCCAGGGCGTTGCCAAGCAGCGCTGCCAGCTCGTCGCGTTTGCCCTCGGCGTACAGTCGCGCGACAAAGGCGCCCGTCGCTTGGCCGGCGGCGGTTCCGATGAGGCCGATGGGCACCAACATCAACCTGCGGCCGCTGTTGAGCCAAGAAATCGAGCCTTCAGCGAGGTGCGAGCCGAAGTGGATGCCAACCCATTCGTCGACGGTCGTCAGGCTGACGCCGATCATCAGGGGCAAGGCGGTCCAGAGAAACGTGCGGACGTCCTTGTCGAGCGTCGGTCGCGTGGGCCGAAATCGGACCTGATCTCGCGCGACGGCTAAGGGCACAACCAACGCGCCGAGCGCGGCGCCGATGAGCGCGCCCCACGAGAACCCCTCGATGGCGTTGAACTGGGCACCGATGGCGCCGCCGACGATGATGCCGCCGTTGTAGAGCAGCGGCGTCAGCGCGAGCGCGCCAAAGCGCTGCCGCGCCAGCAGTGTGGCCTGCACGAGACCGCCAAAGATGAAGCAGAGCTGAGCGGGAAGGACGATGCGGGTGAGTCGCGCCGTCTCGGCGATGTCCGCTGCGGAGAAGCCGTTGACGACGAGACCGACAAACTCCTCAGTGAAGAGCTCGCCGACCACGACGAGCACGGTCGCCACCAGCAGCAGCGTCGAGGCGATCTTCGAGAACAGGCGGTCGACGTCTGGGTGGCGACCAACCTGCGACGTGTCAGGGCGGTGCTGTGCGTCCAAACGGGCGTAAACCCGGGACATCTGGGGCAGCAGGCTCAACGTCAGCGCGCCGCCGGCGAGCAAGTAGTTGAGCATGTCGGGCACGACGAACGAGGCGCGGTACATGTCGGTGAGATCGGTCGCGCCGTAGAGGCTGTTGAGCAGCAGGTCTCGGCCGTAGCCCATGAACCGCGACACCAGCGCGCTCGCGGCGAGCAGGAGGGCGACGGTGCGAACGGTGCGGGCCGAAATGGATGCCATGGCGGCAGCATGGCGCCGATCTGGTGGCTTGTCAGGAATCTTGCGGCAGCGCACCGGCTGGGCTACACCCGCCGCATGGAGTGGTGGCAAGCGCTAGTGTTGGGTGTGGTGGAGGGGCTCACGGAGTTTGTGCCCGTCTCGTCTACCGGCCATCTGATTCTCACCGGCGCCTGGCTCGGCCTCGACGCGACCGAGGCGCAAAAAGCGGCTGTCGACGCCTTCGACATCGTCATTCAAGCGGGCGCGTGGCTGGCCTGCTGCCTGTTTTACTTCCGCTACGTCGGCACCCGGCTGATGGGGGTGCTGTCGGACGACATCGTCCAGGCGGCGGCGGGTTGGCGCTTGATCTTCAACCTCATGGTGGCGTTTGTGCCCGTGATGGTGATTGGTCTGCTCTTTCGCAAAGCCATCAAAGCGGTGCTGTTTGGGCCGATGCCCGTCGCCGTCGCGCTCGCGGTGGGTGGTGTGGTGATGCTGATCGCCGATCGCCTGCGCCGCGATGACGCCGTCGATGACCTCGACCAGATGACGTTGCGGCAGGCGATGGTGATCGGCTTTGCGCAGTGTTTCGCCTTGATCCCAGGCACGTCGCGGTCCATGTCGACCATCATCGGCGGGATGGCCGCGGGACTCAGCGCGAAGGCGGCCGCAGACTTCAGCTTTCTGCTCGCGATCCCCGTGCTGGGCGCCGCGACGGGCTACGAACTGCTCAAAGAGTGGCACGTGATGAGCGCACATATCGGCTGGGTGGCGATGGTGGTCGGGCTGACGGCCTCGTTCGTCATCGGATGGGCCTCGATCGCGGTGTTTTTGCGCATCATCGTCGCCAAGGGCCTCGCCCCGTTTGGGCTCTACCGCATCGCGCTAGCGGCGGTGGTGTGGTGGACCCTGCTGCGCGATGTGCCCCTCACATGAACGAGCGACGATGAGCCCGGTGCCTGCCGTATCGCCGTCTAGGGATCCGTCGCCGCGGCGTGTGGTCTTGATGACCGCGGGCGGCACGCGCGAGCCGATCGACGACGTGCGCCACATCAGCAATGTCGCAAGTGGTCAGCTGCCCGCGGCCATGGCCGAGTGTTGGCTCCGCCTGGGGGCGACGGTGCACTACATTCACGGCCCGGACGCCCATGTGCCCGGCGTGCTGCGCGTCTCCGTTCCGCTGCGCGACGGCGCCCTGGAGACCACGCTCGACGCCCTGCGCGCCGACGCCCTCGCGCGCCGCGCGCACCTCGGCGCCGGCGAGCTCGTTTGCTACCCGATTCGCACCGCCGCCGACGCTGCGCGGGTGGTCCGCGAGGTCGCCGCCGCGCAGCAGCCTACGCTGGCGGCGTGCGCGATGGCCGTGGCCGATTTCGCGCCTGTGCCGGTGATCGGCAAGCTCAGCTCGCGTCCCAACGGCCCGACGGGCGACGTCGCCGACGCGGGCGAGACGCTGCACATCGCGCTGCGGCCCACGCCCAAGGTCATCGATCTCGTGCTACAGGCCAGCCCAGGCACCGCGTTGCTGGGCTTCAAGCTGCTCTCGGGCGCCGACGAGGCCGCTCACCAAGCGGCTGCGCGACACTTGGCGCGACGCTCGGGCGCGCGGTGGGTCTTTGGCAACGACATGAGCGACTACCGTCGTGGCGTTCGCCGCGGCGTGCTGCGTGGGCCAGAGGGTCAGGTGCTGGCCGTGCTGGGCGACGCGCAGGGGCTCAGCGTGCGAGCGCTGGCGGCGGCCCTGGTCAGTGCGGTCGAGGCGCGCTTGCGCGTCTGAGCGGTTGCCCGGCGCCTGAGGTGTGGTGGTGCGCGCTGTTGCCGCGGACGGCGTTGTCACGGCGAGCGGCGCTGTCTCGGGGCGGCGGCGCGCGACCGGCCCGCTGCTGCGCCATCGACGCGTCGAGCTCGATCAGGGCGAACAAGATCCCGCGCGCAAAGGCCTCCTGGTTGCGCCGCACCATCAACGCGATGCTCTCTTCGGGGTGCGTGATGTAGCCCACCTCGAGCACCACGGCGGGCATCCGCGCCTCTTTCAGCACCCCGAAGGCGTCCTGTTTGATGCCCCGAAACCGTGTATGCGGTCGAGCGCGCATGAGCCCACGGCGCAGCGCGATCGCGAAGGCTTGCGAGGCGCGATGGGCTTCGGCGTGCCGCAGCGTCTCCACGACGCCTTGCGCCGACCAGCGCCGCGCGACCTCTGGCCCCGCCTCGGGGACCCCCTCCTCGCGCCGCACGATGTCGTGGATGACTTTCATGCTGCTGTCCGCGGTCAGAAACCAGACCTCCATGCCCTCCACGGTCGACTTGGAGCTCGCGTTGCAGTGCACGCTGATGAGCGCGTCACCGCGCAGCTTGTTGGCGGACCGGGGCCGGTCGCGAAGCGCCAGATCGACGTCGCCGTGCCGCGTGAGGCTGACTTTGACGTTGCTGTGCGCGTGAATCCAGGCTTGCAGCACTTTGCTGATCTCCAGCGTGAGCGCCTTCTCGCGGCTGGCGTGGTAACCCACAGCCCCCTCGTTGCTGCCGCCATGCCCAGGATCGATGACCAAATGGCGCAGGTGTTTGAGGGCGACCCGCGTGACCTTGGCCTTCGACGCTGCGGCAGCGGGCGCCCTGGACGGTCGCGCGGTGGCCGCCCTGGGTGGCGCGGCCGCACGTGCCGGTGGCGCTGTGATCAGCAGCGAGGCGACGCAGAGCCCGGCCACGAGCGCTATGCGGGGCCTGGGAGGGGGCGCGAAGGTTCGATTGGGCTGGTGGGGGTGGTGCATCACGAGCGCCATCGTAAGTGCCGGCGCCGTCCTGTCAAACCACTAACGCGTTGGCCTCCGCGTGACCTCTGCGTTCCGGCAAAACCGGCGTGCCAGCGGACGCCGCAGTCTGCTAGGGTGCGCGCTCCAATCAGCCGAAGGACCGCGCGATGTCAGCCTGCCACTCAAGCCTCTCCGCCCTCGCCCGTCCCATCGTCCACCGCGTGGCGCTGCTCGCCCTGCTCGCGACCACCGTCGGTTGTGGTCTGGACGGCCTGCTGCTCAGCGAGCTCACCCGCAAAGGTCACCAGCCGATGCCCGATCCGGCGCCGGTGCGCATCCATGGCCGGGCCCCGGGCCTCGTTGGCGCGTCCGTCACCCTCTATGCGGAGGCGCAGAAGCTGAGCGAAGGCAACGTCGATGGCGGCGCGGCGTTCATCATCGAGCTCGACGGCACCACCGCGCTGACCAATCCGGTGCTCGACGCGCGTATTGGCGCCAAGCAGGCGCTGGGTGTGCTGCCCCACATCCCGGCGCAGACCTCGGTGTTGGATCCGGCGATCGATCTCGACGTGGCCCAGCTCTCGCCGGGGATGGCGGCGCTCGATCTGCGCACCACCACGCTGACGCTGCTGGTGCTCGCCAAGGCGCGCGCCGAGGGGCGGGCGCTGCAGTCGATCCCGGCGACGTCGATGACCGACACGCTCATCGCGCTCAACGATCGGCTCAGCGCTGGCGATGTGCACCTGGGCGCGCTGGCCGCGATGGTGGGACGCCTAGCCGCCTTGCCCGGCGCGACGCCACCTTTTCAGCTTGGCGCCGACAAAACCAGCCTCCTGGACGCCGCGGCGCTGGGCGTCGCTGGGTTTGACTACACGGGCGACGGCGCCGCCGAGACGACGACGGACGCGTTTGACGCGGCGCTGACGACCGCTGTGAGCAGCTTCATCTTCAAGGCCTGTTACGTGCCGGACCGCATCAAGGTCGTGCTGCTGGCGCGGATGGCCAAGGGCGCCAAGAACCGCAACTGCGAGACGTTCGACGCTTTCCTGTGGGCCAAAGACCTGCCGGGCCGACGCATGTTCTTGGCCGCCGGGGTCCACGTCGACACGCCCCGCTGCCTGGGAGATCGCACGACGCACTGCCTCACTGAGGCGCAGATCGACGCCGTCAACGCGACCCTAGGGAACTGGCAGCCCAATCGCACACGCATGTACGACGACGGCAGCCACGGCGACGCCATCGCCGGCGATGGGGTCTGGTCATTCAGCTTCGACGCGCCGTGGTGGGACGCCAAGACCGCGCCGGACGGGGCTGGCGTGCGCATCGCCTACAAGTTCACGTGGGGTAACGACGGCGATGGCTGGACGGCGACTGAAGAGTTTCCCGGCAATCAGCGGCTGTTGGAGCTGAGCGACCAGAACGGCGACCACGTCATCGTGCGCCAGGACTTCTTCGCCGATGAGACCTCAAACAAGGACAAGGCCAACCAGCTGGCGCCCTCTCTCGGTGGCTGTGGCCAACTGAAGTGGCCAGCGCAGCAGCGCGCGGGGTGCGCGACGGACGTCTTCGAGCGCGCCGTCGATCTGGACGGGGACTGCAAGGTGGACGGCTGGCCGTCCGCGGGTCAAAACACTGCGCTGACGGTGCCTTGCGAGTGAGTCGCGGGCAGCGCTGAGCCCGCCGCCGCAGGGTTCTCCACGCGGCGGGGCTCGGCTTGGCCGCGGGCCCGCTAGGCTGCGGTGCCCTGCTCGGTCGCCGTCCGCTTGGCCAACGCCGCGAGCAGCTTCGTACCGTGGTCTTCGATGACGAGCAGCTCACATCGGCAGCGTAGGTCGGCGCGGTGCATGTAGCGCATGGCGATGTCACGCCGCTCCGGGTGGCGTTGCGCGTCCTCGACGAGGCTGCGTGACGTCTCGACGTCGACGAGAATCCGGCACAGCCGCTCGGCGTGCAGGAGACCGGGGGCGAAGTCGTCCTTCGGATCCCACTGTTGCAGCAGCGCCTCGCTCCACGCGCTGGTCGGCAAGCTGGACGTCTTCTTCAGCTTCTTGCCGGCGATTCGCACCAAGATGGTCTGCAGCGCGCTGTATTTGTAGGTGTACAGACGCGCGATAGCCCGCTCCATCGGCTCTTTCGCCGCGAGCTTGTTGACGTTGGCGCGCGCGACCTTGCCCAAGAACTTCTGCGGGTTCTTTAGGGCCAGCATCATCTGGTCCTTAAAAGCCATGAGCGACTGAATCTGACTCGTACCCTCGTAGATCGGCAGCACAAGCGCGTCGCGCAGCAGCTTCTCGGCCTCCCAGTCTTCGGTGTACCCGGCGCCGCCGAGGATCTGCATGGCCAATCGGGACAGGCGCACGGCCTCCTCGCTGCCGGCGTATTTGCATAGCGGCGTCAGATTGCGCGCTTCCCGCTTCATTCTACGGACTTTCCGCTCCAGCTTCATCAGCTTGTCGGGGTCGACAGGCGGCGCGTGCTCGAGGATCTGCTCCCAGCGCTGCGACAGCTCCGTCACCTGTGAGGCGCGGTACAGCAGCGACCGCGTGCCCCGCACAGAGAGGTCCATGTCTTCCAGAAAGTCCGCCACCATCTCATGGCGATCGATGGTTTTGCCCATGGTCACGCGCTCTGCGGCGTAGTCACGCGCCATCCGGTAGGCGGCCTCCATCACACCGAGGCCCTCCATCCCGACGCCGAGACGCGCGAAGTTCATCATCACCAGCATGAGCTGGAAGCCTTCGCCACGCGCGCCGATCAGCTCGCCGAGGGAGTTCTCGTAGATGAGCGAACACGTCGGCGAGCCGCGGTGACCGATCTTGTGCTCGACCTTGCCGATGCGCACGTTCTCAATCCGCTCACGGCCCTCTTTGTACCACTGCTCGACGAGGAACAGCGACAAGCCCTTGAGCCCCGGCGCGTCGCTCTCCAGCTCGGTGCGGGCGAGCACGAGCTGATATTTGCCGTGTCCCGAGGTGATGAACACCTTCTCGCCGTCGAGCCGCCACGCGCCCGTCGCGTCGAGCTTTGCGGTGGTCCGGATCTGGGCGAGATCGCTGCCCGCGCCGGGCTCTGTGAGCACCATGCAGCCCCACTCTTTGCCGGTGATCATCTCCTCGATCGCGTCGTCGTAGGGGGTCGACATCAGGCGCCCGTTCTCAAACACGCTGCGTTTGTCGCGCAGCGCGTAGGTGATGAGCGACATCGGCACGCCGGTGTGGAAGCCGAAGTGCGTCATCACCGAGACGTCACCACGCGCCATCAGCTCGCTCGCGACGAGGTAGACCATGGCCGGCGCGTTGAGGCCGCCGAGCTCACGCGGCACGGGCAAGCCGTAGACCTGCATGCGCTTGAGCCCCTTGAAGACCTTGGCAAACGCGGGGGACTCGACGACCTGACCGTCGACGAGGGAGGTGGCCTCGTGGTCGATCTGGCGCGCGACGGGCGCGACTTTGCGGGCGACGAACTTGCCCAGCTCTTTCAGCACGTCCTCGTACAGCTCCTTGGAGTCCTCCGCCGACTCAACCCGATCTTCCACGCTAGCGCCGAACTCAGTGGCCTCGTACAACGCAGCCCAGTCGACGTTGCGCTCCACATGAAATCGCAGGTCGTCGTTGTCGGTGTAGAAGTTATCGCTCATGAAATCCTCCGGCGGTGGAGCCGTGGCTCCTGTCAGCTGAGCGCGCGCCTCTGCCCAACTGGCTGGCGGCGGCTGTGGCTCGCGGTGCGCTAGGGAAGACGCACCGGCACGAGCGCTGACAAGATGGGCAAAATGACACGCTGCGTCAAGTACTAAATTGCGCGGGATTACACCAATAATCCGGCCAAGGCGGCCGTCATGAAGGCGCCGAGGGTGCCGCCGATCATGGCGCGCAATCCGAGCACCGAGAGCTCGCGTTTTCGACTCGGCGCGATCGCGCTGATGCCGCCGATTTGAATACCGATTGACGAGAAGTTGGCGAAACCGCACAGCGCATACGTGGCGATGATCCGCGAACGCTCCGACAGTGGCGCGGCGCTGGCGAGGTTCTGGGCCAGATCGAGATAGGCCACGAACTCGTTGATGACCGTCTTCACCCCCAGCAAGGTGCCGACCTTGGCCGCCTCACTGGCGTCGACGCCGAGCAGCCAAGCGACGGGCGCCATGACGACGCCGAGCAGCTGCTGCAGGGTCCAGCCGGCTAGCCCAAACAGGCCGAAGAGACCCGCGATGAGCCCATTAAACAAGGCGATCAGCGCGATGAAGGCGAGCAGCATCGCGCCGACGTTCACGGCGAGCTTGAGTCCATCCGACGCGCCGGTGGCCGCCGCCTCGATCACGTTGGCGTAGACCCGCTCGACCTCGATCTTGGCGCCCGCGCTCGTCACCGGGGTCTCCGTCTCGGGCACGAGCAGCTTGCCGATGACCAGCGCCGCGGGCGCGCTCATCAGCGAGGCGGCGAGCAGGTGGCCGGCGATGTCAGGAAAATGGGGCTGCAGCATGCCCACGTAGGCGGCCATGACCCCGCCAGCGACCGTAGCAAATCCACCGACCATGACGGTGTTGAGCTCCGAGCGCGTCATGGTGTCGAGAAAAGGCCGCACCAGCAGCGGCGCCTCGGTCTGGCCGACGAAGATGTTGCCCGTCGCGGACAGCGTCTCCGCCCCCGACGTACCCAGCGCGCGCGCGATGACCCGCGAAAACAGCCGCACGACGCGGATCATGACGCCGAGGTGGTACAGCACGGCCATCAGCGACGAGAAGAAGATGATGGTCGGCAGCACCGAAAATCCGATGAACGCGCCGCTTTTGACCCACCAATGCTCGCCGCCACCGGGCTTGGCGATGAGGTCGCCGAAGAGAAACCCGGCGCCGGCGTCGGAGTAGGCCATCAGCGCGATGAAGGCGTCGTTGACCGCGGCGAACACGGGCTCGCCGATCGGGGTTTTGAGGATGAGGACGCCGAGCACCAGCTGCAGGCTCAGGCCACCGACCACGACGCGGATGGGAAAGACCTGGCCGGCGCGCCGCTCGCGGAACCACCACGCGCCGGCGACCATGACGCAGATGCCGAGCAGGGCCTGCAGCCGGTTGAGCCAAGCGTGGCCGGTCTCGACGGTGGCTGCGGCGGGCGCGGGGACCCCGTCGGCGAAGGCGAGGTTCGGGAGGAGCAGCGCGACGGACGTCACGGCCAACAGCGTCACGATCGAGGCGAAGAACCCCGGCAGGCGAGGCTGCACGCGTCTCGCGGGCTGGCTGATCAGGCGAAAAGCGGGCGTGCGAACGGCGAACGGGGTCAGACACAGCATGGGCACACCTCGGAGCAGATCGTGGCAGAGGTTAACCCAGACGCCGAGTTTTGGCAGGGGCTGCGCAGCGCCGCGCGCGGGATGCAGTTCGCGTGGATCTGCGGCATGCTGCGCCCGAACGGACGGTGAGGATCGGGCCCAAGACGGCCTTGAGGAGCGTGCACATGGAACACGTGGTGGAACACGGGCCAGCGTTTGCGTGGCTACGCGTCGGCCTAGCGCCGGGCGAGACGATTCAGGCCGAGGCCGGCGCGATGGTGCGGCGCGACGTCGGCGTCGGGATGGACACACGCCTCAACGCAGGCTACGCGGCGGGCTTTTTCCGTAAGATTATGGCGTTTTTTGTGGCCTTGGTCCGCAAGATGCTCGGTGGCGAGACCCTTTTTGTGAACACGTTCACAGGGCCGGCCAGTGGCAGCAGCGAGGTGGTGCTGGCGCCGTCGCTCTCCGGTCAGATCGTCCATCACAAGCTCGACGGTAGGACGCAGCTCATCGTGCAGGCCGGCAGCTACCTCGCGAGCACCGGGTCGATCGACACCAAGCTGCGCTGGGGCGGCCTGCGCATGCTGCTCTCCCGCGAGGGCCTGTTTCTGCTCGAATGCACCGGCCAGGGCGATCTGTTCATCACGTCGTACGGCGACATCATCCCGGTCCAGGTCGACGGCGACTATGTCGTCGACACCGGCCACATGGTGGCCTACGAAGGTAACCTCGACTTCACGGTTGGCGGCGCTGGCGGCGGGCTCAAGGGCCTGTTTCTCAGCGGCGAAGGGCTGGTCATGACGTTTCGCGGCACCGGCACGCTGTACCTACAATCCCGCAACGTGCAGGGCCTCGTCGGCTGGCTCACGCCCATGCTGCGCTAGGAGGGGATCATGCAGATCAACATCAAATACCGTCCGACGTTCGCGCTCGCCGAGGTGCAGTTGCAGCCTGGTGAGATGGTGCGGGCCGAGTCCGGCGCCATGGTCTCCATGAGCAGTCACGTGCAGGTCTCGACCGACGCCACGATGGGTGGCAAGGGCGGCCTGCTGGGCATGCTCAAGCGCGCGACGCTCGGTGGCGAGAGCTTCTTCACCAATCGCTTCACCGCGGCTGGCGCGCCTGGTGAGGTGACGCTCGCGCCGACCCTCGCGGGCGACATGGTGGTGCACGAGCTGACGGCTGATCATGCGCTGTTCATCCAGGGATCCAGCTTCGTCGCGTGCCAAGATGGCATCAGCCTCGACACCAAGTTCCAGGGGATGAAGGGGTTCTTCTCCGGTGAGAACCTGTTCTTCCTCAAGGCCACGGGCGATGGGCCGGTCGTGCTGAACGCGTTTGGCGGCATCGAGACGCTCGATCTCGATGGCGAGCTGGTCGTCGACACGGGCCACGTCGTCGCGTTCACCTCTGGGCTCGACTATACCGTCACCAAAGCCTCCAAGGGGTGGATCGACAGCTTCCTCAGCGGTGAGGGGTTGGTGCTGAACTTCAGTGGCCGGGGTCGGCTGTGGCTGCAGAGCCGCAATCCCGGTGCCTATGGCAAGACGGTCGGCGCGCTGCTGCCCGCACGAAAGGAGTAAGGCATGCGTCACGAGATACTGGGCAGCCCCGACTTCACCTCGGCGCGCATTACGTTTGAGCAAGCCGGCGAGTCCTGCGTGGCGGAGTCAGGCGCGATGGTCGCCCGCAGCGGCGGCATCCAGATGAAGACGGCCATGCGCGGCGGGCTGCTGGCGGCGGCCAAGCGCAAGATGCTGGGCGGCGAGAGCCTGTTTCAGAACACGTTTACGGCGACGGCGGCGGGCCAGGAGCTGCTGCTCGCGCCCGCGCCGGAGGGGGACCTGCAGTCGCGGATCTTGCAGCCGAACGAGCCGTTTTTCCTGCAATCTGGCGCCTATGTCGCGCACATGGGCGACGCGCTGAACATCGACACGTCGTGGGGCGGCGCCAAAGGGTTCTTCAGCGGCATGGGCTTATTCCTGCTGAAGATCGTCGGGCCTGGCACGGTGCTCTATGGCAGCTATGGGGCTATTCATGCAGTGGAAGTCGACGGTAGCTACATCTGTGACACGGACCACATCGTCGGTTTTACCTCGGGATTAACGTACAACATCACGAAGTTTGGTGGATTCAAGAGCCTGTTCCTGTCTGGTGAAGGCCTGGTTTGTCATTTTTCCGGCCGCGGCACGCTGCTGCTGCAGACCCGCAACCCACCGAGCTTGGCCAACTTTCTTGAGCGCTACCGGCGTGTCGAGAAGTCCAGCAGCAACGACTGACGCCCGGCTGCGCGGCCGGATCTTCGCCGTTCTGCGTGCGCCCCCTTGATCCCCTGAGCGTCGCGCGCGAGGCTGCCGGCCATGGACACCGGCCTCCCCATCGTTGTTATCGGCGGCGCCTCAGTGGACCGCATTCGTGCGGGCGGTGAGCCGCGCACGATCGCAGGTGGCGCGGCGCTTTACACGGCGCTGGCGGCGCGACGAGCCGGCGGAAACGCGAGCTTCTTCGGCTTTCGGCCGACCGAGCTGCCCGACATCTTCACCGAAGCGGCGCGGCTGGTGCCCTGGGTGGGTCCGCCCTGCGAAGTGACCGATCTGCCGCACTTCGAGATCGTGTACGAAGACGACGGCAACGCGCGCTTGGTCTCGGCCGATTGGGGCACCGAAGAGACGCTCGATCCGAGCATGCTCGGCGATGAGGTGTTGCGAGACGCCGCGCTCATCCACATCGCCGCGATCCACGCACCTGAGCTGCAGATGCGCTTTGTGCAGAGCGTGCGCGCGCGTTGCGATGCCAAGATCTCCGCTGGCACCTACGGCTACATGGCCCGCCGCGCGCCGGATATGGTGCGGGCGCTCATGGAGTCGGTCGACATCTTCTTTCTCAACGAGTTTGAGCTGCAGCTCGTGTTCGGCGGCGAGCGCCCGCCGGTGCGTCCCGGCCAGCTGCTGGTCGTGACACGCGGCTCACAGGGCGCCGATGTCTGGCAGGGCGACCACTGCACGCGCGTGCCGATCTGTCCGTCCACGCCGGTCGATCTCACGGGTGCGGGTGACAGCGTCTGCGGCGGCACCCTCGCTGGGCTGGCGCGCGGTCTGCACCCCACCGAGGCGGTGCTGCTCGGTTCGGCGGTCGCGGCCGCGACGATCGAAGCGCCTGGCATGGAGGCCTTGCTCGACACGAGCCCGCGGCAAGTCGAGGAGCGACGGCGCCTCGTGCGGCGCGATCCGCGGGTGCAGGTCAACCGGGTGCAGGTCCGGCGTATGGGTCAGGTGATCGCCGGATTGGAGACGGTGCAGCCCTTCAACTTTACCGGTCCCCACTTCCCAGCCGTCGGCGATCCCCGCGCGCTCGACTACTTTTTCGCCGCGATCCTGCATCAATTCGGCTTCTGGAGCCCGGCCAACGGCATCTACGCGCGACCGACGTGGGCGACCATCGACGGGCAGCGCCTCAAAGGCTCCGACTACTGCTTCGCGGCCTACAAACGTGTGCTCGATCAGAACCCCGATCAGCTCCTGCCCCGGGGCCAAGCGGCGCTGCGATGGGCCGATACCCGCGCGATCTTCGCGGACGACGAAGGCACCGTGCCGATGCCGGTCTTGGCGACCCACCACGCCCTGGCGCGCGGCTTCGGCCGCGATCTCTGGGAGCTCCACTACACGCCTGCGCAGCTGGTCGCCGAAGCGCAGGCGTCGCCCGATCCCGGCGCGCATTTGATCAGCGTGCTCGACCACGTCACCGGTTACCGGGAAGATCCGCTGCGCAAGAAGGCGATGCTCCTCGTCCTCGCGCTCGGTCAACGACCCGAAGGCTTCATCGATCTATCGCGATGCAAGCAGCTCGGCCCGGTGGTCGACTACCACATCATGCGGAGCTGCCTGCGCACGGGGCTCGTCGAGGTCGGCGATGAAGCGCTGCGGGAGCGGATCGTCGGTCGTCGACTGCTGGAGCCAGGCGACGAGCAGGCCGTACGCGCCGCGTGTTTTGAGGCCGTGGAGGCGCTGATGGAGGCGTCGGGGCGTGAGCTGGGCGCCATCGACTACTTCTTCTTTGGCGCGCGCAAACGCTGCCCAGAGATGCAGCAGCCAGATTGCGCTCGCTGTCCAGTTGACCCGGTCTGCAAACACGACGTGGCGATGTTCCAGCCCGTGCTGCGCACGACGTTCTACTAGTACCATCGATCCAAAGTCACTTCCGGGTTCTTACCCGCTTTATGATTTAT
>ERZ889078.1879-NODE-1879-length-15833-cov-7.612879_pt1 | contig 15833 bp, 10 predicted proteins | sample MGYA00521266_ERZ889078 | MGnify/ENA primary metagenome ERZ889078 (study PRJEB32303, sample SAMEA104408618) | aquatic metagenome | biome: Brackish water; feature: Pelagic; material: water | place: Baltic Sea | collected 2014-06-16T06:34:00 | depth 76,534 m ...
ATTGAACTTTTTTCGTTCCTCAGTCTAAGCGTGGGCGAAGTTAGGACCAAGCCCCATCTGTTCTACTGAATGTCAATATATCAACAACGTCCCCATGTCTTCCCCGGTTTTGATTTTTCAATTGAGGCGACATCTATCCTGACACAGGGGGATATTGTGCGCAAATAGTCCAAAACGGGGCCCTTGGATTGACAGGACCATGGAAGTCTGGTAGAAAAAGAAATGCTCCCATGAGAGAGCAATGCATCCAGCATATTGATTTGATACCATTTCGCATATGAGACCGCCCTTTGCCTCCAAATTACTTGGGGAACGACGAGGTAGGGCTTCTGCTTTTCAACAGGATTATCAACAGCGTTAAGAGTGTCAATCGTGTGGGCTTTGACATATCCTCCAAACCGCTGAGCACCATTGAATGGGAGTAGGGTTTTGTTCAAGTCTCTCCATCTTTCGATTTCCGGTTTCACAAAATTAATTCCCCTCTTGCTACCGGTACTTTTCCTGGTTGTCTTTCCGGGTTCAGTATGTGCAGATTCCTCAACCAAAGCCAAACATTCCTCAGAAAAAGGTCTAAGTCTGATCGAAGCGGTCCGGGATACTATTCAGAAACAGCCGGATGTTTTGCTCCAGCAGCAGGAAGTGGAAGTAAGCAAAGGTGCATTGCAGATTGAGGCCGGCGAATTCGATGCTGCGCTTTCCTCAACATTCAATTACCAAACCTCCAAGTATGCTCCCACCTATTGGGAAAATAAATTATATGAGATTGGCGACAGAACATATACTAGCACTGCAGCCTCTGTTGAGGTGGAGAAAAAAACCCGATACGGCATCAGCTTCGGCCCCAGTGTTGATGTGAACCGAACCCATGGCATAAGTGACTACATGATTCCTACCAGCTCGAACCAGGCAATCGTCTTTTTCAACTTGAATGTTCCTCTCCTGAAAGGAAGGGGCGAAGACGCCACCGGCGCCCAGGAGATGGCCGCCGCGGTTGAGATCGAGGCAAGCCAACTGGATCTTGAGCATACGATTGCTTTAAGCGTTGAGCAAACCACCGTTGCTTATTGGAACTACTTAGAAGCACAGATGCAGCTCAAAATTCTAAAAAATATGGAAGAGGATTCGCGCCAGACCCTTGAAAACATGAAGCAACTTGTTAAAGGAGACGACCGACCGGCCTCTGATCTGGACACTTTTGAAGCGGATCTGGCAGACAAAATTTCGCAGCGGATTGCCGGAGAGCAGAATATTTTCGAAGCCCGGCAGGACCTGGGATTGGCCATGGGACTTGCGTACGAAGCCATTGACGATTTACCGCTTCCCAAAGACACGTTTCCTGATCCCCGGAAAAACAAGTCCCCTCTCATCAAATTGGGGCCGGCGAAGCTGTTTGAAAAAGCCCGGAATAATCGTGCGGACTACCTGTCCATGAAAAAGCGGGAGGCAGAGGCCAGAATACTCCTTGTGGCCGCCACCAATAACCTCCTGCCGCAATTGGATATAAACGGGGGCATAGGATATGCGGGTCTCGAGGATGGAGGAAACGTAGATGATTACTTTAAATCGATAGGCAATAAATTAACCGGCGCCAACTACTCTGCCGGGATTACCTTGACATTTCCATTTGGAAACAACGAGGCGAAAGGCCTGCATCTGCAGCAGAGGTCCAGACTGAGAAAGGCCGTTATCCAGACCGGCAATCTTGAAAGGAAGATCCGTTCCGATATTGTTGTGGCCTTTCAGGCCATTCTGCGGACTTCCAGGGAACTGAAGGAGACCCGCAGGTCGGTCAAACATTATCGGACAGCCGTTTCCAATGAAAGAACCAAGTTCGGGATGGGTATGGCCTCAGTGCTTGATGTCATAAATATTCAGAACTTTTTACGCAACACCATGTTGAGCGAAGTAAGAAAAATGAACAGCTACGCCGCTGCCGTTGTCGACTTGAGGTATCAAACCGGGGCCCTGATCACTACTCACGGGGATGGCTACAGGGTTGAAATGGAGCAATTGATTTCTCCTCCACAGGTGGGAGGTGAAACGAGATAATGGAGAATAACAGTTCCAGACGAATCTTCCGCAAGGTGGCCCTTGAAAGGCTCTCTTCTCCCGAGCAATTAGATCAACTGATGCGTATTACCACCCCCGCGGGCTGGGTGACTTTGCTTGGCCTTGGGGGGTTGCTGGTCTGCGCAGTGATATGGGGTTTATGGGGATCTATCCCTACAAGGCTGGAGGGCCAGGGTATCCTCATGAAAAGGGGTGGAGTCTACTCCATTTCCTGTCGAGGCTCAGGGCGGGTGAAAAGGCTTCTTTTTGGAGAGGGTGACATGGTCCGGGCCGGCCAAGTCGTTGCCGTCATAGGACAGCCGGATACCATTGACAAGATAGCAGACGCCAAAGAAAAGGTGAGGCAAGCTCAGGTCAAGCACAGGCAGGTCCGGGATTTCAGCATTCAGGAAATTCGTTTGAACAGCGAATCAGTAAAACAGCAACTCAAAAATCTGGTCCTCACAAACGAGGCCCTTCAAGAACGGTTGGGTCTGCTGGAGGAACAACTGCGCGACCAAAAGCGACTTGTCAAGCTCGGCTTGATCACTAAACAAAAGGTGATAAGCACGGAACAGGATATCAACACTGCGAAACAGCAGTTCAGGAGTAACCGCAACAGCCTCAAACAGCTTAACATCAAGAAACTTCAATTAGAAAACCAAATCAGACAGAAGCTTTTAGACCTTCAGGATGAAATCACGAATGCCGGGCAGGAACTGCAGGACCTCCAAGACAACCTGACCGAGAAGGCCAAGATTGTGAGCCCTTTCACCGGTGAGATTGTGGGTATGAATGTGGATCTCGGAGATGTGGTTCAACCCGGTAGCTCACTTATGACCGCGCAACCGACAGGCCCAAACGCCGGCTTCCTTGAGGCTATTATGTATTTTACTTCTGAAGGGAAGAAGATCCGACCCGGCATGAAGGCCCAGATAACGCCTACGGTCGTGAAAAAGGAAAGGTACGGATCAATCATAGGCCTGGTCACCCATGTTTCCCCATTTCCGGCGAATCCTAAGGAAATGAACAGTATCCTTCTGAATGAAAATCTGGTCAAATCCCTGTCAAAAAAAGGTTCGTCATTTGAAGTGAGGATTGCTCTGGTTCCTGATCCCGGCACAACCAGCGGGTATAAATGGACATCGTCTCAAGGCCCTCCTCTTTCCATCGGGCCGGGAATGATTGCCGCAGGGTCAGTCATTGTGGAACGGCAACCGCCCATTCAGTTGGTCATACCGCTCATGAAGAAATACATTCTGGGGGTCGGTGTGGAAGAGGATAGGAGAGGTATGTAGGGCATGTCCAAAACCCCGAGGCGATGGAAATCCAGGCGAGTTAAGACACCCACAGTGCTGCAGATGGAGGCCGTTGAGTGCGGCGCTGCGAGCCTCGCCATGATCCTGGCCTATTACGGGCTCTTCATCCCATTAGATGTGCTGCGGGTAGAGTGTGGCGTTTCCAGGGACGGGAGCAAGGCGAGCAATATGGTCAAGGCCGCCAGGAAATACGGCATGACCGCCAAGGGGTTCCAAAAGGAGCCCGATGACCTTCACAATCTGCCCCTGCCAATGATTATCTTCTGGAATTTCAGTCATTTCGTCGTCCTTGAAGGGATAAAAGGAAAACAGGCGTATATCAATGACCCTGCCGGAGGGCCGCGAAAGATCTCCATGGAGGAGTTGGATAAGGCATTCACCGGCGTGGTGCTCACCTTCGAACCCGGCCCGGAATTCAACAAGGGCGGTCGAAGGCCTGACATTTTCCGGTCCCTGGCAGAAAGATTTTCTGGTTGCTGGCAGGCGCTCCTGTTCGTGGTCCTTGCGGGCCTTTTTCTTGTAATCCCGGGTCTTGTATTTCCTGCATACACAAGGATTTTCATCGACGACATCCTTGTTAAAGGGATGGAGTCCTGGTTGAAACCCCTCGTACTGGCCATGGGCCTTACAGCCATCGCACATGTCATACTTACCTGGACGCAGCGCTATTTCCTGCTCAGGTTGCAGTTGAGGCTGGCGCTGAGTGGTTCAGCACGGTTCTTCCTTCATGTATTTCGTCTCCCCATAGTCTTTTTCGCCCAGCGTTTCGCAGGAGATATTGCGGTTCGCGTCCAACTGAACGACAATGTTGCACAACTGCTTTCCGGAAATCTGGCGGTTACAATAGTCCACCTGCTCACGGTCGTCTTTTATGCTGTGGTAATGTCACAGTACAGTATTTTCCTGACCGTTATCGGTATCGGTTTTGCCCTTATGAACCTGGCGGCCCTGCGCTTTGTTTCCTACCGGAGAAAAAACCTTAACATGCATCTCCAGCAGGAATACGGCAAGATTATGGGCGTGACCATGAATGGCCTCCAGATGATCGAGACCCTGAAGGCGACCGGGGCCGAGTCCGATTTCTTTTCCAGGTGGTCCGGATACCAGGCAAAGGTGGTAAATGCTCAACAAAGGCTTTCCGCCTCCACCCAGATGCTTTCGCTGATTCCAACGACGCTATCGTCTCTAAACCAGGTGGTTATGCTTTCTGCCGGTGCGTTTTTGATCATGAACGGGCACATGACCATCGGGATGCTCATTGCGTTCCAAGGCCTTATGACCGGTTTCATGACCCCTTTCAATACCTTCGTAAACATGGGAAGTACCCTTCAGGAAACCCATGCCGACATCAACCGGCTCGACGATGTGGTAGCCAATCCCCCGGATGGACGGTTTTCCGGAAAAGGCATAGGGGCAGGAGATCCGGCGGCAGGGGAGGCAAAACTCACGGGTAGGCTTGAGCTGAACAAGATGACCTTCGGGTACAGCCCCCTCGAGCCCCCGCTGATAAAAGACTTCAGCCTCTCCTTAGAACCCGGGGCACGGGTGGCGTTGGTTGGGGGCACCGGCTCAGGAAAATCGACCGTAGCCAAACTCGTCACCGGCCTTTATGCCCCTTGGGATGGGGAAATCCTGTTCGACGGACAGCGGATTTCTGATATTCCGAGGCGGGTGTTCACAAATTCAGTGAGCATGGTGGATCAGGATATCTTTCTGTTTGAAGGAAGCGTTCAGGATAACTTGACAATGTGGGACACTACCATTTTTGAACGCGACTTGATCCGGGCTGGAAAAGATGCATGTATTCATGACGATATCGTCTCAAGGCCCGGCGGGTACTCCGCCACAGTGGCAGAAGGGGGCGGCAACTTCAGCGGCGGGCAGCGTCAGAGGCTTGAAATCGCCAGATCTCTGGCAGGCAAACCTTCTTTCCTGGTGCTGGACGAGGCGACCAGCGCTTTGGACCCCCCAACTGAAAAGCAGGTTGACGACAACATCAGACGTCGTGGCTGCTCCTGCTTGATTGTGGCCCACCGTCTGAGCACCATAAGGGATTGTGACGAAATCATCGTGCTCGACGGGGGAGAAGTCGTTCAACGCGGCACGCACGAAGAACTGCGCGATCGGGAGGGGCTCTATGCCGAGCTCGTCAAAGAACAATAAATCAGCGACAGCCGAGGCCTATTTGAAAGATTTTTTTAGAGATGGCATATGCCTTGAGGCCCCGGGAAACAGACCTGTCCTCTTAGAAGAACAGGGCACCTTTTGGATGATCACTGCCGGGGAAGCGGATCTTTTTGCCGTCCGTATTCAAGAGGGCAAGCCGACCGGGTCCCGGACCCATCTCTTCCGTGCCGTTACAGGGTCGATCCTTTTCAGGATACATATGGAGACCTCCGGACAAGGAATGGGGGTCATCGCTGTCGGCAAGCCGGGAACCGAGCTAACCCGGTTTGACATAACGGAATTTGAAAGAGGGCTGACTGACCCCCGCTTTTTTGAAGCGGCGGTCCGCTCGGTAGAGATTTGGATAGAGAAAATCTCCGTGGCGATCACACAAGAGAGCCCGCCACCCGGTAAGTACCAGGATGTCGCAATAGGGCAGTCGGCCCCCTATGAAGAGAGTGCAGTCCTCCGTTCCTCACGGGAAACAGCCTGGATACGGCAGGTCAGCGGCAACGTCACTCTTCTGGGCGATACAGAGCTGCCTCCGCTTAACCGCGAACAGCTGTTTCCTATCGCAAAGAATGTCTGGCTCCGGTCGCAGGGCGTCAGCAAAATCAGGGCCTTTTCCACATCGGATATTCTTGGAACCGGGGAGCTCTGGCCTTCCCTTGAGTCCTTTCATCAGATCGTCCTGCAGTGTGTACATATCAGACTCAATGAGGAGGAGGAGACAGCGCGAAGACGTCTGAAAGATCAAGCCTCTAAAGATAATAGTCGATTGCAGGATGCGCTTTTTTCCTTGGGTGCTACTCTATTTTCTAAGAGGAAGCGGCCCCTGGCAGGCGTTTCAGCGGGCAATCCCCTTTGTGCCGCGGTCGGTCTTGTGGCAAAGGCAGCAGGCATCAACGTTGATAGGTCGGCGGTTTCAGGTTCTTCTGAAACAGAGGCTGTCAGCCTCGACGACCTGGCCAGGGAGGGGCATTTCCATACCCGGCAGGTCATTCTCAAAGAGGGGTGGTGGCGTGGGGATAACGGCCCTCTGCTTGCCTACACCAGAGACGACAGGCGTCCGGTGGCCCTGCTGCCTACCTCGGCCAGACGCTATGATATGGTTGATCCCCGGAGAGTTGTCCGCGCGCGCGTCACATCCGACATGGTGGATACCTTCGAACCACAGGCATACGCCTTCTACCGCCCCCTTCCCTCAAAAGCACTATCTTTCGGGGACCTCGTAAAGTTTGCCTTCCATGGGATCATCAAAGATATATCCTTAGTGGTGGTGGTGGGTGCGCTTGGCGCCATTGTAGCCCTCCTGATCCCCATTATGACCGGTATTATTATCGATTCCGTGATCCCTAACTCTGCTAAGGGAGAGCTTTTCCAGATAGGGATGATCCTCCTCGTGTGCGTACTGGCTACCCTGATGTTCGACATTACCAGAAGCATTGCCATGGTTCGGATCGAAGGCAGGATGGACGCATCTGTCCAGGCCGGTGTGATTGACCGTTTATTAGCGCTGCCTGTCCCCTTTTTTCGCAAGTTTACTGCCGGCGACCTGGCAAACAGAACCATGGGCATTAACGCAATCCGAGAGATCCTTTCAGGGGCCACGTTAACGGCCATAATGAGCGGCATTTTTTCGTTGTTCAGTCTGATCCTGCTTTTCTATTACGATCTCAAGCTTGCCCTCGTGGCCATAGGCCTGACCCTCCTGGGGGTTCTGTTTACCGTGGTTTTGAGTATCTGGATGGTACGGTACCAACGGCAGATCTTTGACATCCAGGGCAAGACCTCAGGCATTGTGCTCCAGTTGCTTACGGGAATTGCCAAACTTCGCGTCACCGGGACAGAGGACCGGGCCTTTGCGGTGTGGGCCAACCGTTTTGCCGAGAAAAAGGCGATCGCGTTCAAATCCGGGAAGATCAACGCCGGCATCGATACCATAAGCTCATTTATACCCCTCCTGGCAACAACGGTCATTTTTGTTTGCTTTCTCAAGTTTCGCATGGGAGATATGAGTACGGGCCAATTTTTGGCCTTCAATGCAGCATTCGGCGGCTTCCAGAACGCGCTTTTGCAGACGACGCTGGTCCTCTCCAGCAGCCTTCAGGTTATTCCGTTGTTTGAACGGGCGAGACCCATCCTTGAGGCGATTCCGGAAACCGATGAAAGAAAAGGCAAGATAAAAAAGTTAAACGGCGACATTGAGGCTGCGCATCTTATGTTCCGCTACAGCCCTGACGGGCCGCTCATTTTGAAGGATGTAAGTCTCCGCATTTCCCCGGGGGAATTTGTGGGCATGGTCGGTGAATCAGGTTCGGGCAAATCGACCTTGTTGAGGCTGTTTCTGGGATTTGAGAGGCCCGAGTCAGGGGCTATCTATTACGACGGCCAAGACATGAAGGACATCGATATCCGGGAAATTCGCCGGAAGCTGGGAGTGGTTCTTCAAAACGGGCAGGTCATGTCGGGAAGCATTTTTACAAATATCATCGGTACCGCCAACCTGACCCTCGATGATGCCTGGGAGGCGGCCCGGATGGTCGGGCTTGCCGACGACATCAAAGAAATGCCCATGGGGATGCACACCATGGTCCCGCCCGGAGGAACCACTCTGTCCGGAGGGCAGCGGCAGCGGCTCATGATCGCCTCGGCCATTGTGAGACGCCCACGCATAATATTTTTCGACGAGGCCACAAGCGCCCTGGATAACCTGACTCAGAGAACTGTCAGTGAAAGCCTGGAAAGATTGCAGGTCACAAGAGTCGTGATAGCCCACCGCCTCAGTACCATCATAAACGCGGACAAAATCTATGTGCTTCAGGATGGAGAAATCATTGAAACAGGTATTTATAGTGAGCTGATGGCGAATAAGGGGTATTTTTACGAGCTTGCGAAAAGACAAATTGCGTAGAGCTGTGAGCAGAGCGGAAAGCGCAGAGCGCATAGATGTGAGCGCATTGAATATAGAACAAAATGATCGAGGATTAAACCATGATATATAGGTTGCTTTCATTGTTGATGATTCTCTTCCTTTCTTCCTGTCTCGGGCCTGACGACCCGGCCGAACTGCGGGCCGTGAGGGCGGAAAAGGCCACCGGCGATATCCTTATTGGAGCGGTGGCGCCCTGGGCATCCCTTGACGTAATGTTGTGGGAGGGCATCGAGATGGCCGTTGAGGAAATTAACGTGGCCGGCGGGATTCTCGACCGACGGATCAGAATCATCAAGAGGGATGATAAAGACATTGTGAGGAAAGGGGTCATTATTGCGCAAGAGTACGCGGAAAATCCGGACATGGTGGCCATAATCGGGCATTATGAATCCTTTGTCACCATGTCGGCATCAGTGGTCTATCAGTATTACGGCATCTTGCTCCTTTCCACGGCCGCGACCGCTCCCGAATTGACCAGAGAGGGCTTTTCTCTTATCTTTCGAATGGTTCCCGATGATACGATATACGGCAAAAAATTGGCCAAGTTTTGCCTAAAGCATAGATACAAGCGAATCTTGGTTTTTCAGCAGATAACCCCGGCAGGGAGGGATCTGGCCAATGCATTTGTGATAGCCGCATTAGAGATGGGGATTGAGATCCTTTACAGACAAGAATATGATTTCTTCACCACAGAGAACGATTTCCAGAGACTGCTCCTGCGCGCAAACGAGAGATACCGGTTTGACGCAATCCTTCTTACCGGCCAGCTTGCCCAGTCCGGGACCTTCATTGACATCGCAAGAGAGATGGGGATAGAAAAACCGATCATCGGGGGGTTGGACCTCGAAAGGGCCGAACTCCTGGAAATGGTTGGCCCCAAGGTGAGTAATATTTTTCTGCCGACCACTTTCAACCCGGATTCCGCTGAGAAACGTGTCCGACGGTTTGTGGAGGCCTTTAAGAGGCGGTACGGCAAGGTCCCTGACACCCAGGCTGCCCAGGCATACGATACGGTTCACACCCTGGCATACGCCATCAAACAGGCCGGATGCACTGCGCCGCCGAAGATGGCCGAGGCCCTCTATTCGGTAAAAGGACTTGAAGGCATGACAGGGCCTATTTCTTTTGATGCCCAGGGCAATCGTCTCGGTACAAATATCGCCATCAAGGTCATAAAAAACGGGCGGTTTGAATATCTCCCGTACGAGGACGAATAGGACGCAGATAAATGCAGATGTTCAGGATTACTCTCCAATCTGCGAGACCATCAATCATGAATCAACAGGATTTCAGAGCAACGGTCTTAATGTCTCTTGGGGCGTCGCCCTCGGAGAGGGACGAACTCTTGGCATACAACAAAAACCTGTTCGACCATTCCGCTCTCAGTGCCCCCATAAAGCTTCCCCTCCCGGATGAACCCTTCGTGTCTGCCTGGGAAAGGTATGAGCGGAAGGCAAAGGACCGGGGGGCGCTTGAAACGCTAAAGGGTCGCCTGGTCCAGTTGTCATTCCCCATAAAAAAGGGGATCAGCCAAACAGACGCCTACCGATCTGCAACGGGAAAGGGGGTTGCACCGGAAAAAATACCGGGTGCCACAGATCTTGTCCTCAAGCGTCCCGATGGGTTCCGCTTCCACCTGCATGCCACCCCGGCGGGCCGGATTCCAATTCTGATCACGGCCCACCGGGACGACTTCGGCGCGCTTCTGCGGGCGCTGACCATGCGCAACGAACCCGAAGACATTCCCGAGGCCACGGGAGCCATGATTGTCAGCGGCTACAACAACTGGGACCGCATCCGCACACTCAGAAAAAGGTGGGAAGCCGATCACGCCGACGACTTCGGCGGTATTGGTTGGACAGTGGAATTCCAGCGCATCGTTTCACAAAAAGCCCTCTACCAGGATAAGTTTATTATTCTCAGCGATGGTCCCTACAGCGGTGTTCAGGGTCACGAACTGGGGATTTCAGACGCCGAATGGAGGGAGACATCTCTGGTGATACGCCGGGAGCACGAATGTACCCATTATGTGACCCGTCATCTGTTAAATTCCATGCAAAACCGACTTCTGGACGAACTCATTGCCGATTACATGGGGATCGTTGCGGCCGCTGGGTGCTTCAAGGCGGACTGGTTCCTGCGTTTCATGGGATTGGAGAATTTCCCCGAGTATCGCAACGGCGGCAGGCTTGAGAACTATCGGGGCAATCCACCCCTTTCGAACGGCGCTTTCAAGTTGCTTCAAACCCTCGCCGGACAGGCCGCCTTGAACGTGGAACGTTTTGACGCCCAATACGGGCAAAACAAGAAAATCGGAGAAAACAGCGCCTTCATGCTGTTCGCATTAGCGCGCTTGACCATTGAGGAGCTGGCTTCCAAGCAGGGAATACGGCTGCTCTCTGATGCATTATCTCGAAACAAGCCAGAAGCTTAAGGCCATAATACGATGAGCCAACCCCCAAAATTCCCATACATCATCCCGCCCGGCCTTCACTACAAGGTACGGGAATTTGAAGCCCACTGCAAGGTCGCCCAAAGCGCCCCGATCATGATATGTGGCCCTTCAGGGGTTGGGAAATCTCTGTTTCTTCACATCTTTAAACAGCTGTATCGGGAAAAAGCGGGTCCGAAGCCCTTCCTGGTGACGGTCAACTGCTCTCATTTCACGGGCGACATCGCCCGTTCCGAACTTTTCGGGCATGCGCGGGGCGCCTTTACCGGAGCGGTTGAGGAAAACGAAGGCTGGATCGAAAAAGCCCATGGCGGTGTGTTGATCCTGGAAGAAGTGGGAGACCTGCCGCCGGAAACCCAGGCCAAACTCTTGAGTTTTGTGGAAACCGGTGAATACCACAAAATGGGATGCAGCAGTATTCGGAGTTCTGATGTTCAAATCGTCGCCGCGACAAACCGCCGTGAAAACCTGAGAGAAGACTTCAGGCATCGCTTTTTCCCCTTTCACATCCCCCCCCTTCACGAACGAAGAGGAGATATCCTTTACCACCTTGCCATGAAGATCCCTGAACTCATTTCTCAACTGGCGTCTTGGGAAGTCCTGGCATTACTGGCCCACCACTGGCCGGGAAATGTGCGGGAAGTGGAAAAAACAGCGCTTCTTCTCAAGCGCAGGAAGGTTCTTGAGGCCGAAGATCCAGCCATTGACCTTTGGGAGGAAGTGGCAAGGGCCATGGAAAGCAGGGCCACGGACGAGGAAGAAACTTTGCGCGATGATTCTTCAGAAATATCAGCAAATCGCAGGCCCGACATGAGCCATTTCAAAAACGTGGTCCTCGAGGGCAACCGGATCTACCGGCTTTGTCAAACCCTGAAAACAAAGGGCGTGAATGTGAAGGAGATTCATGATCTGCTCAGGAAATTTCATCTGGGAATTCTTCTGAACAGAGAAGACCTGGCCTTTAATACATTTAAAGAAGATCCCCCTGGATCATCTTTCAAACTCGATACGCGCCTGAATGTGCGAATTCTTAACACCGTAACGCCCTTTGACCTGGCTTATAAGGGGTTGAGGGTATTCTGCCATCTGCTGCTTAAAAACAGAAATGGCGCGGAAAACCTTCTGGACCCCCAGGATGTTTACTCCGTCTCGGCGATTCATGGCACCTCCCCGCACTTGTTGGAATACCCCCCGGAAATCCGTGGACTGGCGGAAACCATTCACCGCTCCCTGGATCCAACATCTCATAACCGAGCTGTGGCGCCCCAATGGATCACTTCCATGAGCCGAAATCAACTGATGAAAACCTACTATAAAGCGCTTCTGACTGAAGCAAAGGGGAAAAAATCGGTGGCGGCAAGGGTTGCAGGCCTCAAATACAGCACCTTTCGCGAGGCTTTGCGGAAATATGAATTATTATAGTGGTGGCTCAAACCGAAAGATCAACTTTTGCCGTTAATGTCGTCATAGACCGACCTCAGCTTATCCAGGTTCTTCTCAAACCAGCTGGCGGCATCATCGAGGGAAATGCCGCCCACCACAATTTCAAGTAAATCGTCCGAGAGTTCTTCCGTGCCCCCCTTGATCTCCCGGCTGACCTCGTTCAGTTCCTGCATGGAAAAAGAAAATCCTTCTTCCACCGCAATGGGCAAAATGGCGTCTTTTCCCCCTTCTCTGAGTTTGTTTTGCAACCTTTCATCATCAGCGCTTTTTCTGAGAAAGGCAAAGGCATCTTTTCTGGACATTATGACCTCCAACAAATTTGGTGCATATAACTATTAGCAAAAATATCAGCAAATATCATGCCATTTCTCATAAAAATCGGAAAAACCTGTAACCATTTGAGATAAAGGCTAATTTAAAAATTCCTTGAAAAAATGATAAACATTTATTTGTGAATTTTCTTAAAAAATTGCAATATACTGCAATCGACTGCAATATTACGTCATTTTTTTCTTTGCAATAGGGATCGCGGCCAGGCCCGTGGACTCTAAAGGTTTTTGGTATGAAGACTGAAAAAGCCGACACCCCAAAAGGAAATCGGTCCCCCTCTGAAAATCTTTTTCCGGATCCCCGTCTGTCGATTTACCGGCTTTCAAACGGGCTCACCTGCCGGCTTCGGCCGGTTCAGGATACTCCCCAAGGAACTCTCGAACTGCGACTCCTGATCCCATGCGGATTTCTGAACGAACGGGATGGGGAATACGGGGTGGCCCATTTGCTGGAGCACATGGCCTTTTCCGGGAGTCGGCACTTTCCGGATAATTCACTGCTTTCCCACCTGGAATCCCTCGGCATGGAGATCGGAAAAGACATCAATGCCTGGACCGGGCCGGCTGAAACCATATTCGCCCTTTCCTTTGCCGATGCCCGGGAGAATGCGGAGGTTTTAGGGTTCCGGATTCTCTCGGATGTGGCCTGTGGCCTCAGTCTTTCTCCTGAACAGATTCAAAGGGAAAAAAGTGTCGTTCTGGAGGAGATGCGGCTGAAGCAAACCGCGTCATCCGCCCGGGAACAGAAGATGCTGGAGGTGATGTTTCCCCATATCCCCGGTTTCAAACGCAACCCCCTGGGCGATCCCCACACCCTTCAGCAAATTGACCGCACGGCGCTTCTGTCCTTTTATGATACATGGTACCGTCCTCATAATGCCATTCTTTTTGCAGCGGGGAACCTGGACCCCACCCTGTCAAAACAGCGCATTGCGGATGCCTTCGGCAGATGGAAGGCAGCATCGCCCCGCCGTTCGGCCAACCGTTTTACCAGTGCCGAAGGTCCGGAAACCGCCCAAGCCTTCATCCGGCACGATGACTCCCTCACCGAAGCCCGCGTAGATCTGTTTTCATTTCAGCCCATACAACCCATGACAAGGGTGCGGGATTTCAGAAACCGGCTGATGGCGGAACTGTCGCTCGAAATCGTGAGCATGCATTTGAAGGCGAAAACCCATGATCTGGACAGTATCTTCTATTCAGCCCATGCCGGTTTCATGGACTTTCATCATGCGGGTCTGCAGCGCTATGCCTCTGCCGGATGCAGGCCTTCAGATATGGAAGAATCTTTGACTGTTCTGCTGAAGGAATTTAAACGGTTTCGAGAATTCGGGCCCTCTCTGCAGGAAAGAGAAACTGCCGGACAATCCCTGCTTTTGGAAGCGGAACAGCGGAGCACTCAGACGCCGTTAAAACGCGTGAAATTATTGATGCGGGAGATGATTCATGCCGCCCTGACCGATTCAATTTTTCTGTCGCCCGGCCAGTCACTGGATCTGACCCGATCGCTCCTGCCCGGAATCGGCATCGCGGAGCTGAGAGACTTCACTAAAAGATGTTTTGCTCCCCATGAGCTGACCATCGTGCTGTCCATGCCATCCAAGCTCAAAGAGGAGTTCAAGCTCAAACCCGGGGGTATCCTGGATCTACTGAACCAAATTGAATGCGAAAGGGCCATGGAATCTGAAGACCGGCCCATTCAGGCTTCGCTCGGATCTCCCACACACCGGCAGGGAAAGATTGTGGAAAGAGCCGAGGAGCCGGATCTCAAAATCCTGTCCATCACGTTCCAAAACGGCGTGCGGCTTCACCTTCGATCCATGAATGAACTCAAAAATCAGGTCCTGATCCGCATTCTGCTGCAGGGGGGCAGGATCAATGAAAGTGCTTCCGAAAGGGGGCTTACGGATGCGGCAGTCCTCTCTTTTTCACGTCCGGCTACCGGGCAGCACAACAGCCGGGATCTCTATCACTTTCTTCAAAACAACCGGATCACGGTGAAGACGAAGGTCCTTGAGGATGGGGTCCAGGTGGCCATTCAAGCCCCGAAGGACAGGTTTGAACCGTGCTGCCGGCTGGCCCACCAGCTCCTGACTGAACCCCACGTGGAAGAGAAGATATTGACCCGGTGGCAGGAAATCGTGATGCGCGGAATCTCCGGGGAGCAGAACCGCATGGACCGGGCGGTGCGCGACCTTTTCCGAAAAAAAATCTCCGGCTGCGACCCGCGTTTCGATCCCCTGACCGTAGAACAGGCCGCAGCCATTGACCGGGAACAGGCCCAGGCCTGGCTCATGGGCCTGGTGCGCCACTCCCCCATCGAAATCTCCATCGTGGGCGATGAAAAACGTTCAACCGCGCTGGAATTGGCGGAACAAACCCTTGGCACACTGGGTTCACGTCCCCGGTGGGACCCGGATTTGGAAAGGAGACGCGGACTTCGATCTATGATCGGCCCCCAGGTCCACACCCTCATCGTATCCGGCGAATCATCAACGGCACGGACATTCATGGGCTGGCGGGCGCCCCCATGGCAGGCGGTGCGGGAGCGGCGCATGTTTCACCTGGTCGCCCCGATGCTCAACAGTCGTTTGAAAAGGATGCTCCGGCAGGAACAGGGACGCGTCTACGATCTGCACTGCGCCATGCACGCCGGCAAGGCTTACCCGTCTTTTTCATGGATCGGCGCGTCCTTCTGTACGGCCCCGGCTGATGCAAAAACCGCAGCCGAACAGGCCCGCCGGGCCATGGAAGCATTTGCGGCAGCCGGCCCGGAAGAGAACGAACTGGCCATGGCCAAACGCCGGATGACCCATCGGGTACTAAAAACCCAGGAAAAAACAGCCTACTGGTCCAATATACTGTCGGAACTGGATTATCATCACGGGGGTCCGAAGAATATCAGGGACGTGTATGAAGGCTACCGCTCCCTCACTAAGGAAGGCATATCGCAGGCGATGGGGCGATATTTTACCAACTTGAATCGCTGGCAATTCATTGTCGCTTCGGAGGCCGTGTAACCTTTTGCAGCCGGAAAGAAAATTATTCCAGAGTAAATACAGCAAACTTCTTCAGCGACCCCTACCCCTCAAAAAACCGAAAAGTGCAATATATTGCAGGTGACTTACAATATATTGCCT
>ERZ889078.1880-NODE-1880-length-15832-cov-12.867782_pt1 | contig 15832 bp, 19 predicted proteins | sample MGYA00521266_ERZ889078 | MGnify/ENA primary metagenome ERZ889078 (study PRJEB32303, sample SAMEA104408618) | aquatic metagenome | biome: Brackish water; feature: Pelagic; material: water | place: Baltic Sea | collected 2014-06-16T06:34:00 | depth 76,534 m ...
AGCCTATTCTGCCTGTTCCGTTTATCGCTACTTTTAATGACATTTTCTTCCTTTGTAAAACTTTTTTTATTTAAACTATGATACCACAACTTATTTTTTATTATGATTTATTAACGTACTAATTTTAGGCGTTTCTTTACGATTGTTTCTTAATGGCAACGCTTCTCTACTTTTTTTGAACCTAACTTCAATTGTCACAAGGAAAAGTTTTAGGCGCAAAAGTACTTTTAAGTACGGTATGGCAGGAGTGAAGAAAGGCCTATTTACTATAAATCTGTAAAAAAGAGTAGGTTAATAGCGACAAAAAAAATGGAAAATCAATTTGGACGCGCAAGCTATGGAAGAGATTATTTTATTGGATATAATCCCTTTACGTTAACACTTCTAGCAAGAGCGGGCAAAATTAAAATGACACAAGAACAATTGCGACAAATCAAAACAAAAATAGAAGAAGATTTAAAGATTATCAATCGTGAAATATTGGAACTTCGAGAGAGGATGAAACCAATCGCGCCTGATTGTTCTCTTGGCAGGCTCACTCGAGAGGAGATGATTCAAGAACAAAAAGTGGACGCGCATTCGCTTCGCGAAGTGGAGATACGTTTAAATAAACTAACTTACGCCCTTAGGAAAGTCGATCAAGCGGGTTATGGCGTTTGCATGGAGTGTGAAGAAGAAATTGTTTTTGGCCGCTTAATCATTTTGCCGGAATCCACTCACTGCGTCGCGTGCAAATCCGAACTTGGCTTGTAAACTCAAGTTTAAAAGTTTTTTATCGTCTCAAAGTGTCGTTGGATTCCTTCAAACCCATGATTTCCGCCCTCTTCGACTATAACTTTGGCGTTTGGCAGTTTGGCGAGCGCTTCTTTGTAGTCGAGAGTTTCATCGCCTTTTTGAACCAAAAGCGTAATATTGCGTTCCGTGATATTGGAAACTTCGTAGTTTTTTAACGCTTCGAAATGGCGTTCTTTCCAACTAAAGCCGCTGCCGTCGTAATAATTCGTCATCTCTCCCAAACTTCCCATTAAAGTTTTATACGGGTAAATCGAAGGATTTATTAAAACGGCTTTTAGATTGTATTTGTTGGATAAATACATAGAATAAAAACCGCCCAAAGATGAGCCAATAAGCTTCACTTCCTCGTCATACGACTCTATCATCTCTTCTAAAGTTTTTATAGCCAACTCGGGAATGTATGAAAGAGACGGGGCCAAAAATTTTTCGCCCCGCTTTTTAAAATACTCTCGAAAAAGCTTGGCTTTGGCGCCCTCTCCGCTACTTGCGAAACCATGTACGTAAATAATCATTTTTTCACTCCAAAATTCAATCGTTAAAGTAATTATAGTACAATCCTTCATTAAAATTTTAGGATATTTATGCACAACGACGATGAAAAAATCATAGAACAATTTCAAACTTTCGACCTAGACAAACAGAGTCTGGTCATTTCCACGACGAGCGAGGAAAACGAGCCGCTCACGAACTACTCCCCTTTCGTAAAACTTGGGCAAGACTACTATGTTAGCGTAAGCTCCGCGTTGCCGCATTACAAGAACATGATGGACACGAAAAAGGCCCACGTTCTCATCATTGAAGACGAGTCGAACGCGGACCATATATACGCGAGAAAAAGATTGTATTTCGGAGCCAGTTGCTCTCTCGAAGAAGACGCGGAAAAAATATTTAAGCTTTTTGACGAACGCTACGGGGACAAACTCTCTTTTTTGCGAGAGATGAAAGACTTTAAAGTGATCAAGCTGACTCCAAAAGAAAGAAGCTTGGTTCTTGGTTTTGGAGCGGCTTACAAGATGGGAGTGGACGGAAAACTAGCCAACAAATCCATTGGGCACAAGTAACGCTTTACGCGGCTTCGATATAAAGCTTTTTTAATATATATATCATGCTCTCAACCGATTTGGTGGTTGTCGTTTCGTTCACCGTGTGATAGCCTATCGTGGGTATTTGAAGCGTCGTTCCCTGTATCTCGCCCTTGGTGGCGTGAATGATTCGCCCCAATTCGGTCACTCCAAGCGAGCCTTTGGTTCCAGTTTGCTTCATTTTGTTCTTTAGATACGCGTCTTTGAAGTGGTACTTGACGCCGGCTTCGATGCATATCTTTTTGATTTCATTTTTAAGCGGAGACCTAAAGGTGGCGTTTTCGTCGCGATTTCTTAAGATGACGTCGAGATTTTGCATATCTTCGAGAGACTGATAGGGACTCGTGTCGAGAACGAGCAGCTCTTTGGTTCCAATGTTAAATCTTCTAAAGTACTCGAGCAAAAATCTCCAACTTTTTCCGGCCTCTTCCGAAGCCGTGAAAAACGCCGTGCCTCGATATCCCAAATGATACATGTAAATTATAATCGCCGCCGAGAGCACGTTGTCGAGTTGCGCGGAAATCAAATCGTCTTTGACGTCGAGTCTGTCCATAAACGCGATTGGAGTTCCGGGAAAAAGATGCTCGAACCCGTCGATTTTAAAAATAATGTTGTTTCTTCTTTCGCACAAAAAAGCTTCTTTTATGACTCCCATGCCCAAATAAGTTCCAGACCAAGGCTCGTAAGCCTGAACCTTTTCGTCTACGAATCTTGTGGTGAAATTGTGCAACAGTTGCTCGGAGTTGGAGTTTCCAGTCAAATCGGCTCTGTTCTTCGCTATAAACGCGGCGTACTGAAACTCGTTGTGCCCAGTGCAAATAAGTCCATGTCGATCAATGTGAGCCGACATGTAACCACTAGTCGGCTCTGAACCTTTGGCCACCAAAACGCCGTCGTAATACTCAACGTTCACGCCAATCTCTTCAAGTTCGCGTTTGACGAACATAAAAAAAGGATGCTCCGCCCCAACGACGCTTGGAATGCGAATGAGTTGCTTTAAAATATCATAAAATTGTTCCATGGCGTCTAGGCTCCAATGTTGTCGCGTTTTATTTTTCTTTTCTTTTGCGTTACGTCGGATTTAGGAGTTACGTTTCTTTCTATGTAGTCCATGATTTTACCCGCGATGTCAATGTTCGTGGATTTCTCGATGCCTTCTAGTCCCGGGGATGAATTCACTTCCATAACGAGAGGTCCGCGAGCCGAAGGTATCATGTCGACGCCGCAAACGCCAAGACCCATGGCTTTGGCCGCCGCGAGCGCCGTCGCTTTTTCTTTTCTTGTGAGTTTGTGCGCCGTCGCGCTTCCGCCTTGATGCAGGTTTGATCTAAAATCGCCCTCCGCGCCTTGGCGTTTCATGGCGCCGACGACTTCTCCGCCGACGATAAAAGCGCGTATGTCCGCTCCGCCCGCCTCTTCTATAAACTCTTGCACGAGAAGATTCACTTCCATTCCGTAAAACGCGTCCAAAACGGATTTCGCCGCTTTTTCCGTGTCGACGAGAACCACTCCCACGCCTTGCGTGCCTTCGAGTATTTTAAGCACCAAAGGCGCCCCGCCGCTCAGAGCGATGACGTCTTTCGCGCTTGATTTGTTCGAAGCGAAAACGGTTTTTGGCATGTCCACGTCGTGTTTGGATAAAATTTGTAAACTTCTCAATTTGTCCCTGCTTCGAGCGATTGCCAAGTTGCCCGCGACGCTAAAGACGTCCATCATCTCAAAGTGTCTAACCATAGCCGTGCCATAAAACGTTCTACTGGCTCCGATTCTTGGAATTATCGCGTCAGGCGCGGGCAACACCTCTCCATTATAAACCACCTGCAACTCGCCCTTCATAATTTCTATACTACATTTAAGATAGTCTATCACTCTTACTTTCCAACCTTTTAATTCGGCGGCTTCAACCAATCTTTTTGTGGAGTACAGTCTACTCGCTCTTGACAATATATATATATTCACATTTTTCCTTTTTTTATATCTCTTTACAAAGATAATCTTTGGAGACGTCGACTAAAAATTTATTTTCTAAAAATTTTCTTCCTATGAGCATGGGAAATTCCATGTCCGCTCGATTTGTCAAAGATATTACCGTGGAGTACGTTTTTCCAAAGAACTCAACTTTCACTTTTATGGAAGGTCTCGTTTGAACCTCGCCGTTTGAACTTTTAACTTTTTTCATTTTATACAAAGGCATGACGATTTGTCTACCGTGATAAGAAGCGTGAACCTCGTCAAGTAGGTGAAAATGAACCATATCGTTCTCATCTATTTCTATATGATCGCAATGCAACGCGTTGGAATCCGCTCCAGTGTCTATCTTCGCGTCCAAATCAACCAAATCCAAATCTATAATGGATATTAGTTCTTTTTTTCCAACTATCTTCTTTTTAATCATACTCACCTCCATTTTCATACTGCATTATAGCAATATTTTCTCTTCGCATAATCTCCAACTCCTGTTTCGCCGTAAAAACTATTTTGGGATCGAACGTTAAATCAATCGCTCTGCTTTTGCCGTCGTACTCTATTTGGTTTAAAATCAACTTTATCGTTTCAAGTCTCGCCTTATGCTTGTCGCTTGAGCGAATAACGTGCCATGGAGCTTTTTCTTTACTAGTGTTTTTAAGCATTTTGAATTTCGTTTTGCTAAACTCGTCCCACATGCTTTGCGCCTGCAGGTCGATTTCGCTTAGTTTCCACTGACGAAGCGGATCGGTGCGACGCTGCTCGAATCTTATCGCCTGCTTGTCCTTTGTGACGCTAAAGTACAGCTTTACGAGAATCGTTCCCTGCTCCACCAACGACTCTTCAAAGGGAACGACGTGTTTCATAAACAACTTATGCTCTTCAGTGGTGCAAAACCCGAATACGGGCTCAACCATCGCGCGGTTGTACCAACTTCTGTCAAACAAAACGACCTCTCCGCCATGTGGAAAATACTTGATGTAGCGCTGAAAATACCACTGCGAGCGCTCTTCTTCGCTAGGTCGTCCAAGCGCCACCACTCTGTAGTGCTTGGGATTCATATATCTGTTCACGCTTCCGATTACGCTTCCCTTACCCGCCGCGTCGCGCCCCTCGAAAAGAACGATGAGCTTCAACTTATAACGCTCGACATGCTGCTGAAGCTTAACGAGTTCCGCTTGATATATCTCTAATTCTAGATTTTGCGCGTACTCCAACAACGCCTCTTGGCGTTGCGTCTCGCTTAATTTATTGGTATCCATCGCGTTCTCCGTTTTGATAATGGAAATATACTATCTTTTTAGCTTTTTTAGTTACCCTCTTTAACGATTTTTTCGCTCTTTTTAAATCCAGACCCTTCTTTTGTTTTGGCTTCAAGGTTCAAAGCTTCCACGATTTGGCGATAATCCATGTCAGATTGTCGCATAGTGGCGAAACAAGCGGCTATAACCGCGATTGTGTTTGGCACCGAGCCTTTCTTCTTGTAGGATTGAATGTTTTTTTCACTCACTTTAATGAGATTGCTAAACTTAGGCAAACTTATTTCGGCGTCAAGCAAGAGTTTTTTAAAATCTATAAATGTCATGTTCCCATCTTTAAACTCGTTTTATTTTACATATTATAGCTAAGTTCAAATAAAATGAAATAATATTATCACCATAAAATATTACTAAAATATACAAAAAAACTTGACATTATTATACAAAAAGTATACAATCACTATAATTTATTACTAAAAGTAGTAAAAATATAACTCAGGAGCCACCAATGGCAAAAGTTCTAAAAATGAAAGCGATTAAGAAGCTTGTTGCGAAAGTAGCTAGCAAAGCGGACGCGTCTAAAAAAGTCGCAAAGAAAATAGTGAAAAAAGTTGTCGCGAAGAAACCTACGACTAAAAAAGCCGCGAAAAAAGTAGCGAAAAAAGCTGTTCAAAAAGCTTAATTCTTAAAACGCGATTCACGCGCCGGCTTTTATCGCGCGGCGTATGGATTTATTCTTAACCCGACCTAGACAAACTCCCATAAAAAATTTCAGCTCCTCTATGGTATTATTTTACAATCATGGAACGCTCAAGAGTCCTTTTGATTGAAGAAAACGCGAGCGTGGAAAATTACGCTTAAAATTAAGCCACAAATCTATAAAATCACGCATTTAAAAATAGGACTCGCTTATGACGAATAAAGAACTTGTAACCAAATATTATGAAATGTGGAATAGCCACGATTTTGAAAAAGCGGATTCGCTTCTTGACGCGGACGTAAGATTCCGAGGATCCTTGGATATCACGGCGAATGGTTTGGACGGCTTTAAAGATTACGCAAAAATGATTATAAGCGCGTTTTCAAATCTTTACCACGCCGTGGAAATCACCGTCTTCGAAAACAACATGGCGGCGGTTTACGTCACTTACACCGGCAAACACGATGGTAAATTGCTCGATTACGAGCCTACCGGCAATCGAATTAGTTACTCTGGAGCCGCTTTTTTCAGTTTTAAAAATGACAAAATACTCTCCATTAACGTTTTAGGCGACTTAAACGCTTTATACAAACAAATAGGCTCCAACGCCAACGCGTAACAAAATTAACAACTCGCCATTAAGGGAGGATCGCTTTGAAAGACAACACTGAAGAAATAACTTCGATAATAAGTATTATTGACGATCAAATCAGCAATTACGAGCAAAACGACACAAGCGTTCATCCTTACGACATTGCCGAACAATTACTTGAACTTAGGGATGAGAGCAACGAAGACTATGAAACTCTTATTGAAAGAATGCCTCACGACATTTTTGCGGACGTGCTCTCGGAGCTTCCAGACCACGTTCAAGAAGAAACGGCAAACTTTTTAAGCGTTCACAAATTGGCCGACATCGCGTCGAAAATGGACACCGACGACGCCGCGACGCTTATATACAACATTAGCGAAGAAAACGAAGAAATTTCCCAACACATTCTAAACACGTTGGACGACGAAGACAAAGCGGCCATCCAACAGCTTATCGCCTACAAAGACGACGAAGCTGGTTCTTATATGCAAACCGAGCTTTTTAGCGCTAGAAACAATGAAAAGATTGGCGTCGCGTTGGAGAGATTGAAAAAGCTAAAAGACGACGACGAAGTTGACAACATTTGGTACGTTTATCTCGTCAACAGCAGAAACAAATATTTAGGTTCAATCGGTCTTGAAGAGCTGATTATTTTCGATCGCGATTTGAAGTTTGAAGACATTCCTTTCGACAAACGCAAGAACTTCTCCATAAACCACAAAGTGGACATTGAAGACGTCGTCGAAATGGTGACAAACTACAACCTAAACGCCATCGCGGTTGTCGACGACATGAACAACCTAATTGGAAGAATAACTTCGGACGATATTTACGACGTCATTCAAGAGACCGCGACCGAGCAAATCTTCAACCTCGCCGGAGTAAACGACGAGGCCGAACAAGAAGACGACATGTTTGAAATCGGAAAAACCAGAGCGATGTGGCTCGGTCTCAACCTTTTAACAGCCATAGCCGCTTCGATGGTCATAGGCGCGTTTGACGCCACGATTCAATCTTTGGTGGCTTTGGCCATATTGATGCCCATAGTCGCTTCGATGGGCGGAAACGCCGGCACGCAAACGCTGACGGTTACCGTTCGCCAAATGGCTCTAGGAAACATTGACGAGGAAGACGCGAAAAAAACGATTTACAAAGAAGTCGTCATCTCCTTGGTTAACGGTTCGATTTTCGCCGTTTTAATAGGAATCATCGCTTACTTTTGGTTTCACATGCCAATGCTTGGCGTCGTCATAGGATTGTCCATGATTATAAACCTCTTTAGCGCCGGTTTATTTGGCAGCGTCATACCATTGGCTCTTGAAAAATTTGGAGTGGACCCAGCCATTGGAAGCACCGTTTTGCTTACGACGATAACGGACGTGGTTGGCTTTTTTAGCTTTTTGGGTTTGGCTAGCGTCATACTTCTGTAAAAATGCGGAGAATGAGATATGGATACTTGTCGGTACTGCTAAGCGCTAGTTTGCTCGCAGCGACGGTCGAGCCAAAGTATTCAGCTGGAGTGGTGCCAAAGAACATGAGCGTTCAGACTAAAAAAGAGAGATTTTACCGTCTTTTGGTTCCGGCCGTCACAAAGGTTCACTCGGAGTTGATGGCGAGGTATAAAAAAATAGCCCAAGATATAAAAAATGGCGTAAACTCAAAAAAAATAGCGACGCTAAAGAGCGATTACTACGTAAAAACGGACAATGAACTCCTTTCGTCTCTAAAACCACATCCCAAAAGCATAGTTCTCGCTCAGGCCGCTTTAGAGAGTTCATGGGCCACTTCAAGATTTTTTACGCAAGCCAACAACGTCTTTGGGACGCGCAGCGTGAACGAGAACGAGCCAAGGATTGTCGCTGGCAAAAAACGCGTTTGGCTTACAAAATTCGACAACGTCGAAGCGAGCGTTAGAGCTTACTACAAAATGATGGCGAAAGTAAAAGTCTTTAAGGAGTTCCGCGCGTTGAGACTTAAAACGAACAACCCCCACGAGCTTGTCAAAGAACTTGACGACTACTCCGAAATAGGCGCCGAATACGGAAAAGTGTTGAGCAAAGTAATCATACGCAACAAACTAGTCAAGTACGACAAATAATATACAAAGCTTATTTATTCACCAAATCATCGAATAAAAAGTATTGGTTTTTGCCATTTATTTTAGCTTGGTACATCGCTTTGTCCGACTGACGCAGAAGCGCGTCTCCATCAACGGCGTCTTCTTGTGGATAAAAACTAACGCCAACGCTGGCGGATACGTTTAACGAATGGTTGTCCACCAAGTAAGGGTTGGAAATTCTCTCAAGCATGCGTGAAACGAAGTTGATGATCTCTTTTCTATCGTTAAGGTCGCAAACGAGCATTACGAACTCGTCTCCGCCCATGCGCGCCACTATGTCATTCGCGCGCGTCAATTCTTGCATGCGCCTCGAAACTTCCTTCAGCAGTTGATCTCCCGCCGCGTGTCCATAATTGTCATTTACCTCTTTGAATCCGTCTAGGTCTATAAACAATAACGCGACGTGCGTTTTATGACGCGTGGCGTTAGCAAGAATGTTGGGCGTAAATATTGCAAGCGTGTACCTATTTGGAAGGTTGGTCAACAAATCATGTTTAGCGGCGTGTTCAAGAAGCAAGGCGCTCTCTTTTTTATCCGTTACGTCCGTATTGAACCCTACAAATCTAGTTCCCACTCCTTTTTTGTCAAACAAAGCTTTTCCTCTGGCTTCAATCCAGCGCCATGATCCATCTTTCGCGCGCATGCGAAAAATATTTACGTACGTTCCTTTTCCTCGCGTATTTAAATAATCTTGCACCACCTTGTAGGTGTTTTGTCTATCTTCTGGATGAAGCAAGCCATCCCACGCTTCAACCGTAGAGGGAAGTTCGTCTCCGCTATAGCCAAGCATGGTTTCAAATTGTTTTGAATGAACCATCCCGTTATCAATCATGTTCCAGTCAAACAATCCATCTTGAGTCCCTTCTATGGCTAAGGAAAACCTCTCTTCATTGGAGTGAATTTGCAAGTTAAGACGCATGATTTTAATAATCGCGATAAAGACGACGATCATAATGAAAAATATTGCCAATATCTGGGTTTGGTACTCTTTGTACAACTGTTTCAATTTTACTTTTTTATCTAGGTGATAAGGAGGCAAATTAAGAGATTTTATCAATTGTTCCACGGAACTATAATTATGCGGCAAAGTAAAACCGCCTATCGACGCGCTTTTGTTTTGGCTTGACTCAAATCCTAGCAACAATATCGTCAATTCATTCGCGAGCTTCTCATTGACGCGAGGCAGTATCGCGACCGGCCACTCTGGGTAAAGGCGAGTCGAGAGAAGGTATGGATAGTAAGACAATTTTTGCGAATTGATTATCTTGACGTCGTCGAGTTTCAATCCGCCTTGCGCCACCGCCAATTCAATGATTCCGGTACGAACGAATCCAGCTTCGCTTTTACCTTTCATTACCGCATCGATAATCTCGTCTTGAGTCTTCATCACGGTAAGATTTGGCGTTACGTCAATCCCAAGTTCGGAAAATTCAAAAACAGGAGCTTGATAGGCCGCCAAAGATTTATCGTCCATGGAGGCTATTGATTTTGATTTCAAATCTTCAAGCTTGTTTATTGAGTCATTCGAAGCGGCGGTAAAAATAACGCCTCCATAACTATCCGTTAAAATACCCTCGTTTCTCTTTTTCGTAGTCGCAATCGTTCTTATAAACATATTGTTGTTGCGAATAATTTCAAATTGAGAAGGATTGGTCGTTATGACGTCCAAACCGTTGCTTTGTAGCTGTCGCTCAAATTCTTCTCGACCCAATACGACCATTTCAACTTTATCGTCTCTTAGGTTAGCGTTGAGATAATCCACCACGGGTTGGTACTGCTGTAAAACTATGGATTTAGAGTTATATGCGAAAATCCCAAACTTCAGACTTGGTTTGGCAAAGAGAAGCGTATTCGAACCAAGGAGCAAGGATATGAAAATAAGGAGTAAACGCATGACGTTAATCTTTGAGAAACCTAGGATTTAGCAAATTATCCAGAGAAGCTTTTTTCGTTATGAAGCCTTTTTCAAACATCAATTCGTTGAGTTCCTTCGCCGCTTTGAACAGACTTGATTTTTCATCAAAAAAATTACCGTTAGCGGATTTCGATGGCAACACGACTCCACCAAGGGCTCGGCTTACGTCCTCTGGAGTAATCTCTTCTCTTGTGGCAATCCGGTACGTTACGTCTTTGTAGTGTTGGCGAAAATACTCAAGCGCTTTAAAATGAGCTTCGAGGAATTTTTTTACGCCATCCTCTCGACCTTCAATCCTATCGGTACGCACGGCTAGCACGTCAAATATCATCTCTGGAAGTTCACGACTGCTTAAAATATAATTGGCTTTTTCTTCGAAAAGTTTTGACGCGTAAGGCTCGTACGTTATAACGACGTCCACCTCGTCTTTTTTCCACGCGTCCAATTGTTCTGGCGGCGCTAGATCCAGAACAGTCACGTCGCTCTCTTGCAAACCCGCTTTTTCTAGAGTTTTTATCAAGATTAGCGAGGCTAAAGCGGATTTTTCAGATCCTATTCTTTTCCCCTTAAGCTGCGTTACGTCAAGTATCGATTTTTTTGACAAAACAACGTCGGCTCCAGCGGATATGTCCAAAACCGCGACAATGATAAGTTCAACGCCTTTGGCGCGGGCTAAAATCACGTCTTCCATGGTCATGGTGGCGGCGTCCACTTCGCCACTCAGAATTCTTCTCAAACTATCCGAGGGGATGTTTCCCTTTACGAGTTTGACGTTTTTATCCAACCAGCCAAATTCTTCGGCTTGGTATATGGATTCATATCCTATCCATTGCAAAGTGGCCACTTTGAGACTTTTTTCTTCACTAAAACATCCACTAAGCGTCAATAAAAAAAACATAATGGAAACAATTTTAATGGCGTTCACAAGCATTGCCCTCACTCATTTTATAATCTTAGTTTATTGTACGATAATGTTTCTTAATATTTAAGGAATATATAAAGCTAAGTTACCCAGCGGCTTCAACACGAATTTTATAGCAGTTTTTCTTGCCCCAAGCGATAAAGCGCGAAGTCGTACTTGAGAGGGTCGTTTTTGTCAAATCCTCTTAAGGTCTCCGTGAGTTCCAAGGCCGCCTGCAAGTCGTAGGTTTTTCTATGGAGCAGACCCAAACGCGATCCGACCTTGAAAGTGTGGGTGTCAAGCGGCATTATCAAGCGCGCTTTGTCCACTCCGCTCCACAAACCCATGTCTATGTTGTCGTCTCTAACCATCCAGCGCAAAAACATCATCCAGCGCTTAAGCGCGCCGGCTCCTTTTGTTTTGGTTGTGACTTTTCCCACTAAAAAATTGTAGCCTCGAGACGAGCGTGGATTTAGAGACAGGATTTTGACGATGACCGCGTTTACCCCGTCGACGACGTTTAACTCTTCGTCGTATCCGCTTTTAAACACTTTTTCGAGCGAGCCCTCTTTTGTCAGTCTTTTGAGGGCTATAAAAATCGCCACGACGTCCTCGCTCGTTTGAAATCTATAATAATGATTTTGCAGAGCGGAGCGTATCTCTTCGTCGCTTTTGCTCAAAAGGGAGAAATCAAGAGAATCCAAAAACTTCACTATCTGTTTTACCCCGCCATAAGAAAACATCGCGCAGATAAGAGATACGGTTGGATCGTTGTGGCGTTTGGCGACCAAAATGGGGTCGAGTTTGTCTTGGCTTATCTCGTTGACGTTGTTGCGTTTGGCGACTTCTTCGTCCAGTCTCGCTTTTACGTCCATTTAGACGCCAAGTTGATACAGTTTTTTTCTCTCGCTCGAACCCGCAATGTTGAGCTGTTTTCTGTACTTCGCGATGGTGCGTCTCACCATTTTTACTTTGAACCTGTCTTCGATAAGCTCAAGAAACTTCATGTCGCTAAAGGGTTTGAGACGACTTTCCCCCTTGACCAAACCAACCAAAAACTCTTTTATCGCCGCGTTTGAAACGTCTTCGTCTATCGCGGTGGTGAAGAACTCTTTCATCGCCATCACGCCTCTGTCGCACGCTATGTATTTGTTGGCGATGGCCCGCGAAATGGTGGAGGGGTTGTGTCCGAATTCGTCCGCCAAAGTTTTAAGGGTGAGCGGCATAATGGCTCCGCCCGTGAAAAACTCGTACTGATACTCGACTATCATAAGTCCCACTTTGTAAAGAGTGGCTTTGCGCATGTCGAGCGCGTCGACGAGCGACCTCGCCTCTTTTAGTTTTTGAGTCACGAATTCATGCTCGACGGCGTAATTCGTATCAATTTTTATGACTGGATAATAGGCGTCGTTTATCTTGACTTCAATGGCGTTCTCGTCGTTGAAGAATATCATCAAATCGGGTATGACCTGCGCGGACTCCTCTTGATATTCGATGGATGGGGGATTTTTAAAGGTTGACAAAACATGCATGACTTCGGCAAAATATTTTTCCTTGGAATAGCCATGAATGGCTTGCATGTCTTTTATGATTCGCGCCGCCAAAGTATAAGCTCCGTCGCTTATCTCCGCGTTGTCGAGTTGAAACAAAAACGATTCCGACAAATCTCTAGCGCCTATGCCCACCGGATCGACGTGCGCGAAACGCAGTCGCGTTTTTTCGAACGTTTCGAGACTTACTCCATGTTTTTCGCAGAACTCCTCGTCCACGCCTTCGTAGTATCCGTTTTCGTCAAGATTGGCCACCACGAATTGCGCAATTTCTTGGGAGATTGGCGTTGGGAAAAGCGGGGCTTCTAGTTGTTCGTCCAAGACGTCGTGAAGCGTTCTTTTTTGAATCGTGAGCGCTTCTATCTGTTCCGTTCGCGAGTTGCTAACGGCTCCCAAAATCACTTTTCTCGGTATTTTACTCTCAAAGTTTTCTTCGTATCCGGACTCGACTTCGACGACCGGATTGGACTCCACGAACGGACTCATCGCCTCGCCCAAATCCGACAAACTCGAATGCAAAATCGGCAGCCAATTGCGCAGCGTGTTTGAGAGCTTGTGTTTGTTCTCTACCGATTGCGTTTGTCTTAGGGCCGCCATGATTCATCAGCTTTTTAAAGCTTAAATTCCTCGCCTAGGTAGTGCGTTCTAACGTCCGCGTTTTGACCGATTTCGGCGCTCGTTCCACTCGCCAAAAGTTCGCCCGACTTAAGCACGTACGCTCTGTCGCAAACCGCCAAAGTTTCCCTAACGTTGTGATCCGTTATCAAAACGCCAATGCCGTAAGAGACGAGTTGCTTGATGACGTTTTGAATGTCCAATACGGCAATTGGGTCGACGCCGGCGAAGGGTTCGTCAAGAAGCAAAAATTTTGGCGCGTTCACCAAAGCTCGGGCTATCTCGACGCGACGACGTTCTCCACCGCTCAGGCTTACGCCTTTTCTGTATCGGATGGGTTCGATGTTGAACATGTCGAGCAGCTCAAGGATTCTCGCCTCTTGCGCCTCTTTGCCTTTGATGCTAACTTGCGCGGCCACCATTAGGTTGTCTTCGACGCTAAGGTCTTTAAAGATGGAGGCTTCTTGTGGAAGATAGCCTATCCCCTGTATGGCGCGTTCGTGAAGCGGTTTGTTTGAGATGTTCTCTTCGTCAAAAAAAACCTCTCCTCCGCTGGCTTTTACAAGCCCGCATATCATATAAAAAGTCGTGGTTTTTCCAGCTCCGTTTGGCCCCAAAAGCCCTACGACTTCGCCGCTTGAAACCTCAAGACTCATGCCCTTGACTATCTCTAAATCTTTTATTTTTTTTTGTAAATTTATCGCTTTTAACGTATGCATACGCTGTACTCTCTTTCATTGTTTTTTAATTTTTCCATATCTATCGTCATTACGTTCAAACCCGCGTTTACGAGAAGAGAAACAAGTTTTTCGTCGCCCCATTCCACAAAGTGAAGCCCCTCGCGTTCGAGCTCTTCAAGCATTCCCAAAGACAAAAAATGGTCTAGTCCATGATTGTAAATATCATAGTGAAACAACTTTTCTCCATAGCGTTGCTGCAGTGAAAAAGTTGGCGACGTCACGTCGCCGGCGAAACCAAGCTCTTTGGAAACCGCTTTGACGAAGGTGGTTTTTCCAGCCGCCAAATCGCCTCTTAAAATCACCACTCCACTCGCAAAATCCTTAAGGACGTCCTTAGCCAAACCATCAAGCTCGTTTAGTTTTAAACGATATTTTTTCATAGTTTGTTTGAGACTTCTATAATCTGTCTGAGTTTTTTCTTAGCCCTAGAGTTCGCGATGGCTTCGCGAGCCATTTCAAAACCCTCCTGCATATCAAGCGCCAACCCGTCCACCATGAGAGCCGCCGCCGTATTTATGAGGACAATGTCTCTTTGAGCCTCCGTTGCTTTGGACTCAAAAATGTTTTGTAAAATCTGCGCGTTTTGCGCGGCGTTTCCGCCAAGAATCGCTTTTAACGGCATTCTTTTGATTCCATACTCTTCGGGGTCTATTTCAAACTCTCGAACGACTCCGCCCTTAAGATAGGACGCGTAACTAACGTCGCTAACGCCTATCTCGTCCATCCCTTCTTTTGAGCTAACGACCATGGCCGAAGTCGCGCCGTTTATCTTCAGGGCTTCCAGCATTTTAGGAACGAAGACTTTGTCGAAAACGCCAAGCATGGATTTTTGGACTCCCGCCGGATTCGTAAGCGGTCCAAGGATGTTGAAGATGGTCTTGTCGGGTATGGTTTTTCTAACCGGCGTTATGAACTTCATGGCTGGATGATGGTTCTGCGCGAACATAAAAGTGAACCCCGTCTCCTCTAAGAGTCTTGCCGTGTTTTTTACGCTCAAATCGAGTCTAACTCCAAGAGCTTCAAACATATCGGCGCTTCCGCTTTGCGAAGTGACCGAACGACTGCCGTGTTTAGCCACGGTCGCGCCGCAAGACGCGACTAAAAGAGCGACCGTTGAAGAAACGTTGAAAGAGCCTATCTTGTCTCCGCCGGTTCCCACCACGTCGATGGCGTTTAGGCGCAACTCTTGGGAGATTGGAAGAGGCAAGGCGAACTCTCGCATCACTTCGGCGGCCGCGGCGATGACGCTTACGCTCGTGTGTTCGTCCAATGTCAAACCGACAAGAAACTCTCTCATGGCTTCGTCGCTCATTTCATGGTTGAAAAGAGAGGTGAACTTCGCTTTGGCTTCTTCGTAATTCATGACACTTCCTCTATATACTCGTTTTGAAGCGATTTTGGCGTTGATTTTGTCGAGGGCAATTGCAACACTTTGTATTTCTTCGAACTCTCTAGATAATTGATGGTTATAACGCTACCGACTTCCACGTTTTTGCTAGCCTTGACGACAACGCCGTTGACAAGCACCACGTTGTTGCTTATCATGTCTTGCGCGACGGAACGCCGCTTGGTGATATTTACCGAATTTAAAAATTTGTC
>ERZ889078.1882-NODE-1882-length-15819-cov-7.276135_pt1 | contig 15819 bp, 9 predicted proteins | sample MGYA00521266_ERZ889078 | MGnify/ENA primary metagenome ERZ889078 (study PRJEB32303, sample SAMEA104408618) | aquatic metagenome | biome: Brackish water; feature: Pelagic; material: water | place: Baltic Sea | collected 2014-06-16T06:34:00 | depth 76,534 m ...
TGGCGGGCGTCGGGGGGGGGTCGGGCGTGACCTCGGGTGCGGGTGCGGGTCGAGATGACCGCGGTGGTGCCCGCGGGGTCGACAATGGCAACCCTGCAGTGCGTCTCCCGGGTTACAGCTCGCGGCAGCACATGGCAGTACGCCGCGATGCCGTGACCGACGTCGGAACGGTCGCCGACACGCGCCTCGTTCGTTGGCGTAGCCGGGCGGACACCGGGCCAAGTACAGGCTCGCGCTGCGGGCGCCTCTGGGGTGCACCGCATGCGAGGCCTGCCCCCGCTGCGTCGCGCGTCGGATCCGGATGCTTGATGTGCGGTCGTTGAAATGCTGACCAAGAAAGCGCTGCGGGCCACCCAGGATCCGCGACGGACCGCGAAAGTGAGGGTCCGCGAACAACGTCACCTGCCAACCCGGCGCCACCGTGACTGAGCTGATCGTGTTGTCGCCGATGTGGGCGCGCAGCACGCGAACATCAAAGTCGCCGGCGCCAAAACTGACGCTGCGCCCCTTAAAATCGGCGTGTTCATAGAATGTGGCGGCTGTGCCGTCACCACGGCGGGCGCGACCAACAGGAAGATGAGGGCCAGAAGCTTGGCGCGAGCAATGACAGAAGGCATCAGGTCTCCATGGCCAGACGGTCCAGGCGAGTTCGGGACGCGCGATCGATAGACGGTCGACGTCGTATTTCGTGCTCTCTCGCGTCAGAATTGGGGTCCCCTGCCCTTGGCACGCCAGGCCGCCGGCAGACACATGCTGTTACAGGCTTAGTGCTTAGGGACCTTAGTCGTCGTGCGAGCTGGCTTTGGCGGGGGGGAGCGCGGTGTGGGAAGCGGTGGGGGCGAGGGCGGCGCCGCCGTCGTGCCCTTGCGCGTACCCTTGCGCGGCGCGCGGGCATACGGCTGAGACGCACGTTTTGGCGTGAGGTGGGCCGGCGGCAGCGGCGGCGCGTCGTACCGCTTCTTGGCTTGCGGCCGCAGTGGGATGTCATACGCGGCAGGTCGCGCGCTAGGAATGGTGCCGTAGCGCGACGACTTCACCTGATCCACTAGGCCGCCGCGGACACGTTGCGTCCGCTGCAGCCGCTGCGACGTCGACGCTCCCGCCGCAGGTCCACCGCCCGCCGCCGGCGCGACGGGCATTTTGCTGTAACCACTGCTGCTGCTGCTGCTGCTGCTGCTGCTGCTGCTGCTGCCGGCGCGCTTTGCTGGCAGCTGTCCGTACTGGCTATTGACTGGCACCTGCTGGTAGCCGACTGGGAACTTGACGTACCCCCCGGTGCCAGTGGCGGCCGGTCGCGAGCCGGCGGCGCCAGCGGGTGCGCGCGGCGGCGGTCCATAGCCGCGCAATTTCGGGTTCTGAGCGGCGTCGTAGGTGGCCGGCTTCGCGCCGGGGATGTTGCCGTAGCGCGCGGCTCGGACGCGACCCGTCAGGCCGTCGCGGACTCGCTCCGTTCGCTTGAGTCGCCCGCCAGTGCTGGGAGCGAGAGGCATCAAGGAATAGCCGCTGCTTGGCGCTGCGCCCGCGGAGGGGCGGGCGGCTGGGATTTGGCCGTATTGGCTGTTGGCAGGGAGCTTGCTGTAGCCGGCAGGGAGCTTGCTGTAGCCGACGCTGCGGGTCTCGGACGGGACCGAGCGCCGATTCGAACTCGCCGTTCCCAGTCTCCCACTGGTCCGCGGCAGCGTGGCGGCGCGCTGCGAAGCGGATGATGTGACGACAGGCTGGTTTAGTTTCACTGTGTTGTGGCGCACAAGGGCGGGGCGACCGTTCGCCAGCTTCGCTGCAGCGGCGGGCTTCGATGCGCCGTTGCCGCGCGTCGGCGGTGCCGGCGCGGCCGCAGCCTTGCTGGACTTCGGGGCGCTCGCGCCGGGCTTTGGGCCGGCGTGCGCGGTGCCGGCGAGAGCCGAGACAAGGACGACGCTGAGCACGGCGCACGGTGACAGTCTCCGAGCGTGTGTCGAGTCATGAACCATCTCGCCTCATCCTCCTGTGCAGCTCCGCGTTTCGCGTCCGAATCAATGGCGCCAGCGCGCCCAGTTCGCCGGCTAGTAGGGCGGTATTCTGAACGACTGCGCCGTGAGGTGGGCACGCCCGATGCGCAAAAAGGCGTCGATACCTCGTCTTAGGCCCGCACACCGCGGATTGAGCGGCAAGCCAAGAGTCCGGCGTGTTCGCCGTGGCAGGAGGTCTCGAGACACGCCGGTGCCTATCGCCCAGTCGGAGACGGGGACCCGAACGATGGACGACCCGGGGTTGATGGTGGTCGACGGATCTGCCCGGCGCCGTAGGAGCGAGCGATGGCGCGGTGTGCGCTCGGACGTCGGCCGAAACGCCAGACGACTGGTCACCGCGTGAGAGGCACACAGCACCAGCCAACCGAGGTGCCTGCGTCGCTTGGCAGGGGTTGACGCGGCACGCGCTTCGTCCATCCTCGGTTCGAACGCAATGTTCAAACTCGATGATCAGGCCGCGACGCTACGGCCGCGCCAGATTCGACGAGCCGCTCGCCCCACGCGCCATGGGCGCGAACGGCTGTGCTTGCTGCGACACGGACACCGCCGTGGGCGTTCACGGCGAAGTGCGCAAGCCATTGCGGAGGAGGGGCGACCACTCCATGGTCAATTCCGTCACGCTCTACGCCGGGCTGAACGTCGTGCTGGTCGCCGCCGCAGCCGGTTTGCTCGTGTTGCGGGCGCGCGAGGCGCCACAACAGCACGCCTGGAGCGCGCTGCTCTGCGCCTTGGGCTGCGGGCTAGCGACGGTCACGTATCGCATCCTGCCCAGCGACCTCGTGTGGGCGTGGACGACCACCCTGCGGGAGGGGAGCAGCGTCGTCGCCGGCAACCTCGTGATGGGCCACCTGGCGGAGCTTGGGGCCAACAGTCTTGCCCTAAGCCACCTCGCTGGCGCCGGTTTCACCCCACCCCTCGAAGGGCTACTGCGCGCCAATCTCGCGCTGTCGGTGTTCAACGTCTTCGCGTTTTCCGCGTTGGCTCACGAGCTGGTCAAGGGCCGGATTGCTGGGCTTGTAGCAGGGTTGGGCCTACTCGCCACGCCGCTGTTTCTCATTGGCGCAACGTCCGAAGTCTACGGCCCGCTGTTCTTCGCCTATCTTCTGGCCGCCGCTCTATGTGTCGCCGAGGTCATCGCGCCGGAGCCAAGCCATCGCGGTATCCACCTCATCCGCCGTATGGGCGCGCTGGCAGGCCTGACTCTCTGTACCGTGCTCGCGGCTCAGACACGGTCGGAGACGGTCATCGTGAGCCTGCCTGTGCTCGCGCTGACGGCCGCACGGCTGCACCTGGGGGCCGACCGCTTCACCCAACGGGCCAATGCCCATGAGCGCCGCGCCGTGGCTTGGCTCAGGCGAGCAGTCGACCGCTCGCGGGTCGGCTCGCTCATCGCGACCCTCGTGCTGTTATTTGCCATCGATGCGGCTGTGGCCATGCAGGTGACCTGGCTACACACGCATCAGGTACGAGGGGCGCTGCGTGCGGCCAATCCGTTCGACAGTTCGACGCTCGACTTCATCAGCGTGTTGTGGCCGTCGGTCTCTCCTGGGCTCGTTGGGCTCGTCTTGTTCGGCCTGTTCGCGACGCTGCGACGGCCGATCCACACGGCCTGGATAGGTATGGGGACGCTGGCGCTGTTCAGGGCGTATCACGCTGCGGCACACAGCGGCACCGCGCCCTTTGAGATGATTCGCTACGCCACGCTGATGTCGCCGCTCTTCGCGCTCCTAGCGCTGTTTGGCTGGCGAGAAGTGCAACGACGCTGGCCAAACCAGGGCGTGCATCGCAGCGGTCGTCTACTGTTGGCGACTGGGCTCCTGGTCGGAGCGGTCGCCGCGCCGCCTCGATTCAACAGCGTGCAGCTCGGTCGCAATTTTGAGTTCCGGGAGTGGGCCGACAGCGCGGCGGTGCGCGCCGTCGTGGCGCGACAGAGCCCGGCGTTGGCGTCAGCGAACGACGCTGACGTCCGCGTGATCGCGACGAACGCGGGCTGGCTTTCGATGGAATCGCAGCGTCAAGTGCGCTTTCTAGCCGCAGCCATCCGCTGGCGTCCCGATTGCCGCATCCTGATGCCCCTCGTTGAGGGAAGCGGACCGCGGGCCGCGGGCCGCCATAAGCGCGAGGCGGCAGGTTTCCTGGTCATCGGACCCGTGCACCGCGGCACGACGTTTCCTCAGACCGACCTTCGTTCGCTCCGCCGCGCGGCGCCTGAGCTCTTCGATGGTTGCGTGTGGCTCCACGCCGGGTTGGACTGCAGCGAGGTGACCTCCGGGGCGTGCCCGCACGACATCCCCAGGCACCTGAAAGTGGTGGCCAGAAGTGACTTTGCGTATGAGGGGTATTCAGAGCCCAGCGAACACGGCGTGTTTCTGTCGGCGATCGGATTGCGCCTCTACGACCTGACGCGAGCCGGACCCGACAACCCGCTGTGACCAGCCCACCGGAACGTAGATGGACAAGCCCATGGCCGCCGAGACGAACGATCAGGACGCCGTGGCGCTCTCCATCGTCGCCCCCATGCACGACGAGGCCGGCGTGGCCGCTGAGTTTGTGCGGCGCTGCGCTGCCGCGGCGGCTGGGCTTGGCGTGTCGTGGGAGCTCATCGTCTGCGACGACGCCAGCGCGGACGACACCGTCGTCCGCCTGCATGCGGCGGCGGCGGAGGCGGAGGTGGCGGCGACTGCCGGGGCGGCGGGCGGCGTGCGCGTACTGCAACAAGCCCGCAATCTCGGTCAAATCGGCGCCACCCTCGCCGCGATGGCGGCGTCTCGCGGCGCGTGGGTGGTGGTGTTGGACGGTGACCTGCAGGACCCACCCGAGGTCATCCCGGACCTCTGGCGACGGGGCACGCAGGCCGCGTCGCGACCCTCGGCGGTGTTCGCCGTGAAGACCACCCGCGACGACCCGCGCTGGTTTCTGGTCGGCCGTTCGGCGTTCGCGGGGGCGCAGGCGTTGATGGGTGGCGCGCTGCCGCCGCCGGGCGCTGGCGCGTTTTGCTTGTTGCCGGGCGAATTCGCGCGACGCGTGGCGCGGGCGGACGTGATTCACGCCAACCTCGCGCCCTTGGTGATGGCCGTGTTGGCGCGCGACGACTCGGCTGGCGGCGTGGCGACCGTCGGCTATGCCAAGGCGGCTCGCTACGACGGGATGAGTCGCGTTGGGCCGATCGGGCTCGCCAGGGAGGCCATGGGTTCGCTGGAGCTGAGCGGCGCGCTGGGCCGTGGCTTCAAGGTAGCGGCGGTGGCGGGCGCGGTGGGCGCCGTGGGGCTGTTGCCGACTTTGCTGATGCCGCCGGTGGGCCTCCCGCTGCTGGCTGGCGCAGGTTGGCTGGTTCGGAGCGTCTGGCGAGCGGGTCAGCGCGCGGATGCGCGCGCGTCGCGGGCGCTGGAGCCGACGGAGACGGCGCCGGAGCGCGGGCATGCGGTCAGGTCTCGCACAACCTGAGCTCTCGCGTCGCGGCGTTGCCAGACCCTGACCGATCACCGCCCTGCGCCATGAACCCCGGAATCCCGCGGTGCAAGGTGAGCTCGCCGTAGCGCTTTTCGCCCGTTGGATCAGGATTTTTGCGCGGCCACCACCTCGTCAGCCATTCGTCCGCTCAGCTCGGCCATGTGGTCAAACTCAGCGTGATACGTACCGACGCTCTGCGTCAGCGCGCGCACCTCCAAGATCAGGTTGCCCATCTCTGACTCGGGCAGATGCGCGATCAAGCGGTCCCAGCCATGCCAACCTGGGCGCTGCTCAAAGCCCAAGAGCTGCCCGCGACGGCCCATCACCACCTTGCGCACCGGCGAGCTGAAGTCCGAGGGGACGTCGACGACCACCTTGTGCACCGGCTCAAGCAACACCGGCTCACACGCGGCCAACGCGTCGCGCATGGCGAGCACGGCGGCGGTCTTGAAGGCCATGTCGCTGCTGTCCACCGCGTGGAATTTACCGTCCATCAGCTGCACCTTGAGGTCCACAACCGGGAAACCCAACGGCCCGCGATCCATGAACTCGACCACGCCCTTCTCGACAGCCGGGATGTACTTCTTCGGCACCGCGCCACCGACCACCGCGTCCGAGAACGCAAGCCCGCCGCCCCGCTCGTTGGGACCGACGTGCAGCTGCACGTCCGCGAATTGGCCGTGGCCACCGGTCTGGCGGCGGTAGCGGTAGTGCTGATCGGTCGCCAGGCGAATCGTCTCGCGATAAGGCACACGCGGCGTGCGGGTCGCCACCTCGACGTGATACTGCGACGCCAGCAACGCCGTCGCCTTGCGAAGATGCACCTCGCCTTGGCCTCGCAACACGACCTCGTGATGGTCCTTGTCGTAAGCCAACTGTAGCGACGCGTCAGCCTCAATCAGATGATGCAGCGCCGTGCCGAGCTTCACCTCGTCCTGCTGCCGAACCGCGGCCAGGACCAAGCCATACACAGGCTCGAGCGCGTCCAGCCAAGCGACGCGGTCATCCTCCGCGCCGCCGATGAGGTGACCAGACGCCAGCTCATCACATCGCGAGATCGCGGCCATCCCGCCCACGCCCACCGCGGTGAGGCGTGTGTGTTTACCATGGGGCGCATGCACCGCGCCGATGGTCATCTTCTCGCCGGCGACGACCACGTCATCACCTTGGTGCATGGCGCCGGAGAACACGCGGCAATAGCTCAGCTTGCCAATGAAGGGCTCAAAACTCGTCCGCCACACCCGCGCAAGCACCTGGTTGTCCGCCACGTCGGCGCCGCCGAGACCGAGCCGTTCGGCCGTCTTCTCGGGGGCGGGGGCGTCGTGACGCAGGCACTTGAGCAGCCGACTGATGCCGTTATTTTGGTCCGCAGAACCCAGGAATACGGGCACGACGAGGTCATCCTCGACGTCGTGGGCGAGCTGTTCATAGAGCTCGTTGGCGTCGGGCATGATGTCTTCGAGCAACTTCTCAAGCAGGCCGTCGTCAAAGTCGGCGAGGGTCTCGACAAGGGCCGCCCGCGCGTCCATCTCAGGTGCGACGACCGCGCTCGGCATCTTCACCACCTCCGAGCGCGCGCCGGGCCGGAAATGCCAGGCCTTCTCGCTCACCAAGTCGACAAAACCCGCGATCTCGCCTTTTTCGCGGAAGGGCAGCTCACGCAACACGAGCGGTCGATCGCTCACGTTGCGGAGCGCTTCGATCAGATCGGCCACCGGCTCCGTGGCGGTCTCGATCTTGTTGATGAAGATGACGTGGGGGATCTGATGCGCGTCCATGAAATGCAGGTATGGCGCCAAGGTCAGCACCTTCTGCGAGGTCGGCTCACACACCAGAATCGCGATATCAGCGATTTTGAGCGCGTCCTGGCTCAGCTGCAGCAGCTCGATCGAGCCGGGGCAATCGATGAAGGTCCACGTGTCGCCGAGGAACGTCGTCTCCGCGATCTCAGTCTCAAGGGTCATTGAACGACCGCCGCGCAGCGGCTCGGGGGCACGCGCCTCGGCGGCAGAGATCATGGCCTCCAAGAGGGTGGTCTTGCCGGAGAGGTGGGGCCCGACGAGGGCGGCGACGCGCGGATGGGATTGGGTGCGTGCTGGCATAGTGAAACCTCCTGTGAGCGTTGACTTCATGAAGGCGGATCCACGTCACGCCTTCGGGTGTTTGAACTCATCCCGAACGCCGGACGCTGAGACCTCTCAACGGCCGTGAAACACGTCGCCGTATAGCACTATTCCACCAAAAATTCAACCGTTTCGCGCATCGAGTTGCGCTGCGCTGCTGTGGGGACGGAGGCGCCTGAGCGGGCGAGGCGGGCGAGGCGTGGGTCGGCCGCGCGGGGCCGCTTGCACGCCGCGCTGTCGAGCCGCGCTCAGCTCGACAGTCGTGACTCGACGCGGCCCCCGCCGAGTGATACGCACGGGACGATGCCGAGGGCCCCCAACGCCGCCACGAAGGACGCCATGACCACCTCCGACACCACAGCGCTGCCCGTCGGGTCGCGAGGTCGCGAAGCCGCCGCTTCGGTGTTGTGGCGATGGCGAGAGCGCGCGGACACGTCAGCGCTCGCGCGGCGGCAACGGCGGCGAGGCTGGCTGCAGGCCGCGGTTGGATTCCTGGTGATGGCGGCGCTGATCGGACTGCGACAGGTGCCGTTTGCCGTGGTGGCCGGTGTCGTCGCGACTGTGACCGCGCTGCTGGCCTCCGCGACGCCGCTCGGCGGCTACGCCACGCTGCAACGCCTCGTCACACGGTTTGCGCGCAGCGTCGGCGTCGTGGTCGGCTGGTTCGTCTTATTGCCCGTGTTTGCGCTATTTTTTGTACCGTTTGGGCGCCTGTTTCGCCGCGGCGAGCACGACACGATGAAGCGGCGCCTGGACCCGGCGCGGCCGACGTACTGGCACACCCGCGCGCCCGACACCGACACCCTTGAGCGGCTACGGCGACAGTTCTGATCCCGCCGCGGTGGCCGAGTCTCCCGACAGCGACGCGCCGCACGATGTAGCCTGACGACCTCTGGACCCCGCATGAAGATCCTCGGCATCAGCTGCTACTACCACGACGCTGCCGCCGTCATCCTCGACGACGGCCACATCGTGGCTGCGGCGCAGGAGGAGCGGTTTACTCGGAAGAAACACGACGCCAGCTTTCCCAGCCAGGCCGTGCGGTACTGCATGGCTGAGGCCGGAATCGCGGAGGGCGAAGGGCCGGACGCGGTGGTCTTCTACGAGAAACCCATCCTGACGTTTCATCGCTTGCTCGAGACCTACCTAGCCGTCGCGCCGCGAGGCCTGCGCTCCTTCATGCGCGCCCTGCCCGTCTGGATGACCGACAAGCTGTGGATCGAGCCGAACATTCGGCAGGCGCTGGCGCGATGCGGTGTGAAGGTGCCCGAGGCGCTCTACTTCACCGAACACCACGAGAGCCACGCCGCGAGCGCGTTCTATCCGTCTCCCTTCGACGAGGCGGCCGTCCTGACGCTGGACGGCGTCGGCGAGTGGGCGTGCGGCACGATCGGCGTCGGCGAGGGACACACCTATCGGGTGCTGCGACAGCTCGATTTTCCCCACAGCCTCGGCCTGCTGTACTCGGCGTTCACCTACTTCACCGGGTTCCGCGTCAACAGCGGCGAATACAAGCTCATGGGGCTCGCGCCGTACGGTGAACCCGTGTACGCCGACCTGATCCGCGACACGCTGATGGATCTGAAAGACGACGGCTCGTTTCGGCTGAACATGGACTATTTCGGCTACCTCGACGGGTTGGTGATGACCAACGACCGGTTCGCGGCGCTGTTTGGTGGCCCGCCACGCACGGCGGAGGGGCGCATCACGCGGCGAGAGATGGATCTGGCGCGGTCGATTCAGGCCGTGACCGAGGACATCGTGCTGCGCATCGCACGCACGGCCCGCGAGATCACGGGCAAACGTTTCCTCTGCATGGCGGGCGGAGTGGCCTTGAACTGCGTGGCCAACGGCGAGCTGCTGCGCGCCGGCATCTTCGACGACATCTGGATCCAACCCGCGGCTGGTGACGCTGGCGGCGCGCTCGGTGCTGCGCTGGCGGTTTGGCACAACGCGCTGGGAAATCCGCGGCGATCGGACGATCGCAACGACAAGATGGCCGGCACGTACCTGGGTCCGAGCTTCAGCCGCGCGCAGATTCAGGCCTGGCTCGACGCGCAAGGGCACCCGTACACCGAGCTCGACGAGGGCGACTGGGCGCCGACCGTGGCCAAGCTCATCGCAGACCAGCACGTGGTGGGCCTGCTCAACGGTCGCATGGAGTTCGGGCCGCGGGCGCTGGGTGGGCGCAGCATCCTCGGCGACCCGCGCAGCCCCAAAATGCAGGCTGTCATGAACCTCAAGATCAAGAATCGGGAGAGCTTCCGCCCCTTCGCGCCGTCGTGCCTCGAGGCCCGGGTCAGCGACTATTTCGACCTGGATCGGCCCAGCCCGTACATGCTGCTGGTGGCGCCCGTGCAGCCATCGCGACGCCTGCCCCCGGCCGCCACACCCGTGGATGCGGACGACCTGTTGGCGCGCGTGAATGAGCCGCGCTCCGATCTGCCGGGCATCACCCATGTCGACTACTCCGCCCGTGTTCAGTCGGTCGGCCCCACGCACAACCCGCGCTTTCACCGCTTGCTTACGGCGTTTGAGGCGGAGACGGGCTGCGCGGTGCTGATCAACACGAGCTTCAACGTGCGTGGCGAGCCGATCGTGTGCACGCCGGAGGACGCCTTCCGCTGCTTCATGCGCACGGAGATGGACTACCTCGTGTTGGAGACCTTCGTGTTATGCAAGAAAGCCCAGGCGCCGTGGCAAGAGCCCGACGACTGGCGACGGACGCTCGCGCTGGACTGAGACGCCGCACTTGAACAAGGCGCCGCCCTTGAACAAGGCGCCGCACTTGAACAAGACGCCGCCCTAGACTAAAGGCGGCGCGCAGCCGTCGCGACCCGGTGTCGATGCGACACGGTGTCGATGCGACGCCATGGTACAAGCGCCGCCGGTCGAGCCTGGATATCAGGGCTCGCAGGGGAGAACGCCGTGAGCAAGTTGAGGTACTCCGGCAAGCTGCTCCGCGAGTTTGTCGACTTCGCCAAGCAAAACAAAGTGTACTGGATCGTGCCCCTGGTGCTTGTGCTGGTGTTGGGCGGCATCTTGGTGTTTGCGTCCCAGAGCGCCGCGCCGTTCATCTACACGCTGTTCTAGGCTCCCGCTGGCCCGACGCCAGCGGCACGCGCCGAGCTGCGCCAAATGGGGCCAAACGGGGCCACAGCTCCCCTCTGCGTCGACGGTTCCGACGCCCGCGCTAGCTTCTAGCCGGGGCGACGGGCAGGTTCACGGCATGACAGACTTACGCACAGCGCCCCCTCGTCACCGCCTCCCCACACGCTCGCCTCGCCACGCGACGCGCGAAGCGAACGCAGATGCGCGGCTGCCTGAGAGGACATGGCCACCGACGCTTGCGAGGTTCGGCCGATTCGCGTGGCGCTGCGGGGCGCCCATGCTCTGCGTCGTGAGCTTGCTCGGCGCCTGCGGCGGCGAAGAGACGCCGTCGTCGACTGCCGCCGTCGACAGCGCTGGCGTGGCCGACGGGCTCAGTGACGGTGTCGCGGCAGGCGCCGATGCCGTGGCTGACGGCACAGCTGGCGGGGACGACCTGGGGCCTGACGGCGACGTCGCGACGAACCAGCCCCTCGGCGCGAGCTGCAGCGCCAACTCCGGCTGCGCGAGTGGCTTGTGCGGCTGGGGGCGATTCGGCCAGACGTGCGTCGCGGCCTGTACAACCGGGGCGGACTGCGACACCGCGCACATCTGCATCGGCGTCGATCCGTCCGATGCTGGCGCGCCGACAGGGTGTATCGATCGGCACGCGGACCTGTGTCGTCCATGCAAGGTGAATCAGGACTGCGCCGGTGGCGGGACGTGTGTCGCCACGACGGATGGCTCCGGCAAGTTCTGCGCGACGTCGTGTGTGACGGACGCCGCCACGGGCGGAGCCGAGAAAGGCGCGGGTTGTCCGAAGGGCTTTCTGTGCAAGCCGGACGCCGCGTCAACCGGTGGCGCCAAGGCCTGGTGTGAACCCGCTGCGGGCGAGTGTTTGTGCACGCCACGGGCCATCCACGCGGCCGCCGAGACGAGCTGCGATGTGATCAACGACGCCGGCCATTGCCGTGGCGCGCGTGTGTGCGGAGAGACGGGACTCACCGACTGCAACAGCGCGATTCCGGCCGAGGAGGTGTGTGATGGCGTCGACAACGACTGTGACGGGAAGACGGACAACGACATCGAGTTGGCGCCGTGCAAGGCCGACAACCCCAACGGCTCGTGCGGCGGCGTGCTGAGCTGCAAGGCCGGAAAATCAAGCTGTAGCGCGTTGCAGCCGGGCGCGGAGGTGTGCGACCGCATCGACAATGACTGCGACGGCGAGACCGACGAAGGCTTTCCGAACACCGACGGCGACACGCTCGCGGACTGTGTGGACAAGGACGACGACGGGGACGGCGTGCCCGACACCAAGGACAACTGCCCGCTCGTCGCCAACAAGCTGCAGGAGAACGCCGACCAGGACAGCAATGGCGACGCCTGTGACGATGACGACGACAACGACGCGGTGCTCGACACCCAGGACAACTGCCCGGTCACGGCGAATACGAGCCAGAAGGACACCGATGGCGACAAGCTGGGCGACGCCTGCGACGACGACGATGACGGCGACGGGCTGAAAGACGACGTCGACAACTGTCCGTTGGTGGTCAACAAGGCGCAGACCGACACGGACAAGGACAAGCTGGGCGACGCCTGCGACGACGACGATGACGGCGACGGCGTGCTCGACGCCACCGACAACTGCCCCCTGGTAGCGAACACCGACCAGGCCGACGCCGACAACGACAAGCTGGGCGACGCCTGCGACGACGACGATGATGGCGACGGGGTGCTCGATCTCAACGACAACTGCCCTCTGATCGCGAACAAAAGTCAGCTCAACAGCGACAAAGACAAGCTCGGCGACGCCTGTGACGACGATGACGACGGCGATGGCGTGCTCGACACCGACGACAACTGCCCGCTCGATGCCAACCCTAGTCAAACAGACACGGACAAGGACAAGCAGGGCGACGCCTGCGACGCGGATCTCGATGGCGACGGTGTCTTCAACGTCAACGACAACTGCCCGCTCATCGCCAACACCGACCAGCAGGACACCGACAAAGACACAAAGGGCGACCTCTGCGACGCGGACGACGACGACGATGGCGTTGAGGACTTCAAGGACAATTGCCCGCTGATCGCGAACAAGGACCAGCTCGACACGGACAAGGACACCGTCGGTGACGCCTGCGATGAAGATGACGACGGGGACGGGGTGGCGGATGACAAGGACAACTGCCCGCTCGCCGCCAACGTGAGTCAGACCGACACCGACGACGACAAGCTGGGCGACGTGTGTGACCTAGACGACGATGGGGACGGGGTTTTGGACGCCGTCGACAACTGCCCGCTCACCAGCAACAAGGATCAGACGGACACGGACGGTGACAAGATCGGCGACGCCTGCGACGACGACGCGGATGGCGACGGACTCGCGGACGCGAAGGACAACTGCCCGTTGCTGGCCAACAAGGATCAGACAGACACGGACGCCGACGGCAAAGGCGACGCGTGCGACACGGACGATGACGGCGATGGCGACCCGGACGACAAGGACTGCGCGCCGCTGGACAAGGCCATCTCGCATTTTGCGAAGGAGACCTGCGGCGGTGTCGACGAGGACTGTGACGGCTCAACCGACGAGAGCGGCGCGGTGGGGTGCACGATGTATTGGTCGGACACCGATCAGGATGGCTACGGCGTCGCGGGCGACTCGGACTGCCGCTGCAAGCCAGCCTATCCGTACACGGCCAAGGATGTCGCGAAGGTGGATTGCGCGCCGAATGACAAGACGGTGAATCCAGGCGCGGTCGAGCTGTGTGATGGCAAGGACACGAACTGCGACGGCACCAAAGACAACGTCGCTGGCGGATGCGCGCTCGGCGCGAAGGCCAATCCGGCGACGAGCTGCTTGGCGCTGCTGGCCGCAAAACCCGGGAGCGTGGACGGGTTCTACTGGATCTCGGCGACCGGCGCGGTCGACAAAGCGAACCAGCTGTACTGTTGGATGACGCAGGGCGGCTGGACACGCATCGCCGCAGAGGGCGACGCGATGGCGACGGGCTGGAGCGACGGCAAGCTGACGGACGCGACGGTCGCCGGCGTGGCCACGAAGGTGCACGGCATGTGGGGCAAGGGCGGCGCCAGTCAGCGAACCTATCCAGCGCTTGGGATTGTGCACGCGCAGCTCAAAATCGGCGGGCGCTACTACGCGATCGACTCGTGGGACGATGAAAAGGATGGCGCGCAGGTGTGGCTGGCGGGCGCGATGCGGTGGAGCCAGAAGAAGACCGGCAATACGGGTGGCGGCGCTGGCTGGGTGACGGCGAGTTTCACGCCGTCTTTCTGGGGCAAGAACGCGACCAATGGCTACTGGAACCTGTGGGCCGTGGTGCCGTCCCTGGCGCATAAGACCGACAGCGTGCTGGTGCAAGTGAAGACGGCGCTCAATCAGAAGGTGGAGGATGAGTCCTTCGCCTTCAGCCACCTCACCGTCTGGGTGAAGTAGCGGCGCCACGGGCTAGCGCGCCATGTTGATCAGCACCGTCTTCTTGTGGGTGTAGTGCGCCAGCATCGACGCCAAGCTGGCCTCTTTGCCGAGGCCGCTGGTCTTCACGCCACCGTAGCTGAGCATCGGCTGCACCACGGTGTTCTGGTTGACCTGCACAAAGCCGGCCTCGAGACGGTGAACCGCGTCCATGGCGACGCCGAGGTCCCGCGTCCAGATCGTCGCGCCGAGGCCGTACTCGCTGTCGTTGGCCATGGCGAGCGCTTCTTCGTAGGTGTCGAAGGGGATGACCATCGTCACCGGCCCAAAGATCTCCTCTTTGGCCAGGCGCGTGTCGTTGCCGAGCCCGGTGAAGATCACCGGTCGCACGAACAAGCCCTTCGCAAACGCTGGATCGGTGGGCAGCGCGCTGCAGGCGTGGGCTTTCGCGCCCGGATTCTCGGCGCAGAGGCCCTGCCCTAGCGCGATGTAGGACTGCACCCGATCGAACTGCCGCTGCGAGATGATCGTGCCGATGTCCGTCGCCTCGTCCATCGGGTCGCCCATAACCATCGCGTCGACGGCGGCGCACACGGCCTCGACGAAGGCATCGTGAATCGAGCGGTGCACGAACATGCGGCTCGCGGCGGTGCAGCTCTGGCCCTGGCGGGTGAAGCGCATACCACCGACCGCGCCGGCGGCCGCTTTGGCCAGATCAGCGTCGGCCATCACGATCATCGGGCTCTTACCGCCCAGCTCCAGCGTGACCGGGACGAGCTTCTCAGCGGCGGCGAGATAGACGCTGCGACCCGCACCGACGGAGCCGGTGAAGGTGAGCTTGGCGATGTCGGGATGAGCCGACAGCGCCGCGCCGCAGCCAGGGCCGTCGCCAACGATGAGGTTGAAGACGCCGGCCGGGAGCAGCTGCTGCATCAGCTGGGCGACGCGCAACACGCCGAATGGGGCCTCTTCTGAGGCTTTGACGACGATGGTGTTGCCCGCGACCAAGGCCGGCGCGACCTTGAGCGCCATCAGCAGCAACGGCGCGTTCCAGGGGATGATCGCGCCCACCACACCGACCGGCTCGCGCAGCGTGAACGTGAGCACGTCGGGCGCGAAGGGGATGGTCTCGCCGGTCAGCTCGGAGGCGAGGCCGCCGAAGTAGACAAAGACGTCGGCCAGCACGCCTGCCTCGACGCGGCTCTCTGTGCGGATGGCTTTACCCGTCTCAAGCGCGGTGAGCAGCGCGAGCTCTTCGGAGTGCTGGGCGAGCAGCGCGCCGCACGCGGAGACCGCCTTGCCGCGGTCGCGCGCCTTGACGCTGGCCCAGCCCTTCGCCGCGCGCTTGGCGGCGCCGACGGCGGCGTCGACATCGGCGGCGCCGCCGGCCGCTGCGTTGGCGATGAGGGCGAGCGTGGCGGGATTGAACACCGGCAGGCCTTGGCCGCCGCGTGAGGGGGTCAACACGCCGTCGATGACGTGGCGCGCGCCTAGGGCGGTGGCGAGGGCTTGCGGGTCGAGGTTGGGTTGGAGGGCTGAGGTGGTCATCGCGTGCTCCCGAGTCGGTTTGGGCGCGAATGCTACGACCGCCGATGGGACGCAGCAAGGGCCCCAGGTGCGCTTCTAGCCCAGCTTCTCGGCGTCGCAGCGGGCCGAGGTCTCTCATCATGCGCCCTCTCACCCTCCAATAGCGCCACCCACCTTCGCCTGC
>ERZ889078.1883-NODE-1883-length-15806-cov-9.504666_pt1 | contig 15806 bp, 13 predicted proteins | sample MGYA00521266_ERZ889078 | MGnify/ENA primary metagenome ERZ889078 (study PRJEB32303, sample SAMEA104408618) | aquatic metagenome | biome: Brackish water; feature: Pelagic; material: water | place: Baltic Sea | collected 2014-06-16T06:34:00 | depth 76,534 m ...
GCAAAAGCGGATTTTTGAAAAGAAACCTTTCTATTTAATATGTCATTAATATCTGTCATTTATTCGATATGGGTCTATGAAAATAGCGTAGGCTCACAGCAACGCAGAGAAATTACCTTCGTAAGTATGGTATTTTTATTATTCAATTTTCGAGTCAATTATTTTATATACTAATTCTCTAAACTCTGGAAATTCTGTTATTCTTCTGTACGCATATTTTGTCTTATGTGAAATCACCATATTCAATTTTGGAATTATTGCTAAATATTGACCATATGCCCCAGCTGCATAATATGACCCTTCAAAAATTTCATTATCATCATTCCAAATCCACCACATATATCCGTAAGCCAGTTTCCATTCCCGTTTAAATTCAGGATTAATTTCTGACGTTGGCGTTATGGTACTCGTTGATAATTCCACCCAATCCATCGGTATAACTTGGTTTCCGTTCCAATTACCCTGGTTTAACATTAATAATCCAAGTCTTGCCATATCTCTGGTTGAAACCCAAAAGTGATACGCCAAGAAATTTGATTTTGTTGAATCTCCATTTTTTTGTTGATTCTCGAGTTTAAAATCTTGCATTTGAATCGGTATTGCAATATCATGTTCAAAGGTTTCATAAATGTCTTTATGTGTCAACTGCTCAAATATCCCACCTGCTGCATTAAAATCCCAATTATTGTATAAATAATACTCCCCGGGTTTAACCGAACCTCTTGGGGGTGCATGTCTTAAATCACTCCCTTCATTCGAAGCAGGATGATAGATGCCTGATCTTGCTGATATTAAATCTCGAATTGTTGCCTGACGCTCGATAGGTAAAAGTCCCTGGATATCATCAATGTCTAATTCTTCCAATGTCATATCCAGATCGATTGTCCCGTTTTCCACATAGTTACCAAACATCATAGATAATAAACTCTTACGGCATGAGGCGATATAACTCAACTCTTCAATATCACCGTATTCGAATAATATCTTTCCATCAACCACCACAACTAATCCTGTTGTGTTCAAGCTATCAATGATTTGCTTCCGTATAATTGAGAGTTTTTGCGAATCATATCCCATCTCTTCAATTGAATCAGGGGCTAGCCATACCGAATCTGGAAAGCATCGGTCTTTCTCTTTTGCACAAGTGGTAATGCATAAAACTAAAAATGTGATAATAGTTAGCTTGGATATTTTAAATAGTCGAATCATAATATTATTGAATTTCCAATCGGTTATTGGTTATGTTGTTTCACGTCAGGCTATGAGTTGAACGGGATTAAAAGGACTCTCATTTGATTAAGCACAAAATCCGCAATTCTTATAGCCGTTGGTAGTGACCGTTATTGTTAAATTTTCTTTTTTTAAAATTATGGGTAATGGTTTGTATAAGAATAGTAGCGCTTTTCAAAGCTCCAACTTATCAAACCGTGATTAGTTATATTTTGTGTAATTCGTTTCAAATTTAGCACCTCCGCGCTATAGTTTTTTACATTTTATTAGCGGCTGGTGTTTTGCAAATCATTTTTCTTACAATTCATTTGTTTTTCTCATTTTTTATGTAGTATTTTATTGCATTATACAAGATGAATAATACAATAAGGTTAGATCATGAATGAAAGTAATCAATTATCTGAATTGTTATCAGCATGGGAAGAAACATATAAAAAAGGTCAACTTACTTTATGGATTTTTCTGTCTTTGAAAGATGGTAAAAAATATGTTGATGAAATTAAATCCTTTGTCGAAGAGCAATCTAATTATACCATGACTTGCGAAAGTCAAAGTCTTTATAGAAATCTCCGAAAGTACCAACATGTTGGTGTTGTAGATTTTGAATCTGGTGAAGGCAATAAGGGGCCCGAACGTAAATACTACTATTTAACAAAATTGGGTCAAATGCTACTCAATAGTTTTATAGAACGAAATATCAATTTATTTTTCAATGAACGAATTAGAAACTTAATTAATAAGGAGGTATAAAAATGAAAGCATTAACTAAAAATCTTATGTTGTTTGCGGTTTTCTTTTTCATGGGTGCTATAGTTTTTCGCTATAGTTTGAGTGACTTCATAGAAAGCCGTTCATTTAACCTAATATGGCTTATAGCTGTAATCTACTTTTTCTTCAATTTTTTTATAGGTTGGTTTTTTGGTAAAAGGGATTATGAATCAATACCACTTAATGATATCGGATTCCGGTTTCATTTTATAACATATTTCCTTTTCAATGTGGTATCAGTGTTATGGTTTTCATTTGGCTTTAATTCACATTTCGAAAGCATTAGAATTGTTTATATCACAGCTCTCTTTTGGGGGATTGGATTATTGATTCATTTCATATTCTATTTGATTGAGCGAAAGAATTCGATTAATGGTCTCAATAAAGAAGATATATTCGAATGATAAAATAGTGTTGAATAAATAAATTCAAATCCAATGTAGAATTTTGGTTTTCTTATCGTTATCCTTGGGAATTTTTTCCCATAATTAAAGCAATGACAATTCCGCCGATCCCTTGCTCAACCATATGCCAGATTGTGTTTTTTATTTCGTAAAATACGGAGGTATTGTGTGCGCCTGCCATGGCTAATCCATGTGGGAACACCCAGAGGACGCCGATAATAATACCAATTTTCAATCCGTCAAGGACGATGTTCTCACTCCTTCTGATCATGGAATAAATGGTTGCCATTAAAAAAGCCAGAATAATATATGAGATCAACATGAGAACTAGACCCTCATGATGTGCCTCAATATTTTCATTCACCATTGGGAGGATCAAATTATGCCACAATCCTGCAGTGATCCACATTGCAAATCCACCCACCAGTGTAGCAATATTGAATCTTGAGAATTTATGTTTCATAATGAATATCTCCTTGTTTGTGTCGATGATGCATGCAATTAAAACCTCTATTTTTTGACTTTCTTCTTTTTCGGTTTGGGTTCGGGGAGTTCTTTAACAGTAATTCGCACCAAATGACTTATCCACTCCCGGTCTTCTAATTTATCTTCAATCAGAAAACTCGACTTGGCTCCCGGATAAGGAGGCGCTTCCACCACATCCTGAATAAAACCTCTTCCGGCTTCAGTGGGTTTGATGAATAGTTTATTATCGCAGATGAGAGCGAAAATTTTCTTATTTGAGAATACTCCCCATTCACCAAACATTTTTCTGGCGGTGATCTCGCCATCATTTTCAATTTGGTCTAAAACGAAATCCACGAATTCTTTATCAGATGCCATTTGTTTTTCCCATGGTTGTTCTTTTTAATAAAGGTTTAAATAATTGCCGCGATATTTTGTTTTTACATACATGTGAACTATAACACCTGATTCAAATTTACAGGTCATATTGTGTTTACAACAAAACAATATTCTGAAATGGAATTATCTATCCATATTTTCATTGGACATTCTCATGTCAATATTTGAGTAAAAAATGCTTCTAATTTTTGAGGATCCAGTTTTTTATTGGACCTGACGCCGCTACACACATCCACGCCAAATGGGTGAACCTGATCGATGGCGCGTTTCACATTTTCAGGAGTGAGTCCACCCGCCAGAAAAACTGGTATCGCCACTTGTTCTACAATTTTACGGCTCAACGCCCAGTTATGAACCTGGCCCGTTCCACCAAGCACCTTTACGTCTAAATTGGGGTTACCACTGTCCAGAAGGATGGCATCCACTTTAGAGGAGATCATCAGCGCTTTGTCAATGGATCCTTCATCAATCACGTGAATCACCTGTACGATTTTTATAGCGGGTAACGCCGTTCTGATTAAATCGTAAGCGCTAGCTTGGAGTTCATCAACGATTTGAATGGTATTGGTAAGTGTTCGTTTGTGGTGCTGAATTATACCGTCGGCAGTGGTTTCGCTGGTGAGCAGAAACGTTGAGACTGTTGGTGGTGCATACTCGGCAATCGACCGGATCAGATCATCGGAAATGACCCCGGGTCCGCTGGGCATCTGTGCTACCAGTCCGATGGCAGAAGCGCCAAAATCGATAGCCATCTGTGCTTCTTCAATGGAACCGATGCAACATATCTTCACCCTTATCATGGATGTCTCCTGTTTTATGCTTGGAATACTACTATCTTGTTGGCAGTCTTTTTGATGTATGGATCTACTTTTGTGTTCACTGGATATTATTCCGATTTAAGATGCTCATAATCAACCGAATGACACTGCCCATTGCCTTCTCTTTTGATAATTTGGGAATTTCACTGTTGAACTACCTAGAATTGCGCGGGAGTTGATTCATTGTTTCAGTTGGGCAACAGGAGTTCCACGCAGACTTTCTTTAACCAGATCGCCAATAAATTTACTAAATGGCTGGATATCTCCCCCTACACTTGCTTTTTCAAGGGAACCCATATAGACATCCCGTTTCTCAACAGGGATCACGGTCCACGGATAACCGCCGGACGCCAGCATCACGTTCATCAGGAATCTTGCTATTCTACCGTTTCCGTCCATGTATGGATGGATGTACACAAATATAAAATGACCTAGTACTGATCGAACTCCGGGATTACTTTCAGATTCCAACAGCTGGAATAGTACCGGCATCACATCACGCACAGCATCCTTATTCGGAGGAACGTGTCTGGATTGGGAAATAAAAACGGGTTCTCGCCGATATCCTGCCAGATCAGATGCTTTTATTAATCCCAGAGTAACGCTTGGTGAAAATAATTCTCGGTACCAATCCCTATGGTCCTGCTCTGCAATGATGCCTGCATTTGTTCCATTCAAGATTTTTTTAATGCTTTCCTTCACCACCCGTGATGCCTGCCAATACCCTCTGGCTGCAAGGGCATCTCTCTGTTTTTTGTCTTCTTTATTTTGATCGGCATTCCACGCACCACTGCGAACTTTTTCGATTAGCCTTACAGTTACGGCATATCGCTCAATCGAAAGTGAATGGTACGCATCAGTAATATAAATTTGATCCACAGATTTCAGATAATCATCCTGATTCGATGAAAGTCTCTCATTTTTCGGAAAATTCGCAATTACACAGTCTCGCATGTCATGCCACATCAATTTAATCCTGGTCGCATAGGGTGACGTATCCCGTGATGACAAAATCAAAGGGTGTGTTTTTTCAAATGGATCCGTTTCGCGGATATCGAACCCTGCAGATTTCATTGATTTAATAATATCATCCGCTATACTGGGTTGATTCATATTTCGGAACGCACCCGCTAATCGACCAGCGATAACGGTATGAGATCCATCCAGCAGATATCCCAGAATTTCAGAAGAGTCACTAACTTGTGCTATAACCGTTCTCATTTCTAACGGATGATTTTTGAACATTTTTCCTGAACACTTTATCAATGCTGAAGGAAGAGTCAACATTCGAATCTCGTTCGATTCTGTAATTTCAGAAGTGTTTGGTAATGGTGATTTCATTTCAAAAAGAGACGTCTTAAATAACAGAGAGATATTCTTATTGGGCGCTTTTGGGGCTCGTATAATAAGCTGTTGCGGAATTGCGTTATTGCCAGCATGCATCAAAATCGATTGCTCCGCAGAGATGCAATAATCATTACCATATTTGTCCGATAAGTACCTCGCACAAAATTGCCAATAGGATGTGTACCATAATGTACTCCCAACTTCATTCCCCTGTGGATATACAACTATGTACCATCCCTTTGCCACTTCCTGTAAGAATCCATTCTTTAATAAACGTTCACGATGGGTTCTGTTTATTTCAGAAGTTTTTATTGCGATGCTATTGTTTTTATCCTGTAGTTCCTGGAGGATAACAAGAGATTTCGCTAGTTTTTCACCAAGTGTAGCCATTTTATTTTTCTTTACATGAATTCAGTATTAATTTTAGCCTTACATGCCGTGCTTTTATTAGCTTAACGTGTTGTGCTTATATTAGCCTAACGTGCAAATATACACTAATTCAATGATATGGTCATACCCAATATTCTTTTAATAATCTGAAAGCCCTTTAGTTATTTGGGATCAAATTGCAATCCGTATTGCAATTAGCCTAGTGTGCCGTACTATTATTAGCCTGGTATGCATTTGTGTGCGCACAACAACTTATAGTTCATCGTGCAAAAGCCAGCTTCAACCTGACCAGAATGATACAATTAATAATACAACCGCTCGAAAATCCCGTAGGGATATTAGAATGTAGCCCGAGGATTTATCCTCGGGTATTAAATCGGGGCTACAAAATAGTCCCATCGGGACGATAGATAAGTATCTGTGAATAATCATCGTCAATGCAGTAGGTTGAGTTACAATGCAGGACAGATTCGTTCATCAGAAAATATCAAAATCCTCGATTTTGACCGTAAGCGTAAACGGTTGGCTGTAATCGGTTTCAACTGCACTGAACATCAATTCTATTTTGAATAGATTAAAGACGTTGTTGATGCCCACACCCGCTTCAGTGTACATATCGGGTAGGGTCAATTGGTTCAACTGTTTCTCCCCTGCCCAGCCCGTATGAGTGATGATGGATACATTCCACGGTATGGCTTGCAATATGGGTACTCCGCCCCATCGGTAGAAGATATTCCCAAAATTGAATTCGGTAAACAGTGCCAGTTTTTGGGATCCAAAAAGGCTGTTCTGATCCAAAGTACTGAATGATTTCAACAGGTCAAAGTCTGCCGATCCCCCCTGAACTTCAAAGAATTTCTGTCTGGGCAATGCTCCATGGCTGAATCCCGTTTCAAGGCGCATATCCATTAAAACACTGGTGAATAGATTCCGACGGGTTGTGAGGATCATCAGATACCGATCGTACGAAAAATCACTGTCCCACGCGGTGAGACCGGTTTCGTATCCCACCTCCAACTGGGTAAAATGCTGGTTAGGGATGAGCCGCTTCGATAGGTTGGATTTCAAATATTTGATATTCGAAATCGTCGCCTGAACTTTGACACCTGCAAGATCTCCAGATGAGATGACAGGGTTATCTAAAAACTTGGGTTTGGTAAAGAGTCCGTGCGCCTGTGTAACTGATGCTGTGGAATGGGTTTCCTGCAAGATCGCAGCAGTCAGATTCAGGTGTGAATAGTTGATGTCCATCTCCAATTGATGGCCGGTGGAATAATAATAGTCATAGTAGTCGAAACCTTCAAACGCACCTCGGAAAGAATTGAGCATTACAGGAAAATCCGCAGGTTCCTCAATCACAGCCAGAGTCTGATACCACTTCAACGATGTCTTCATCGAAATAGCTCGGTTCCCCCACTCCACCGATGGCGTGAGATAGAATTTAGGCTTGGCATCCGAATATCCATAACCGGCACCCATCTGAAGTGCGAACGGGGACACCAACGATTTTGTATCCAATGCAAGACCAGTAAACAGTCCTTCTACCCGGTTGAAATGGATAAAATCGGCGATTTCACCAATGGGTTTTCCGTTCAGGTTGCTATAAATGTCGATTAATTTGACGATGCGTGTAAAATTTTTCAGTCGCCTGTCAAGTACCACCATACTGTCGATGACCTCGTACCCTACCGCCTCATCCATAGTCAGCGGAGGGATGAACATGGGCACCATTTTGAAGGGAATTGCCGGTAATATTTCCACCGCGTCTGCCTCGGGGGAGATCCGATTCTGCAGATCATTGACACGGTAATTCTCCCGGAAATTTTCCTTCCTCATAAGCAGTGTGGGTGTGCCAGGGATTCCCAATACGAAATCATTCTCTCGAAGCGCATAATTGGGCAGGTAAATGCTGTCGTTCAACGCCGTATATCGCTGCAAAATGTGGATATTTTCAAACAGATCGTAATTACACATTTCGTTCAATACCGCATCGATATGATTAATGATGAAAAATTTATCCACCAAAAACAATTCACCGGACATGGCGGGGATCCGTTTATTGTTGGGAGAAAACTGGATTCTGAAAATACGGTTATGATCCTGGTAGAGGGTATCCAAAATTTCGAAAGTATAATAATCCACGGCATCGGGAGCTGTAGGTCCTACGATGGTATGACCGCCCAACTGTATCCGATCGGAGTTCACGTCCAAAAAGGTATTTCCGCTGACAAAATTGACAGATTCAGGGAGATTCGCCGATTGACGCTGGCTCAACAGTACCTCATGCCACGTATCGGGTGCGTTGAAGTACAGTTCGGAAAATGTCTCAAATATCCCTCCGTACAATGCAGGATCGAAGGACGATCGGTAGCTGGTTTTGGTGTACGAATGACAATAATAGTTTTTGATGAATCGGGATTTTCGCTTCATTCGGGAAGCTTTCAGAATGAGATTTTCCACCTCGGTTTTTTGGTTTGCATACACAGTGATTGGATCCAAGGATACCACCTGCGGATGAAGCATAATGTCCAGATTCAACGGAATTGTAGTAATGTTTACTTCAACAGATTCGGACTGATACCCCAGATATTGGAACCGAATGCGATAGGAACCGGGTGGCAATTTGATGGAATAATATCCGTCTGAATTGGTAGCGGTTCCCCGAGTGGTGTTCTCGATGGAAATATTGCAATATCCCAAGCGCACTCCGGTATCGGCATCAGTAACTCTACCGCTCATGGATTGAGACAGACCCCATTGACACAAGAGGATACATAACAGTAAGCGATAATTCCAGGGATTTAACATGGTTGAATAATCATAGATACTCCTCTGAAAATTACTCCGGTTGCAGGTGAATATCTGAAGAATAACCTTACCCCTCACAGATTGGAGCCGTTTCGGTTAAGATGAACGAAGTCATCGAATTATCCATGAAGCAGTGATGCCGGATGACTTAAATTTGCTCCAGATTTTTAGATTATTTTTTGATTTTAACAAGCTACTGGACATATCATCAAGATAAATATCGTCAAACCCGATCTCCCAAAAATATCTGACATTTCAGAGGATTTTAGTCAAAGCCTGTCTTCCGGTTTGGTGACAAACCAATCGGTATTTGTGCAGAAGTTTGAGCAGGGATTACAATCCTATTTGCGATCTGAACTTACCCCGATCGCGTTTTGCAATGGTGAAATGGCGTTATATAATTTGATCCTCGCCACTAAACTCAAATTGGGATATGGCGTCTCTGATTCATTTGGCGTTCTGGTCCCATCATTTACATTTTCGGGGACGGTAAACGCAATTGTTGCAAACCACCTGACTCCCGTTTTCGCCGATGTGGATGACTCCTTTACATTGAACCCTGACGCAATACTTAAGGTGGATGATACCGTGAAGATGGTTATCCCGGTTGCAGTATACGGTCATTTACCCAACGTTGATCTGATCGGGAAATACGCCCTGCAAAAAGGGATCGCCGTTATTTTTGATAATGCGCCAGCCTTCGGATCCACCCGCAATGGGAAGTTTACCCACGAATCGGGCTTCTCAGAAATCTACAGCTTTCACGCTACCAAACCGTTTACCACCATGGAAGGCGGATGTGCCGTCACCAGCGATCCGGAAATATGGGAAACGCTTTGCCAGTTACGTGATTTCGGGCAGTTTGAGAAAGAACGCGGAGACGTTTCCATACCCGGACTCAACTCCAAGATGCAGGAAATATCTGCGATTGTGGGTCTCTCGAATCTGAATCGTTGGCAGGATATCCTCCATCGCCGATCAGAAGTGATCCAAAGGTATGATCGGTTTTTCACAAAATATGCGGCAGCCGGAACTCTTCGTACACTGAAACGAAATTCGGATGATTTTTGTACCTTCATTTATTATCCCATCGTTTTGAAAGAAGATGCAGACGGACTAATCCAGTTTCTTGCGTCACATTCTATCGCTGCTCGTAGATACTATACCGCCGTCCATACCCTGCAATTTTACAGGGGTAAGTACACTGAACAAGACTTATTTGTCACCAATGACATCAAAGACCGTGTAGTGGCGCTGCCGTTGCATACGTCAATGTCCAACGATGAGACTGACTACCTTTTTACCACCCTTGAAACTTATTTTGATCGGAACCAAACGGTATGAATATTTTAGTTGCCGGTGCCGGCGGATACATCGGTATTCCATTGTGCAGCAGATTATTATCTGAAGGCCACAAGGTCATAGCACTGGATATGTTTTACTTTGGTCAGCATAAGATGTCCTCGCTTCAACAGAACGAGAATTTTCGAATGGTAAAAGAGGATATCAGAACCGTCAACCCTCAACACTTTGAAGGAGTGGACGTTGTAATCGATCTGGCAGGTTTAAGCAACGACACGACTGCAGAACAAAATTTCGACATCGCAGAATCCATTAATTATCTGGGATGCCTTCATCTTGCAGATCTTGCATCTAAGCACGGCGTTAAACGATTTATCTATTCCAGTTCGGCTAGTGTTTATGGTGCAGGGCATAGTGAATCCCTCACCGAATCTTCTCCATTAAACCCTATATCAAAGTATTCGGAACTAAAACTCAAGACAGAGTCCACATTGCTCAATACCTATGGTAAGGCCATGGAAATTACGATTTTGAGGAACCCTACATTATTTGGTGTTTCCCCACGGATGCGGTTTGATTTGGCACTGAATATAATGACCTGGCGCTCCATTAAAGATGGAAGAATCACTGTTCACGGGAACGGTGAGCAATGGAGACCTTTGTTATCTGTAGATGATGTAGTAACCGCATTTGCGTCCGTAATGGATGCTCCCTCTGACGTTGTAGCCGGGGAGGTATTCAACGTGGGTGGGAACGAATCTAACATTCGTATACATGACCTTGCACTGTTAATCGCAGAAAATATTCCAGGCATCGGTTTGGTATTTGAACCATCACTGACAGACCATAGATCATACCATTTAAATTTTGATAAAATCCATCGTCTTCTCAACTTTCTGCCACAGGTTTCCCATGAAGAGGGGATTAATGCAGTTGCTGACGCTATACTTTCCGGACAGATAGACCCTACTGATCCCACAAATTATACAGCAGAATGGTATCGGGCCAATGTCTTTCCCTCATCAGAGAATCCCGGTGACCGAGGACGGTAAATGACAGGTCAGCCTTATCTCAGCATGGTAATGGTAGGCAGAAACGATAACTATGGTGAGGATTTTAATTACCGACTTCAGAATTGCCTCACGTGGACCATCAAGAATACAGAAAAGTATGGCATCCCTTCAGAGATAATATTTGTGAATTATAACCCTATAACAGATCAACCGTCGCTTCAACAGGTTTTAAAATTCCCTAATGATCTGAAACATACACGCGTTCGATTGATCACCGTACCGAAAAACATTCATAAAGAATTTTGTGATCCTGCGGTTCGAAGGAAGGTACCCTTATTTGAATACATTGCCAAAAATATCGGTATCCGCAGGGCAACTGGTGAATTTATTCTATCAGCAAATCCCGATATCCTTATCCATCCCCGAATATTTGAAGCAATATCGAAACAGCAGCTCAAAAAACAAACCTATTACCGCAGTGACCGGTGCGACTTTTCCAAATTCAACTTGGATTTCAGTTTAACTGATGATCAAATTTTTGCACAATTAAATGAACACACATTTAAATTTGTGGTGAAGGGGAAAAATCATATTCGGAAAGACCAGAACGAGACTTTGGGATCCGTTCGGTTTCGTACCCGAATCAGAAATTTTAAAAACCGGAATATGATCCGGATTGAGAAGATTGCGAATTACTTTTCATGGCCGGTGATCTACGATTACTTGTCGTTGAAGTATCATACCAATTGCGGTGGTGATTTCATGCTTATGCATCGGTCACATTGGTACGATCTGAATGGGCATCCTGAAAATACGTATTTGGCCATTCACACAGATGCGCTGTTTGTGATCATGGCTGCCATGTCCGGGTACAAGGAAGTTTGCTTCTCTGACCCCATTTACCACCAGGATCACGAAAGAAGATACCGCCATGACGGTGACATCGAAGATCCCGATATTCGTGAGATGTTTAATTATATGAATCGTGAAGGTTCGAAAATGGAAAAGACTCATTCGCCCATTATTTATAACGACGAAAATTGGGGATGCAGCAAATTGAAATTGGAGGAAACGGTTATCGCATGTCTATAAATCTATCCATAATTGCAACGTCAAGGAATGACGATCACGGCGGTGATACGCTCAAAAGAATGACCCTGTTTGTCAATGGTCTTTTGACACAAACCCGAAAATATCACGCAGAGATTGAGCTGATTATTGTTGAGTGGAACCCGCCTACAGGAAAACCATTATTACACGAGGTCCTGCCAACACCTGGTAAGGATGACCTGTTGATAATCCGGTATATTATTGTACCAGAAAACATCCACCGAAAGTTCAGACATGGAGATACGATCCCACTGTTTCAGATGATCGCAAAAAATGTGGGTATCCGACGCGCAACCGGAAAGTTTGTCCTGTGCACCAATATCGATCTGTTATTTTCAAATGACCTGTTTGAAAAAATGATTGATGAGAATCTTGATCCCATGAAAGTTTACCGGGCAAACCGATGTGATATCCCCTCATCTATCAATGAGAATTGGAGTTTTGACCAACAATTAAAATTTGCCGAAGAAAACATTATCTCTACGGCGGGAAAAAATAGTCACTATACTCATTTGGTAAAAGCTCAGGAATGGGCTTATCGATACCATTCTGTTGCAAAAACCCTGCAATGGATAGCCGTCATCCGATCAAAAATTGTGGAAGATCCCATTGAGTTGCAATTAAGACTACTGGATACGGATGCCTGTGGTGATTTTACGATGATGTCAAAAGATGCCTGGATAGACATCCAGGGGTACCCAGAGTTGGACCTGTATTCGATCCATGTGGATAGTATGGGATTGATCGCTGCCGCCGCATTGCAATATGATCAGGTGATATTTCCTCAAAAGGCATGCACCTATCATATTCATCACAACACCGGATGGGCATCCATGTCACCTGTTGATAAAATCAGATTTTGGAGTGATCGTCCGGGCATTGGCTGGGATGCGGTTGTGGAAGCAGGGAAATATTTACTTGAAAATAATGTGAGGTATGATGTGAATCCGCCAGAATGGGGATTTTCAGACATGGATCTTCAGGAGATCAAACAGTGATTATTTCAGGACAGCTCAATATCAGTTGTTAACCGATTTCGACCTTCTTTTTTACTAACATACATTAGTTTATCGGCTCTCTGAATGACGGAACTCATGTCATCCGCGGGTTCGATCATCGTAGCTCCCATCGAAACAGTCACTTCAAGTTTTTTGCCACCAATCTCTATGTCAAGTGATTGAACAAGTTTCCGATATCGCTCTCCAACCATAATGAGAGTTTGTTTATCTACATTACGAATAATTGCTACAAACTCCTCGCCCCCCCATCTACCGAAAAAGTCATAAGGTCTGGCACTTTTGGTAAACGATTCAGCCACTCGTTTGAGTACCATATCTCCTGCATCGTGTCCGTATGTGTCATTAATATTTTTGAAAAAATCGATATCGATAAAAATGACGCCAAAAGATAGCTGGTATCTATTCTTTTCTTGAATTCTGCTATGGAATTCTTTTTCGATATATGCCCGGTTAGCCAAATGGGTAAGATGATCCAGCATCGCGATTTTCTCAAGTTCCCGAAGTCTGGATTCCTGAGGTTTCCCGGTTAAATCAGTAAATAAATGGATTCCACCAATTACAGATCCACTTGAATCGAGAACGGGATTTGCTCTCATGAAAAGATGTATTTTTTTTCCGTCTCGGCGAGTGAAATACGCATCGTTCTCTTCAGCCTTCCCATGCTCCATCGACACAAACAAGGGATTTTGAGTACCATCCAGGTGTTGGTCCTGCGCATCAGTAAACTGAAGCAAATTATCTTTGCAGCTGGTTTCTAAAACTTCAACCGAAGATAGCCCGGTAATTCTCTCCGCCGCAGTATTCCAGAATTTTATAACATACTCTGAATTGACGAAATAAACTCCGTCATGGAGATTTTCTATTAGTTTCTGGTTATATAGCTCTCTGTTTACCATTCAGTTAATGTGTTTTATCGTGTTGTGATCAAATTGAACAGAAAATGTCCAGTTCTCTGTTTATCAAAAATTATTCTGGTGGAAATTTATAACGGAAATTGAAAATATTTTTCATTAAAATCCCATATTAATTTCCTGAATTCAAATTACTTATACGAAACAGTAAGTATGAAAAAAAGAAGGGGCGTTTCCGCCCCTTCTTTCAGGATCAATTATTTCATTAACATGATCTTTTGAGATAGGATCTCTCCATTGGAGATCAGTTTAACAAAGTACATACCGCTTGAGTATCCGGATGCATCAAATGTGACAAAATGTGCTCCTTCGGATTGCACTTCATTTGCCAAAACTGCAACCTGACGACCCATAATATCAAATACCATCACCTGAACTTCTGCCTGGGCTGGTATAGAATAAGATATGGTTGTCGTTGGGTTAAACGGATTCGGATATACTTCGTTTAATACAAACGAAGCCGGAACAAATGCCGCTTCATCAAGCGACCCTGTCAGGTAAAGCCCATTGGATTCCCATGCCTGAATGTTTCCGCTCAGGTTGATCACTTCTCCCGTGAAGTCTTTCATTAATTTAAACGATGGTATATCCCCTGCCTGACAATATCCAGCAGATAGTTCAGTACCATTATCTCCCATAACCGAGATACTTGTGTATTCACCCTGCCATCTGGCTTTACCCACCAGAACGTTTCCATTATAAGCCAGTAACCAGTCATTTTCGCTGAGTACATGATCATTCAACTGAACGCCATCTACAAAATAGAAGGCTTGTTCTGAAGACTGAACATACTCATAACCGGACAGATTATTTTCGATAGGCACTCTGAAATCACTACGTGATAACATGGGTGAATTGTACATGAAAGAAACGGCATCTTCAAGTAGATACCAGTACCCTTTTCCACCATCAAGATAATCCAGGTTTCCGATCCATGCACCCGGAGTTACAGGATGAGGTGTAGCAACCGTTCCCTCTCCGATAATGGCAATGATCAAATCAAGCACATCAGAAGGTAGGGCATCCGTAAACATATTCGAAACTGCAAACGGATAGGACGCTAAATTGGCTCCCGCATGCATGCCGAATGTGGTGGCAGCATCAACCGGCCATCCATCAAAGGTAATGGTACACGCTTCAGACAAGAGGATCCAATATCCACTAGTGGCTTCGAAGAAGTCTAAGTTACCAATCCATGCACCTGGAATAACCGGATGTGGTGTTGCAACCGTTCCTTCACCAATGACGCCCTGGACATAATCAACACATCCATCTAGAACGTTGTTTAGGGTTGGGGGATCGGGTAATACATAGAATGATACCAAATTAGCACCTGCGTGCAGATCAAGTGTGAAAGTAGTCGTGAGTACTGCAGCCAATTCATCCACAAATATCTGTGCAAGATTGCCAAATTCCAGATTCGGAGTTACACCAAATGCTTCTGCATCATAAAAATCATCTGCAGATGCATCGTAAATAACGAATGTTGGCGTGTCACCTGGATTTAAGTACCCGTCTGTCATTCCATAACCGTCGTCACCCATGGCAACGACAGATGTGTACTCGCCATCCCATGCTGCGGCACCCACACAAATTGGACCATTGAAAATACCGATCCAATCTAAGCCTATTTCCAATTCTACGCCGTCAATTGTGGCAGTAGTAAAAAAGTAAAATGCCTGTTCTGTGGATTGATTAAATCCGAACGGTGGTTCACAATCGTTTTCAGGATCGTCATCGCATGTTCCGCACATATCTTCATAGTTTGGACCATTGGGTACACCGGCACAATCAGCGCAGGTGCTGTTGTCGCCATCGCAGA
>ERZ889078.1888-NODE-1888-length-15771-cov-31.248600_pt1 | contig 15771 bp, 12 predicted proteins | sample MGYA00521266_ERZ889078 | MGnify/ENA primary metagenome ERZ889078 (study PRJEB32303, sample SAMEA104408618) | aquatic metagenome | biome: Brackish water; feature: Pelagic; material: water | place: Baltic Sea | collected 2014-06-16T06:34:00 | depth 76,534 m ...
GATCTATTTTATAAATTTGTAAACTGAAAAGTTGCATTTGTGACTTGAACCTACCCTATTAAATAACTAATCAATATTATGAATTTGTAATAAAATATATGATTATATTTGCCAGTCAATCATCAAATTAATTATTAATAATTATGCACTTAAATTTTTCACTTTTTATTTTATTTTTTGTATTCATTAGCTTTAATTCAAAAGCAGAATCTGTTTTCGAGTATGTAGACACTGTAAAATACCCATATCATCTTTGGAATGAGGTTGTTATAGCAGAAACAAATACTGCCAAAGATGTAGATTATATGTCCGATGAAGAAAAAAATGTAATTTGGCTTACCAATTTAGCACGTTTTGATGGATCTCTATTTGCCAAGACTTTCTTAAAGGAGTATTTAGAAAAAAACAATATAGAATATACCGATAATGTAAAATCACTTTTTTCACATTTACGCATAATTAATAATCTTACTCCCTTAAAGCCAGATCATAATATTTATTTGCTTGCAGAAGAACATGCCAAAAAAAATGGAAGAAAAGGGAAAACAGGGCATGATGGATTTAATACAAGAGCCAAGAATTCGAGGCATTCCAAATTTTCTGAAAATTGTGAATATGGAGATTTCAGGGCCATTGATATTCTTATTACGCTGCTCATCGATGAGGGTGTTCCTTCATTAGGTCATCGCAAAAATATTCTAAATCAAGTTATGACTCACACTGCTGTTTCAATTCAGCCCCATACTATTTTTAAGTATAATTGCGTGATTGAGTACGGAGGTTAATGATACTTTGGAAATTGAATAATTCAATTATTCCGTGAACCTAATTCTCAAGTAAATTTACAAAAGGATTATGGATTTTTTCATATCCAATAGTGGTAGAAGGACCATGTCCAGAGTACACTTTTACTCCATTTGGCAATATGTAAAGCTTTTTAATAATGTTTCTTGATAGTAAATCAAAATCTCCTGTAGGTAAATCGGTTCGTCCTATACTTCCTTTAAACAATACATCTCCAACTACTACAAACTGATCATTTTCAGAATAATAGCATACACTTCCATTGGCATGACCAGGAGTGTGAATCACTTTTAATTTACTATGACCAAAGCTGACATCATCACCCTCATTAATAAAAATTGCGGGCAATATTGGGCTTGTAATATCGAATCCGAGGCTAGTTCCATAGTTGGAAGCTTGTTTAAAAAAAAGAAGAGAATCTTGATGTGCAATAGACTGAATCTTGTATTTGTTTATAATAGAATTATTACCAACAATATGATCTACATGAGCATGAGTATAACAAAGTGCTTTCACAACTAATTTTTCTTGGGCGATAAAATCAAACAGCTCTTGATCTTCAGATTTATTGCTATTCCCAGCATCAATGATAACACATTCTCCGCTAGAGTCATATACAACGTATGTATTGAGTTGAAAAGAATTAAATATAAATTTTTTAATAGTCATGATTCTTTGGTTTAAAATAATAGAAAAGGTCTGATTAATAACCAAATTTGGATTTTATAAATAATCTAATTCATAGAATGTGCTCTCAAATAAGCCCACAATAATTATCTTAGTCTTTTCCTTTAAAGGTGCAAAAATAATAATTAACTTTGTTCGTTTTTGAAGAAGCTTTTTTTAAATGCAGAATTAACCTTTTATATGAGTTTTAACAGTACTCTCAAATTCAATAAAGTAATTGCTAGCCTATTTTTTATGGTTATAATTCTTGCTGCAAATAACTCATTTGCACAATTTTATAGTGGTTCGCAAATGACTTTTGGGAAGAATAGAATTCAATACTCAAAAGATCGAATATGGAGTTACTTCCGCTTTAATAATTTTGACACTTACTATTACAAAGGAGGGCAATCTCTTGCCATTTATGCATCTTCATATGCTGATAAACAGATAAGAGCGATAGGAAAGCAGCTGGATTTTGTTCCAGATAGTAAAATTAAGTTTATGGTTTTCAATGACCTTTCTGATCTTAAAGAGACCAATATTGGATTAATTTCTGATGAGGAATATAATGTTGGTGGAGTTACACATGTGATTGAAAATAAAGTTTTTATTTACTTTAATGGAGAACATGAGGATTTTGAGCAACAAATTAAAAGAGGTATAGCTCAAGTTTTACTCAATGAAATGATGTATGGTGGATCAACTGGTGCAAAAATAAAAAATTCCATATTGCTCACATTTCCAAGTTGGTATACTGATGGTTTGATTTCGTATATGGCTGAAAACTGGAGTACAGAACTCGACAATAAAGTGAGAGATGGAATTAGAAAAGGAGATTATACCAAGTTTGATCGATTGGATAAGAATAATCAAAGAATTGCAAGTCACTCATTGTGGAAATTTATTGAAATAAAATATGGTTCAAAAGCCATTTCAGATATTGTATACATGGCCAAAGTGAATCGCAGTATTGAAAGTGGGTATTTATATGTCCTCGGTATGTCATACCAAAGCGTTTTAGCCGAGTGGCTGGCATATTATACCAATAGGTACTCTCGTGATTTTGACATCTACAGCTTACCTGACGATCCTATTTTAAAGAAAAATAAAGCTAAAAAGCAATACGCTCAAGCACGAATTAGTCCAGATGGAAGGTATTTGGCTTATACTACCAATCAAATTGGAAAAGTAAAAATAATTGTTCGCGATTTGGAAAAAGGAAAAGACCGTACAATTATAAAATACGGGTATAAGTTAGACGAAAAGGTAGATTTCACCTACCCCTTACTTGCTTGGTCGCCAATGGGAAATTATTTAGCCATTATTTATGAGAAGGGACGAAATCATTTTTTGCAAGTTTACGATTATAAAAAGCGTAAAAAGCAAATTAGAGTTTTCAATCAGTTCAATAAAATCCATGATTTTTCCTATAATAATCGTGGAAATCAGTTAGCATTATCAGCGATTGTAAATGGCCAGAGTGATATTTATGTATATAGTTTAGCGGGAAACTCATTTAAGAAAATCACTGCTGATGCCTACGATGATAACTATCCGCGTTTTGTAAATAATGATCAGGCTTTGGTTTGGAGCTCAAACAGAGTTGATGATACCTTGCGTGTGATTAAGCAGCTAGTTCATCAGATTGCTGAAGATACGATTCGGGGTCAAAAGAACTTCGATTTGTTCTATTATGATTTGACAAAACCAAGCATAGTATTGCGACGAATTACCAATACACCCATGGCCAGTGAGAAATACACGATGCCTATAAGTTATAATAAGTTTTCGTGGATAAGCGACGAAAACGGGATCTCGAATCGCTATGTGGGTGCTTTTGACAGCACGATTAGCTATATTGATACCTCAGCGCATTATCGGTATTATACTAAATATACAGCCGTGACTAATTATGGATCAAATATTTTGGAACAAGATTATAATTTGTTTGCCGAAAAATATACAGAAATTGTACAAGTGGCTGGTAAAACAAGAATATATCTTAGACCGATTCCTAAGTATGAGGATTATGACAGACAATTACTAGTGAAAACTGAGTATATGCTTGACATAGTCAACCAAAATGAATTAGATAGAGCGAAAAAGGAAGCGCTTCAAAAATTGTATAAAATACAATTGCAAAATGATACTTCTGGGATTTTGTTGAATGAAGTAAACCAGTTTACTAAGACGAATAAAAAGCGATTTAAAATAGTGAATGTTGGTCAAATGAATTCGACAGAAAAAAAGGACGATATTGATATTAATAATTATAATTTTGGTGACGAAAAACCATCAAGTAGTGGTGATGAAAGTTCGCAAGCGGCATTAAAGGCAGCTCAACAAAGGGGTCCTGCAGATGAAATAAGAGCTGCATATAATTCAAGACCATACAATGTGGAATACAATGTTTCACAGATTGTTACCCAGGTGGACTTTAGCTATATGAACTATTCCTATCAGCCATTTAGTAATCCAAAATATCCTATTTATATTAATAATGGTTTTAATACTTTTATAAAAATAGGGATTATGGATTTATTTGAAGACTACCGACTTGTGGGTGGTGTAAAAGTATCTCCTGATTTGCGAAATAATGAATATGTAGTCACTTTTTCAGATTATAAAAATAGAATTGATAAAGATTATACCTTTCATCGAAGTGTAATTGATGTGGAAACTCCTTACAAAGTAGTTACTCACTATTTTCATGAAGTTTATTATAAAATCGGGTTGCCCCTCGACAATATTAGAGGATTACGGGCTACGCTTGCACTGCGAAATGATAATGCCGTAACCCGAGCAACTGATAATAAAACTCTAGTTGAATCAGACGTGATGATCAACAATGCCATTGTCCGTTTAGAATATGTATATGATAAAACACGTCAAGGGGGTACAAATATTTTATATGGCACGCGTTATAAGGTTTTTGGTGAATATTATACCCCAATAGAAAATCTTGACCTAAACTTGGTTGTACTCGGTTTTGATTATCGATCGTATATACAATTACATAAAACTTTAGTTTGGGCAAATCGCTTTGCTGGAAGCACTTCATTTGGATCGCAACGACTCATTTATTATATGGGAGGAGTGGACAATTGGATGAATGCTAAGTTCAATACCAATATTCAGGTTGACCCAGAACAGGAATTTGCATATCAAACATTAGCAACCAGTATGCGTGGTTTTAGTCAAAATATTAGAAACGGTAACAACTTTTTTGTTTGGAATTCGGAACTCCGATTTCCACCTTTTCAATATTTTAGCCGTGTGCCTGTAAAATCACCTTTTTGGAATAATTTTATGATGGTTGGATTTTTTGATATGGGTACGGCTTGGACTGGAAGTAATCCATTCTCTGAAAATAATGCCTTGTTTAAAAGTTCAATCTATCGCAATCCCGTGGAAGTTACCATCATTAATCAAGACGATCCGGTTGTGGCTGGGTATGGTTTTGGCTTTAGGTCACAAGTACTGGGATACTATATGCGTGCCGACTGGGCTTGGGGAATCGAAAACATTAGGGTTCACGATAAATCAGTGTTCTATTTTTCTTTAGGACTAGATTTCTAGCATTTACAAACCACTTTTATGGTGGTTTTTGATTTAATTAAATAAATAATATCAATAATATCATTGATGAAAATGACGATTACAACCATACTTATTCTGATACTAATTGGTCTAGCAGCTGGTGTTCTCAGTGGTTTTGCGGGAGTTGGTGGAGGAGTAATTATAATTCCTGCTCTCATATTGCTTTTAGGAATGAGCCAGTTCGAAGCTCAAGGTACAAGCATTGCTATGATGATTCCTCCTATTGGAATTATGGCAGCATTTAATTATTATAAGGATGGTTATGTCAATTGGCGATATGCAGTAATTTTAGCATTCTTCTTTGTTATCGGGGGTTACTTTGGTTCTAAATGGGCTTTAGATATTTCCCAAACAATAGTGAAGAAAGCCTTTGCAATTTTCATCATTCTCATTGGTATTAAAATGCTATTTGGGAAATAGTTTTTTTTATAAAAATAATCTCATTACAAATTGGAAAACAATAAAATAATATGGCTGATATTTTAAGACAAAGAATTTCACAATATAGCAGACTTTATCATAGTGAGGTTGTGGCCGTTAGACGTCATATCCATGCTCATCCTGAATTGGCTTTTGAGGAACATCATACTGCTGATTTCATCGCTTCAAAGCTTACTCAATACGGAATTCCTTTTGAGAGAAATGTTGCAAAAACAGGTATCGTTGGCTTTATCGAAGGAAAGAAAAAAGACAAAGTAATTGCTTTGCGTGCCGATATGGATGCACTGCCTATTTTGGAACTAAATGATGTGGCGTACAAGTCTAAAAACAAGGGTGTGATGCATGCTTGTGGACATGATGCACATTCTGCCATGTTACTGCTTGCTGCTCGGATATTGAACGATATACGCGAAGATTTGAATGGCAGTATTAAGCTTATTTTTCAACCTTCGGAAGAAGCATTACCTGGTGGAGCAAAGGCTATGATAGAAGCAGGTGTACTCGAAAACCCTCACGTAAAGCACGTCATTGGTCAACATGTAATGCCAACTATGGGCGCAGGTCATGTTGGTTTTCGATCTGGAATGTATATGGCTTCAACTGATGAGTTACATCTTACGGTAATAGGAAAAGGTGGTCATGGAGCTACTCCTGATTTGAATATTGACCCAGTTTTAATTGCCTCTCATATTGTTGTAGCAATGCAACAATTGGTCAGTCGCTTTGCCAAACCAACTGTGCCAACAGTTGTTTCGTTTGGGCGTTTTATTGCTGAAGGTCAAACGAATATAATTCCTGACCAAGTTCAGCTTTCGGGTATTTTGCGCACATTTGACGAGGAATGGCGTGCAAAAGCACATGTTAAAATTACAGAATTAGCTCAAAATATGGCTATTAGCATGGGTGGGAAATGTGAAGTTCGTATAGAGCCTGGTTACCCATTTGTTGTTAATGATCCTATTTTGACGAATAATCTGAGCCTTTACGCCAAAGAATATTTAGGAGTACGACGCGTGGAAGAAATGGATATGAGAATGACATCGGAGGATTTTGCTTATTATGGACATCAAGTCCCCAGTTCGTTTTTTAGAATTGGCACTCGAACCAGAGGCAAAGATGTCACCAATTTACATACCGCTCAGTTCGATATCGACGAAGATGCTTTATACCATGGTATAGGCACATTTGCCTATTTGGCATATCGTACTTTGGAGGAATTGGCTGATTAGGATTTTTTTAATTGGTCTAAACACAAAATTCAGTGTTTAGACCAATTTTTTTTTACCATTGTTTACGACCCTTAGGTTTGCTTGGCCTGTTAGAACTGGGCTTTTTACGAGGTAATTCTTTCTCTACTAAACTCAAATTCATCTGTCGTTTGAGTAAATCTACCGTTTTTACAATTACTTCAATTTGGTCACCCAAGCGATATTCATTGCCAAAACTGCGACCTACTATTCTGTAATTATCTTCATCCAAATAGTAATAGTCATCGGCCATACTTTGCAGTGAGACCAAACCTTCGCTCTTCACCTCTGTAATCTCTACAAATAAACCCCACTTGCTTACACCTGATATTTTACCGGTGAATTGTTGGCCAATTTTATCGAGCATATACTCAATTTGTTTGTACTTCACCGACTCACGTTCTGCAACGGCAGCTTTCTTTTCCATCTCTGACGAATGCTCGCAATATTCTTCAAATTCGTCTTCATTTACCTCTTGTTTTCCATCAAGATACCTTTGTAAAAGTCGATGAACCATCATATCTGGATATCGTCTGATAGGGGAAGTGAAGTGAGTATAATATTTAAAAGAAAGGCCATAATGCCCTATGTTTTGTGTAGAGTACACTGCTTTTGACATGGTACGAACAGAGATGGTTTCTATCATTTTCTCCTCACCTTTGCCTGTAATATCTTCAAATAGTTTGTTCATGGACTGCACTAAACTTTTTCTAGAGACTAAACTTATGCGATATCCTAACTTGCGAATAAACTCTGAAAATTGCTGCAGTTTTTCTTGATTTGGCACATCGTGAATTCGATAAACGAAAGTTTTGGATTTTTGCTTGCTACCTTGTTTTTTAGATCCAACCCATTCTGCGACTTTCCTATTGGCCAATAACATAAAGTCTTCCACCAAATGATTGGCTTCTTTTTGGATTTTTAAAACAGCACTTAGTGGCTTACCGTCTTCATCGAGTATAAACTTGATTTCTTCTGAACTAAAGTTGATACTTCCTTGTCTAAATCTCTCTTCTCGAAGTGTGGACGAAAGTTGATGGAGTTTCATCAATTCTGGTTTAAAATCACCCTCTCCACCTTCGATCATGGCTTGCACTTCCTCATAAGTATATCGTCTATCCGAACGAATAACCGTTCTTCCAAACCACTCTTTGCGCACGTTTGCATGTTCATCAAGTTCAAATACTGCAGAGAAAGTCAATTTTTCTTCATCAGGACGCAAGCTACAAACCAAATTCGATAGTTGCTCTGGCAACATAGGAATTGTTCTGTCTACTAAGTAAATAGATGTGCCTCTTTCATAAGCCTCTTTATCTAAAGCAGAGCCAGGAGTTACGTAATGAGTAACGTCAGCAATATGAATTCCAACTTCCCAATTTCCGTTTTCTAGTTTGCGGAGTGATAAGGCATCGTCAAAATCTTTGGCATCAAATGGGTCTATAGTACAGGTAAATACATCACGGAAATCTTTCCGCTTGGTAATTTCCTGAGGTGATACAATATTTTTTATTTTATGAGCTTCTCGCTCAACTTGGTCGGGAAAGCTTAAAGGGAAGTCGTTACCAGCAACAATAGATAGCATTTCCACATTATGGTTTCCTGGCATACCTAATACTTTCGTTACCTCCCCAAATGGATTTCGGGAATGCTCGGGCCAGTCTACAAAATCGATAACTACTTTTTCTCCATTTTTAGCACCATTTAATTTGTCGAGGGGAATAAAAAAATCGAAAGGAACGCTATCTTTATCGGGGAGCATAAAGGCAAATTTTAGACTGATATCAATAATTCCGACATATTGAGTTTTCTTTCTTTCGAGTACTTCCACAATCTGACCTTCTACTTTTCGTGATCCTCGCTTGGGAAAAAGCTGAACCCGAACTCGGTCACCATGAAATGCCCGATTGGTATGGTTTGATGCAATAAAAACATCCTCGTCAAGTTCCTTGGAAATAATATAGGCTTTTCCCGTATTTTTCATATCCACCACGCCCTCAATCTCTTGAGTTTTTACAAATTTGGTGATATGCTCTTCTTTTATTTTATATTTACCACGATGGGTTTGTTCTATCACCTGATCTTCTTCAAGTTTAAACATCATACTCTCCACTAATGAACGGCTAGCTTTATCACCAATTCCTAAGGCTCGGCTCATCTGCTTGTAATTATAGGATGTATGTGGGTTATGGGCAAATATTTCAATGATTTGTTGTACAAATGTATTTTTTAGTGTTCTTTTCTGTGGAGACCTTTTTTTTGATTCAGACATAATAGTGATTTTTTAAGTTGGCACAAAGTTAAGCAAAAGGAAATTGGATTGGCATTAATAAATCGTTAATAATTCTAATATTTGGTCAAATTTCAATTTTGATGTTTCTAAGTATGATTTTTGGTAAAATAGTGTTGAAAATGAATTGCATTTCGAATGTTGATATCTATCAATTACAAGGCTTAGTTATGATAACTACTTTATTTTTTTAATTGCCAAAACCCTTCTAATTTTGCAGTTCACTTTAAGTAGTAAATATGAAGCCAACACACATTGAACATATTGGAATTGCAGTGGCAAATCTTGAAGAAAGCATCGCCTATTATGAAAATATTTTAGGACTTGAATGCTATGCTGTTGAGGAGGTAAAAGATCAAAAAGTGAAAACCGCTTTTTTTATGGTTGGTCAAACCAAAATCGAATTATTAGAATCAACAGACTCAGAAGGCCCTATTGGAAAGTTTATTGAGAAAAAAGGCCCAGGGATCCATCATCTTGCCTTCGCTTTTGAAAGTGCTGATGAAGCATTAAAGCAAGCTGATTTGAAAGGGATACAGTTGATTGATAAACAAAGCAGAAATGGAGCTGAAGGACTAAAAATAGGATTTCTTCATCCAAAATCTACAGGAGGAGTTTTAACAGAATTTTGTAGTAAGAAATAAATTTAGGAAGAGAAAGCGATTTCTCTTTTTTTTAAAATATTATTGTTATCTGAATAACACATTATGAAAAATCAAGAAAAAGTAAATCAATTAATTAATAAGAGGGCTGAGGCTCAATTGGGAGGTGGTCAAAAAAGAATTGATTCACAACACAAAAAAGGAAAATACACTGCTCGTGAGCGTATCGATTTATTACTTGACGAAGGTAGTTTCGAGGAATTTGATATGTTTGTTGAGCACAGAAGTACAAATCTAGGCATTGACAAAGAGCATTATCCTGGTGATGGAGTTATTACGGGTCATGGTACTATTGACGGAAGAATAGTATTTATCTACTCTCAAGATTTTACTGTTTTCGGAGGTTCATTAAGTGAAACATTTGCTGCAAAAATTTGCAAAGTAATGGATATGGCTATGAAAGTGGGCGCACCTATAATTGGTATTAACGACAGTGGAGGAGCACGTATTCAAGAGGGTGTGAATAGTTTGGCTGGTTATGCTGAAATTTTCCAGAGGAATATCATGGCCTCGGGAGTTATACCTCAAATTTCAGCCATTTTTGGTCCTTGCGCAGGCGGAGCAGTTTATTCTCCTGCTTTGACAGATGTGGTCATCATGAGTGACAAAACCAGTTATATGTTTGTGACTGGACCTAAAGTAGTAAAAGCTGTAACAGGTGAAGATATTGAGACTGAGGAACTAGGAGGAGCTAGTGTGCATGCTACGAAATCGGGAGTTGCGCATTTTAGAGCTGATGATGAAGACGAAGGAATTTTGCTTATTAGGAAATCTTTGGAATACCTACCACAGAATAATTTGGAAGAGCCCATTCAAACTGAATGCAATGACCCAATTGACAGACTGGACGATATTCTCAACGAAATAATTCCCGAGAATTCAACTACTGCTTACGATATTAAAGACATCATTTACACCATAGTTGACAATCAGGAATTTCTTGAATTTCAAAGGCATTATGCTAAAAATATTGTAACGGGATTTGTAAAATTTGATGGAATTCCAGTAGGATTAGTTGCTAATCAACCTAATTATTTAGCTGGCGTATTGGACATCAATGCTTCTCGAAAAGCAGCCCGTTTTGTTCGCTTCTGCGATGCTTTTAATGTGCCTATCTTAACCTTAGTTGATGTTCCAGGTTTTATGCCAGGAAGCAGACAGGAGCATGGTGGAATTATTACTCATGGTGCGAAACTTTTATTCGCATATGGTGAAGCTACAGTGCCTAAAATCACGATTACTTTACGTAAATCTTATGGTGGAGCGCATGATGTAATGAGTTCAAAACAACTTAGAGGAGATATCAACTATGCATGGCCAACTGCGGAAATTGCAGTGATGGGTGCAAAAGGTGCCGTGGAAGTTTTAGAAGCTAGAGCTATCAATAGCATGAGTTACGAAGATGCTACTGCTTATATTGCTGAAAAAGAAAAGGAATATACCAAGAAGTTTGCAAACCCTTATGAAGCTGCGAAGTTTGGATATATTGACGATATTATTGAGCCTCGAAATACTCGTTTTAGAATCATTAGAGCTCTGAGAACTTTGGCAGGTAAGAAGCAAACTAATCCACCTAAAAAACATTCAAATTTACCACTTTAAAACAGTTTATTATGACGAACATAATTTTGTTTGCAAATATGGAATATGGACTGATCGTTACATTGGTTGGTTATTCAATAGTTCTTCTAGCACTTTCTTTTTTGGTAGCCATATATTTAACCATACCAAAGCTTTTGAACGCATATACACGGCAGAAATTAAAGCGAGAAGGGAAAAAATGTGCTGAAAATGACTCTCTACAACTTAGTGGCGATGAAAGTGCGGCTATTGCAACTGCAGTATTTTTTATTCTCAATGAGCATCATGATCTGGAAAGCGGAACTATAACCATCAAACGGGTTATCAAAAGTTATTCCCCTTGGAGCTCAAAAATTTATAGTATGAACAATTATCAAAGATAAACATGAAAAAATTTAGTTTTAAAATACGTGGTCACAAATATGATGTTGAAGTTCTTAGTCAAGAAAGTAATATGATAGAATTGGAGATTAATGGTTCACAATATAGTATAGAACTGGAAAAGGAAATACAAGTTAAAAAAACTCCAACATTGGTAAGATCTTCTGTTTCAACGCATAAGGATATTCAATCCAAACAACAAAGTGGTGTTTATAAAGTAAAATGTCCGTTGCCCGGTAATATCATGAGCGTAATGGTGAAGGAAGGTGACACGATTAAAATAGGTGATAAGTTGGTGATATACGAAGCTATGAAGATGGAAAATGTGGTGGTATCGGAGAAAGCTGGTGTGGTTTCTAAAATCAAAGTGAATGTAGGAGATACTGTGGTTCAAGAAGCTACTTTATTGGAAATAAGTTTGTAAACATTAAGAAAATATAGCATGCAAAATTGGAAAAAATTACTGACCATATTTGGCGCTTTGGCTATTATTGCTATTGTTTCCCAAAGTTTTAATTTGAATAAGGCTCAAGTAAAATTGAGCCCAGATGTAGAACAAATAGAACAATCAAGTTCTGCTCCTGATGCAAATGTAGATGAGTTTCAAGGAGTAAGTCGTTTCATCGATTATACAGGATTTAAAAATGTAAGTTATGGCCATATGGTGATGATTTTAGTTGGATTATTCTTTATTTTTCTTGCTATTAAATATGATTATGAGCCGCTACTCCTTATTCCCATTGGTTTTGGAGTGCTTATAGGGAATATACCATTTCTGGAAGGCGCTGGCTTAAAACTAGGTATTTATGAGCAAGGAAGCGTGCTCAATTATTTGTATAAAGGAGTAACTTTAGGAATTTATCCTCCGCTTATTTTTCTTGGTATTGGTGCCATGACCGACTTTTCATCCTTGATTTCAAATCCTAAATTAATGCTATTAGGAGCAGCTGCGCAAATTGGTATCTTCATCACTTTTCTGGGCTCTTTAGCTATGGGATTTTTGCCTCCAGAAGCGGGCGCAATTGGTATTATTGGCGGTGCTGATGGTCCTACGGCTATTTTTCTTTCTTCCAAATTAGCCAATGGAGTTAATATGTATAATGGTGTACAAGTTAAAAATCTGATTGGTCCAATTGCTATTGCGGCTTATTCATATATGGCATTAGTACCTGTAATACAGCCTCCTATAATGCGATTGCTCGTCAACAAGAAAGAGCGACTTATTCGTATGAAACCACCGAGAGTAGTACCTAGATTTGAAAAAATCTTATTTCCTATCATTGGATTCTTACTCACCGCATTCATTTCCCCAAGTGCTATTCCTCTTTTGGGAATGCTATTCTTTGGTAATTTATTGAAAGAAAGTGGCGTAACAAAACGCCTTGCCGATACTGCCCGAAATTCTATGATTGACATTGTAACCATTTTATTAGGAGTTACAGTAGGAGCATCGACTCAAGCAACGGTATTTTTAAATACCTCTTCATTGATGATTTTTGGACTTGGAGCAGCGAGTTTCGTAGTGGCAACTGCAGGCGGTATTCTATTTGCTAAAGTGATGAATCTATTCCTTAAAGAAGGAAATAAGATCAACCCATTGGTTGGAGCGGCAGGAGTTTCTGCAGTACCTGACAGTGCGCGAGTAGTGCAAACAGAAGGTCTAAAATATGATCCAAATAACCACTTGCTCATGCATGCTATGGCTCCCAATGTTTCTGGAGTAATAGGAAGTGCAGTAGCAGCTGGTATTTTGTTGAGCTTTTTGTTGTAGTGGTTTAAAGCAATCTGCGAAATTAATAGTGAGCCTATCGACTTTTCTTTTGGGAAGTTTGGTAGGCTTTTTTTATGATCTATTCTCATCTAAACTTTTTCACCTACTTTTACATGATTATTATTTTTTAAATCATCAAGATGAAAGAATCGCAACTAACAAATAATTTTAGCATTTCACGAATAGTACATGGCCATTGGCGTTTGCTCGATTGGAATTTTACACCACAGCAATTGCTCAGCTTTACCCAGCAAGCCATCGAGCTGGGCATCACTACTTTCGATCATGCTGATATTTATGGCAATCATGAATGTGAAGCTCATTTTGGAGCAACATTAAATTTGCAAAAAGGACTGCGAAACGATATTCAACTGATTACCAAATGTGGAATAAAGCTAGCCACCAATAAATTTCCTCATCGCAAAATCAAGTATTATGATTACAGCTGTGAGCATATTATCAAAAGTGTTGATAATTCACTTCGCAATTTCGGCACCGATTATATTGATTTATTATTGCTCCACCGCCCTTCGCCCATGCTTAATCCACATGAGGTGGCCAAGGCCTTTTCGCAGCTTCATCAAAGCGGCAAAGTATTGCATTTTGGCGTTTCTAATTTTAATCCACAACAATTTAATACTCTCAACAATTATTTGGATGAGAAATTAGTCACCAATCAGGTGGAAATTTCTCCAAATTTTCTTGGGGAATTTGATAACGGAAATATGGATTTCTTTCTTGAAAAGGGAATAAAACCCATGGCTTGGTCGCCCCTAGCCGGAGGTAAATTAATGAATCCAAAAACGGAAAAGGAAAATAGAATTGCTGAAGTTTTAATAGAAATTGCTCATGAACTAGAGATTGATTCATTGGATAAAGTAGTGTATGCTTGGCTATTAAAACATCCCTCTAATATAATTCCGATTGTAGGTTCTGGGATAATTGAGAGGCTAAAATCTGCTACTGAAGCATTAGAAGTAGAGATGAGTTTATCGCAGTGGTTTAGGATTTATAATGCTTCTACAGGTGTAAATTTACCTTAAATACTTCTAAACGGGGCTTTTTTACCAATCGTAAATGGTTTTGAAATACTATCTTTGCCGCTTCAAAATAGAACTATGCATCCTAGAGAAATATCCATATCCGATTATAATTATTCGCTTCCAGAGGACAGAATTGCCCAACATCCTGTAGCGCTACGCGATCAAAGTAAATTGCTTATTTCCCATGATGGAAATATACAAGAGTCGGTATTTGAGTCTATTGTAAGTTTTCTGCCAGATGATAGTTTGATTGTTTTTAATGATACAAAAGTGATCAGGGCTCGGCTTCAATTCCAGAAATCGACTGGGGCAAATATCGAAATTTTTATTTTAGAGCCTTTGTTTCCAACTCAGGAAGTTCAAAATGCATTTCAAATTCAGCAGCAATGTCAATGGAAATGTTTGATTGGCAATGCCAAAAAGTGGAAAGATGATGAATTAGAATTAGAGGTCGACTATTTAGGGCAAAAAGTGAAATTAATAGCATCGAAACTGGAAGCCATTGGTAATTCCTATCGGGTGAATTTTTCATGGAATCCCGAAGTACTTACTTTTTCTGATATATTGATTGCTACAGGAAGTATTCCTTTGCCACCTTATATGAAACGCAGTACTGAAAAGGCAGATATTGAGCGTTATCAAACTATTTACGCGCAGCATCAAGGTTCCGTGGCTGCGCCAACTGCTGGACTACACTTTACCGATAAAGTGATGCAGGAATTACATCAAAAGTCCATCCAAAAGAGTTTTGTAAGTTTGCATGTAGGGGCTGGAACTTTTAAGCCAGTGAGCGCAGAAACCATTGACGGGCATGAGATGCATACCGAGCAAGTGGTGATTCAAAAGAGCTTAATAGAAGATTTGATTCAGTTTGAAAACAGAAAAATTATAGCAGTAGGCACCACAACAACTCGCAGTTTGGAGAGTCTTTATTGGTTTGGCTGTAAGTTAATTCAAGACCCAAATTCTTCATTCCATATTTATCAATGGGAGCCTTATGATAATAATTATCGGGAAGGAATTTCGAAAAATGAATCTTTGGAAGCTATACTAAATTATATGAAAATGCATGATTTAGAAGAATTGCATGGCCACACGCAAATTATCATTGCAACGAGTTATGAGTTTAAAATAGTGGATGTTTTGATTACCAATTTCCATCAGCCTAAAAGTACTTTGCTACTGCTCGTTTCTGCATTTTATGGGGAGCATTGGCGTGAAAGTTACCAATATGCATTAGATAATAATTTCCGTTTTTTGAGCTATGGGGATTCTTGCTTGTTCT
>ERZ889078.1892-NODE-1892-length-15760-cov-26.373703_pt1 | contig 15760 bp, 17 predicted proteins | sample MGYA00521266_ERZ889078 | MGnify/ENA primary metagenome ERZ889078 (study PRJEB32303, sample SAMEA104408618) | aquatic metagenome | biome: Brackish water; feature: Pelagic; material: water | place: Baltic Sea | collected 2014-06-16T06:34:00 | depth 76,534 m ...
TTGGAACAGCAGGGGCCACGCCTTCCTCCCCTGTCACACGGGCCCCGGAAACCAGGGCAGGGGTCAGAAAAGACCCTATGCCCGCCCAAACAATAAAAAAGAAAATTAAGGTTTTTAAATAGTTCATTTCAATTCTCATATCTCTTGAGTAACGAGTGTCGAGTGGCAAGTGGGTCTATGGTTATTCGCCACGCGCCATTATTATGTCGAACCGGGGTGAGTCCCGCAACGGATCCAGGTCCGGATCTTTTTGCGCCCATCCTTTAACACCGGGGTCCATGGAAACGGCTTTTCCCAGATATCGAAGACCCTGTTTTACCTGGCCGGTAGCGGCTGAAACACAGGCCAGGTTGTAATAGGGGTCCACATAATCGGGTTTTAAGCGGATCGCCTTTTCAAAACATTTTCGGGCTGCCGGATACTCTTTATGGTGGAGGTGCAGCACTCCCCGGTTATTGAGAGCCTGGACGTGACCCGGGTCCATGGAAATGACTTTGTCATACCATATTCCAGCATCAGGCAAGCGACCGTCCCGATGGTATGCCCGCGCCTTTTGGTAGCTTTTGGCAATATCTTCCGAGCTTTTTACGGGGGGATGGATCACCGCCGGCGGCCCTGATTCGGACGACGGATGACGGATGACGGATGACGGCCCTCTGTCTTCTGTCTTCTGTCTTCTGTCTTCTGCCGTCCGTCGTCTGTCTTCTGTCGTTTGATCCCACCATGAATAGCCCGCAAAAGCAAGTAAAACCAGCAACAGGACAGCCGCTGAAAGAACAGTCTTTTTGGCTGTGAAAAAGGATTTTTTTTGGCGGGGCACCGGAATGCCGCCGTAGGATCCTTTTCCCAGATCCCGTTCAACCTGGGCTTTTTTCAATGCCTCATGGATGTAGCTCATGCTGTTTGTCCGCCATCTGGTAAAGCAGGGCCAGGGTTCGGGAACCCACCACGCCGTCCGCTTTGAGACCAAATTCATCCTGAAATTTTTTTACTTCTTCGTAGGTTTGCTGATCAAAAACACCGTTCGGGTTCACCAGGTACCCCAGATCCTGAAAAATTTCCTGAAGGGTCAAAACCGCCGGAGAACGCATCCCCTGTTTCAAAAAGAAGCCGTTATCGCTGTATGGGTATACCCATGTCACCTGACCGCCCCAGTGTTTCAGAAGGAAATCCCGAGGGAGTTCTCTTGTGTTGCCGTCCGCATCCAGTGCGACGACGCCTTCGGGTGTGACGTTTTGGATCAAAAGATAACCTGAAGGCCCATGGTGTATACTGAAAGGCTTTTTCAGCATGGTGAAATACTCGGCTGCCAGGGGAAATGACACCAGACTCATCTGGGTGCCGCCTTGATGATTTTCAGAAGATATGGATTTCTCAGCCAGATCAAACAGTCCGGCAATGGTTTCATTTTTCGTCATAAAGAGGGAAGGGCTCGGTTTTGTGGTAACGGATTCAACGGGACTCTTTTCCAATGCTTCATTTGAGCCGGACCTGAAGAAGTGATCCCTGAAATGCCACAGGCCGAATCCGGCGGCAATCATGAAAAAAAGAATCAACGGCAGCACCCACTTCCACCATGTCCATTGTTTTGAACCGGGGGGGCGGTCTCCATCCGCGTCGATGCCGCCGCGAAGGTCCAGGATGGCCCTGGCCGTCATTTTTCCCGAAACGGTGCGCTTTTCATCGGTATAGGCCAGAAGAAGAGCCCGATCGCAGACCGCATTGATCCGCCTTGGATTGCCCCCGGAATAGGTGTAGATCCGTTTGAAGGCCCCATCAGAGAAATGGATATCTCCCTTTCCTCCCGCCACCACCAGGCGATGCTCCACATACCCCTCGGCATCTTTTTGATCCAGAGGTTTCAAATGATACCGTACGGTGATGCGGTCGTCCAGTTGCCTGAGTGACTGGGCCGAGAGAACATTTCTTAATTCCGATTGACCCACCAGGACAATCTGGATTAGTTTGTCTTTTTCCGTTTCCAGGTTGGAGAGCATTCGAATCTGCTCAAGGACCGTTCTTGAAAGATTCTGAGCCTCATCGATCAATAACAGTGCATTGCCCCCTTCCCTGAAGACCTTCAGCAGAAAATGGTTAATGGCATCCAACAGTCCGTTTTTGCTTTCAGTTTCCCGAGGGACCGTTATACCGAACTCGTGGGCAATGGATTTCAGGATTTCCATGTCTGAAACGAAAGAGCTGAAGATGAGCGCGCTTTTGGTGGTGTCATCCAGATGGTCCAACAGGGCGCGGCACAGGGTGGTTTTTCCGGTTCCCACCCCCCCGGTGATGGCAATAAACCCCTTTCGCTGGTTAATACCGTAAAGCAGGTGGTCCAGGGCTTCCCGGTGATACCGGCTCAGGTAGAGATACCGGGGGTCCGGCGTCAGGTTGAAGGGATGTTCTTTAAATCCGAAAAAGGTCTTGTACATGGTTTATTCAAAGCGGTAATTGAGGGTTTTCGTGTCACTGCCACGGTTGATTTCCAGTGAAAGCTCAGTGCCGGATTTGAGTCGGTTGTAGAACGCAAACGCATCATCCGGGCTTTTGATCTCTTTATTATCTATCTTTTTGACCACATCGCCGTTTTTAAGACCCAGTTTCGAAAATATGGATCCCGGTTTGACGTGGGAAAGAACCAATCCGTCCGGTTTTCCGTTTTTGATGAGGGGGCGGATGCGCACCTGGGTCAGCAGTGAATTGATATTGCCGAGAGATTTTTGAAGATCATCGTGGCCCACCGTAATGGTGTATCCATCACCCCTGCTTCCGGCGCCGGCCCCCCGGGATCCTTGTTTTCCGGTTTTGGCCTGTTCCATTTCCAGAATCTCATCTTTACCCTTGACTTCTAAAATCACTTTTCCTCTCAAGACTTTTTTAATCACGGCCCCTTGAACGTTGTCCCCGGTCTGATAAAGGCCCTGCTTCTTTTTGCCTTTTTCCTCCATGACCGCAAAGGCAACCCGTTCAGGGCCGTAAACCGTACCCAGCAAAACAATATTCAGGCTGGTGGGTTTGAGGGCTGCGATCTGTTCCGCACCCATTTCTTCCGCTTTTTCCTCCCGGTCTACGGTGGGGCCACCCAACAGACCCCGCTGGCTGATTTTGTCATAGTGTGCGGGGGGCGGCTGCTTTTCCATGGTCCGGGTGGAAAAGGTCCCTGCTGCCGTTTCCGGGGAGTTTACCGTCAATAGCTGAGCATCCATAAACCGGTAGAAAATATCCACACCCAAATAGATGGCAATAAACAGGGCCATGAGGTTAAACAGAATGTCGTAAAATCGGGTCATATTTCTAAAAAACCAAATATTTAGGTGAAACGAAATTTCGGCGACCTGAAGGTACCTTGAATGACAAAGGACCTTTTCGAGTCTTTTCGCCCACCTCCAAAAAGACTCAGCAGGGCGGGACCTCCCTTCAGGGTTTCCAAAAAAGAGGCAATGGGTTCTATGGTTCCCCTTAAATTGAGCCGGCTCCGGTCCGTGATCCGATTTAGACGAATTGTTCCGGAAAGGGAACCTTGAAACCCCTTTCCATCAAGGGAAACGGAAGTCAGATTGATGGTTCCCTTTTTAAGGGTGAATCGGACGTTCAATTTGCCAAAGGGGATGGTTTCAAGGCCCAGAAAGGGATTTAATAGGTCTATCTTTCCTTCTGAAATAAGAATATCCCCGGCTCCCTCCCCCCGCATAATTCGATCCGGAGGGCCGTTATATGTGATGTTTCCTTTAAGATTTCCTGCAAAATCGCCAACGCCGAAATGAGGCAGAAACGCATATTCGTGGAGACGGACATTTTTAAGCGACAGGAAAAAACCGTCTATTTTGCCGTCCTCTCCGGACTGGATATGGCCGTTAATGATGCCGCCATAAGCTTGGGCATCAAAAAACCAGGTGGTGTCTCCCAGAATAAGTGATCCAATTCCGGGGCGGACAGATAGGTGCTGTGCCTTAAAAAATGGGGTTTCAGGACGTTTTTTCAGGGAAAAGACCGGTTCCTGTAGCCGTAATCCGGGTGGAAACGATGGATCGAGAGATCGGGCGGAAAAAATAATCCCCGGGTCCATCCGGCCCGCCATTCGAACCAGATGCGATTGCAATGCCTCCGATGGGAAGCGGTAATAAAGGAGTACCGCCGTTACCAGAATAGCGTAAACGATGTAGCCTGTGTATTTTATGAACCCTTTTTTCATGCGTTCGTCAGTTTTTCAGGTTTTAGGTTTATGGCATAAGGCCTAAGGTTTCAGGTGTTCGGTTTTTACGGTGGCTCGAAGGTGATCGCTTGTAGGACCACGTCCAGAGAGCCTTTCAGCCCTTTGTTTTCGGTTACGGCGCACCGTTTGATTTGAATGGCCTTTCTGGATAACTCGATGAGATATAAGTAATCCATGAGCCGTTTAAGGGAAATTTTGTCCAGCTTCATTTCCACCATGGTTTCTTTCCACCCGCCTTCACCCTTTGACGAAGAGGGTTTCATGTATTTGATATGGCGCTTGACCCCGGCTTTTCCCGCGGCTTTTTCAAGGAATGAGAAAAGGGTAAACCCGGGCGCCCGGCTCCTGATAACATTTTCGGCGGTATGGGATTGCTGTTTGAGCACCGTGTATTCCCGGGAGAACCGAAGCATTTCTTCCATGCCTTTTTCCTTTGTAACGATGCTCTTTTTCAGGCGTTTACGATCCTCCACCATGGGAAAGACCCCAAATTGAAGAAGGCAGAAGGCTGTTACCACAAAGGCAGCCAACTGAACAAACAGTTTTTCCCGTTTCCCTAATTGCATTGTCTACCGTACCTGACCCCTAAAACCTTACACCTTATACCTTATTCCTTACACCTTCCAATCACCTTCCCAGCTTAATTTCAAACAAAACCCTGTTTTTCCCCCGATCCAAGTTGGCGGAACTGATGGTCGTGGTCTTAAAAAGAGACGATTTTTCAAGACCCTGCTTTACCCGATCCACCGTGTTGTAGGTATCGGTATCGCCCTTGATCCTGACGGAGTTGGGATCGATTACCAGACGTGATACTTCCAAATCCAGTGACTTGGGAAGACGCTCGGAAATTTCCAGCAACAGATCAAGCGCCTTGCCGTTCATTCCCACTACGTGGCCCGGCTCTGAGATGCGCTTCAACTCATTTATTTCTATCTGTGCCTGTTTAACAGGATCCACGATGCGGGTGATATGGGGAAATGTTTTTTTGAACAGGAGCAGCATCCGAGTGTCAAGGGCTGCCGCCCGCTGCTTCAGGAAATAGGTGCTCACGCCCATATCAACGGCCCAGAGCGTAGCGATCAACAGCAGCCAGACCGCAACCCTCCGGAAGATTTTTGAACGATAAAACGACCTTTTTATTACCTTAAATTCATTTTTCCTGAGGTTCGGCCCCAACCCTTTGCCGGAATAGCCCAATGCCAGGGAAAGGGCGTTGTCCATGAGTGAAGGATCCCATACCGGTTCTGCGTGTTCCCCCAGTTGAATCCGATCGTCTTCACACAGATCAACCCTTTCAGCGGGAATCCCCAACGTTTCGGCTACAGATTGCGATACCCCGGGTTGTGAGGCGCCCTGGCCGGTCAAAAACACCTTTTCAGGGGCTTCAAATTCCTTTCTTTCGACCCCGAAGGCGTGAATCGTATTGCGCACGGTATTCAAAATTGTACGGAATGGCGCTGATGTTGGATCTCCGCAATCGATTCCACTGCCATGGATAAACGTGCGGATTAATACCACCTGCTTTTTCTGCCACAGTACCAGGGTTGCTCTTTTTTCCCCCAGGTCCAGCAAAAAACCGTTACGGGCCATGGCCGTATTGTTTAATAGCCATAAGGTCATGGGGATACACCGAACACACAACACTTCCGGATCAATGCCATGGGCCTGAAATGTATCCAGTAATTGGCCGATCACCCGCTTTTCGGCGAAAAAAACCAGAAGTTCCGGTGTATTGGACAGATCCGTGGAGAAAAAGTCGAGGGCTAGATCATCGATGGGAAAAGGGACGTTGGGCTCCAACTCATAGGAGAGAACTTCCCGTTGTTTTCGCTTATCCTTAAACGGAACCGCCAGGTTTCGATAATAGGTTTCGGCCCCCGAAATGGCAACAATGATCTCTCCTCCCGCCGGATTCATGGATTGGGACAGGGTCGAAAGCACCTGGTCAAGGCTCTCTTTCCCTTCCATTTGAATCCGGGTGCAGGCCGTAATTTCCCATCCGCCGAAGCCCTTAATGACCTGGACCGCGGTGAGATAATCGTCATTGATATCGATGCCTGTGACGCTGGGGCGCATTAGTTCGTATTCCCTTGGTTCGTACTCTCAATGCCGGCCTTCCATTGCAGAATTTGAATCGGTTTTCCCGATTCCCTGAAAACCGATACGTTCAGGTGCTGTTCCATGTTTTCCAGGACACCTGCTGAGCGGATTTCAAAATAATCGCTTTGGGTGGTCAACAAATCGGCGTCAAAAACAATATGATCCATTCCAGGGACTTTTTGGTACCATTTGGGATCCGCCAGGTCGTTTGTGGGATCCTCTCGATAAGCGATCATATCTTGAACCATTTCCTCATTCATTTCCGTTGACAGGGCCTGCAGGATTAAGGGCCCCGCTGTATTGATATTGATTTTACCGTCCCCATGAACGCTGAGATAGGGCAGAATCCCTTTTTTTTCTGCTGTGCCGTAAAGCAGTTCTTCAGAAATGCCATTAATGAGGATCAGCCGTTCCAAAGAGGTCAGGGGGCCGTTGGCGCAGGAATAGGGCGGCTCCAGACCCTGGTAATAACCGGATTCGGCACCGAAACGGGTTCCCTCGTTATCCGGGTCAATCCAGTCTTTGATGGAATCCATCAGATTTGAAACCTCATCCGAATCAAGGCCAAATGATTTTGACAGCAGGAACCTCTGGAACATGTCCTTCTGTGCCGGGCGCCACTTGCCTTGATCATCCAGGAGCTGGTTGATCTGTATTTTCCCGCAGACATCTGAAATTTCAACCATGAAATGCCCATTTTCAAACAGGGCGGTTGATTGTAGAGAGAGCTGCCTGGATTGCGCCCAGGGTTCCCGAAGGGTATCCACGTCATTTTGCGCTTTGTCCTCTGAAAGTACCACCACGGCACACTCATATCCCGAACGGGCGATCAGGCGTAGTCGGGCGGCTTCCTTGAGGTTGCTGGCCCCATAAAGCCCGGACCAAACGGAGCGGTTGAACTGAAGGGTTACCACCAATATCATGCTGATCATCAAAAGGGTAAGGACCAACGCGAAACCTTGCCGGTCTTTCAAAACGAAATTTGATTTCGAACATGTCATAATGGGTATTTCAGCAATTATTTATAATGATAAAGTTGTCAGGGTGCAGTTATCAGGGTGCAGGATTGAATCAATGCTGCTTTTTCTGCCCCCTGATAACTGCACCCTGCCCCCTGTTCCCGTTATGGCAACGCCACGCCGGTCATGAATTGCAGCGGGTTTTCCGGATCAAGGGCATTTTCAAACCCAATTGAGATCGCGACCCGTGACGGCAATTCGGCGTTGCTGCTGTTTTCCGTGGTGTCCCAGGAATTGTGGGCATCGCCTTCCCTGTCGTAATAGATGAAATCCAGCCATTTCAACCCTTCACAGAGAAGTAAGCCCCCCTGCCCATTTTCGGGGCTTTCCAGGTAATCCAGGGTATCGGAGCGGTAAAGGGTCAGCGCTCCGGTTTCTTCATCATATTGTGTGTAATAGTTGATCTCCGCCGGTCCTTCCGACTGGCGGCCGGCTTTAAAAGACACATGGGCCCAGGACAGGAAACGAAGCGTATCGGCACTTTGTTCATCCACCTTATGGTCTTCCCCTACGAAAAGAAACCGTTGCCGGGGCGGACCCGCTTCGGGTTGTTCCGTTTTCGCCAAATCGCCCACATAGACGGAAGCCAGATCCTCGGAAATCCGCTCCAGGGCCACCCGGGCCGCGGCATAAATTTCACCCTGAACTTCGGTTTCGGTCACCACTTTGAAAGTTCCTGAAAAAGCACCGAAAACTGCAGACACCACCAGGACAAGTATGAAAATTGCGATAAGAATCTCGAGAAGCGTGAAACCCCGCTCTTTCATTGTTTGTCCTCCGCCTTCTGCCCTCCGTCCTCTGTTCATTTAACGGTTTCAGGTGAAAAAAACCGGTACAGCCTGAGATCATATCGGAAAAGCTCACCTTCACCGCAGGTGACTTCCAGGTCAATTTGCTTGAGGCGCCCTTTCATCTTTTCAAGGCCGGGCAGATCGGCATTTTGTACGGACAACCGCCAGGTGTACCCCGAGAATACATCACCGAAATCTCCTGTGTCGGACGTTAATTCTCCCATCCCGGCCACCGTGATTTCGGCCATTTTCCCCTGGGCCAGCAAGGCCGCCGTGGTATTGAATCGGCTTTCAGATGCCAGGGTCAGGCTTTTAGACTGCAACCCCAGGACAGCCGCCAAGGCAATGGTCAGTACCGCAACGGCGATCATGACCTCCAGAAGTGTAAATCCCGGGGAGCTATTCCTCATTTTCGAAGTCAACATATTTTTCCAGCACTTTGACCTTGCCACCAAAAGGGCTCAGCACAATCGTGAAGCGTCGGTCGTCATCGTCCCCAAGATGGATGGCGGAAGGCTGAACATATCCTTTTTTGAAAAACAGGATGACGACCTCACCTTCACTCACTTTACCCCCTTCCTTGAACCAAACATCAAGGATTTGAACATTCCGGGGAAGTTTTTCAGCATTTTCTCTGGCAAGGAGTTGCTCTTCTTCCGTCATGGCGGCAAACCCGATCCAGTATTGCTGCCGCGCCATATCCATGTGGAGGCCATAGGTTTTATGTTCCCGTATGGCCTCATCTCTCAGGTTTTTCGCCAGCCCCACCATGCGAAGTGCGGTGCGCTTTAATCCATCGCTCAACAGGGTGCTTCGAATCTGTGGCATGGTCAATCCGATCATCATGACAATGAGACCCATCACCACCACCAGTTCGATTAATGTAAAGCCTTTATTGTTACGGGCCAAGGTTTTGTGGCCTTTATTCCGGGTCCCAACTGTTAACGTCCTGATTGTGCTCCTCTCCCCCGGGCTGCCCATCGGTTCCGTAACTCACAAGATCAAAATCACCATGAAGGCCCGGGCTGAGGTATACGTATTCATTGCCCCATGGGTCCTTGGGCACCTGCCCTTTTTCAAGATAACCACCCTTACGCCAGGCCCTTGGCAGTTCTCCCACGGTAGGTGCTTCAATAAGTGCCTGCAGCCCCTGTTCCGTGGATGGATAAAACCCATTGTCCAGTTTGTAGAGCCTGAGCGCGGTCTCCATGCTCTCCATTTGCACCCGGGCTTTCATCCGTCTGGCTTCCTCGGGTCTACCCATTATCCGTGGAATAATCAGCCCGGCCAGAATCCCCAGAATAACGATGACCACCATCAGCTCAATCAGTGTGAAACCGTGATCACTAAAACGTTTACTGCTCATGTTATGTTCCTTTCGTGTGATGCTTTTCTTATCGGATCATCTGGTTCAGATCAAAGATCGGCAGCAGCATGGAGATAACAATAAAACCAACGGTAACGCCCATGAACAGGATCATTACAGGCTCCAGCATGGAAGTCATCGCCATGACCTGTGATTCCACTTCCCGTTCATACATGTCCGCAATTTTATCCAGCATCTCTTCCAAATGGCCACTTTGCTCGCCGGCCGAAATCATTTGTATGGCAATGGGTGGAAAACAACGGTTCCCCGTAATGGCGGCGGCAAGGGCATTCCCTTTTTCAACCGCATCCATGGCGGCGTCGATAACTTCCGCAAAAAGTTTGTTTCCCACTACATTTTTGACAATATTCAGGGCGGTTAAAAGCGGTACGCCATTTTGAAGCAGGCTCCCGAGGGTTCGCGCAAAACGCGCCACTGCGGTCTTAATATTAAATCCGCCCACAAGGGGGATGGCCAGTTTCAGCCGATCCCATGCATACCGGCCTTTTTCGGTATTTATTAACCGCCAGAACAAAACCATTAACCCTGCGACCATGGCGAATACCAGCCACCAGAACTTCATGAGAAAACCGCTGACCCCTATGAGAACAACGGTGGGCAGCGGCAGCGTCTGATGCATTTCGTGGAAAATCCGGGTGACATTGGGCACCACAAAGGCCACCAGGAAAAAAACCACCACGGCCCCCACAAAGCTCATGAGAACCGGATATGCCATGGCCGCTTTCAGCCGCCCCTTCAATGCCTGCTCCTGTTCGCTCAAATCGGCCAGTCGGTGCAGCACCAGTTCGAGAGAGCCCGAAGCCTCTCCGGCCCGGACCATGTTGATATAAACATTGGAGAAAACCTTCGGGTGATTGGAAAGGGCATGGGCCAGACTGTTGCCTTCATTGACGGATTCTTTGATCTGGGCCAGCACACGCTTGAATGCCGGATTGGAAACCTGCATGACCATGGCTTCCAGGGATGCCACCAGCGTAATGCCGGCACCCAGGAGAATCGCCAGCTGACGCGTGGCAACGGACAGCTCACCCAGCTTGATCCGTTTAAACAAAGACAATCGAACCGTTTGGGTTGAAGCGGACCCTTTGGTTGAGGAAGCTGATGCCTTAACACTGATCGGAAAAAAGCCCGTCTCCCTTAACTTCTGTCTCGCCGCGATGGGGCTGTCGGCATCAATGATCCCGTCCCGGTTCTTGCCGGCCCTGTCCAGGACCCGGTATTCATAAACGGGCATTTTGGTTTGCTCCGGCAAAAAAGGTTAAAGGCGTAAGGTATTTTCAAAGGAAACCTTAAGCTCTATACCTTAACCCTTAAACCTGAAAAAAGCAACCTAGCAACCCCCGTGAGCACTGTCAACAACATGACGCTTCAGGTGCTCTCCGGGGAGGCCATCTTACCCTCCTAATTTTGGTGCTGCCAATACAGCATTGCGGCTCCAACCCGCTCCCGGAGTGATTCACGCGAGCTTTCCAGCTAACTCAGTGGCCTCCACGATTCTCTGTGATTCCTTCGCATGAAAGTACCACCGCTTGAAATGATTGGCCAGAGTAATCCCTTCTGACCGAAGGACTGTCCTCCCGCCCGCCACTTCCTCATACTGCTCGTCCCGGTCGGCAGGGATCACTCGAAACAGTTTCTTGCTGCCGACCACAATCAACTTGGTGGGGGGTCTTCTTGTAAAGGAGACATTCATGGAGGGGGCGGGGACGTACTTCAGATTATAAGTTTCCGAAAGGCCTTCGGTTCTTTCCCCACAATTGGCAGTCTTCTGTGCTACTCCATGCGAGTTTTGCGTGGTATGTCTGCTAAATATCATGCAATGAATGATTAACTTATAATCTTACGTCCCCTAGATCCACGGAGCATCACATCCCCAGATACGCGGCGCGGATGGTGGGGTCGGCCAACAGCTCTTTTCCGGAACCCTCACGGGTGATCCTTCCGGTTTCCATGACATAGGCGCGTCGTGCCAGGGTGAGGGCATGCCTGGCATTCTGCTCCACCAGCAGGATGGAGACGCCGTGCATATTGATTTCTGAAATGGTTTTGAAAAGTTCGGCAACGATGAGGGGCGCTAGCCCCAATGAAGGTTCATCCATCATCAAAAGTGACGGTTTGGCCATGAGGCCCCGTCCGATGGCCACCATCTGCTGTTCACCGCCGGAAAGGGTGTGTGTCCGCTGCTTTTTTCGCTTCTGCAGAATGGGAAAAAGACCCAATACCCACTCAAGGGTCTCTTCGCGAACGACCCTGGCTTTACGGGGATAAGCGCCCAGCTCCAGGTTCTCCAATACACTCATAAACGGGAAGAGATGACGTTCCTCCGGCACCAGGCATAATCCTCTTTCAACCACTTGGTGTGGGCTCAGGCGCTGAATCACCTCCCCCTTAAAGCGGGCTTCTCCCGAGGTGGGTCGAACAAGCCCCTGGGCCACATGGATGGCGGTACTCTTGCCGGACCCATTTGAGCCCAAAAGCGTCACGATCTCACCCTCCAGGACCCTGAAAGAGACGTCCCACAGGGCTTGGATGGATCCATAAAATGCGTTAACACCGGTCATTTCAAGCATCCGGATTACCTTCGGTATCTTCGAATTTGCCGATGTAGGCTTCAATAACCGCCTCATCGCTGACCACCTCTTTGGGTGTGCCCTCCGCAATCTGGACCCCGTAGTTGAGCACCACGACCCGTTCACACAATGCCATGACCACTTTAAGGATATGTTCGATCATGATGATGGTAATGCCGCCGGCCTGAATCTGCCGTATGGTTTCGATGATTTGAGTCACTTCGGTGGGGTTAAGTCCTGAGACCACTTCATCCAACAGCAGAATTTCCGGTTCCGTGGCCAGGGCGCGCGCAATTTCCAGGTGCTTTTTTTCCACCAGGGTAAGCCCTTCGGCAACATGGTTGATCTTGTCCCCCAGCCCCACAAACTGCAAAATCTTTATGGCCTCGGCCACACGGTTATCCTTGGAAAGGGACGTGGTTCTCCCGAACCCCAGACCGATCAGGACATTTTCTATGGCGCTCAGGGAATTGAAGGGGCGAACCAATTGGTAGGTGCGGGCAATACCGAGGCGGCACACTCTGGCGGGACCCATCCCCGAAATCTTTTTCCCCTTGAAGAGCACTTCCCCGGAAGTGGGAAGCAATGCCCCCGATATGATGTTGAAGAGCGTTGTCTTGCCGGCGCCATTGGGGCCGATAACTCCGGTTAAACTGTTGGCCTCAACCGTGAGGTTAACATGGGTCAAGGCCTCGATTCCGCCAAAGGTCTTTGATATCTCCTTGCACTCCAAAAGGATGGCCATCAGTCAGGGAATCCTTTCGGCGTCTGCATTTTTGAAATAATCAACCGCTTCTCCCAGGCCCAACCATTGGATAAACGGTTTGATAAAGCGGGTCCGGACGAGGCCCCCCGGCATGAACAGCCCTAACAGAACCAGGACCGTTCCGTACATGGCCAGATGAAAGTAAGGCACCTTGGTCCATAAAAATTCCTGCACCACTGTAATAAATATGGCGCCCACCAGGGGACCTATCATAATGCCGGTTCCGCCCAGCATGGCCATGATGATGGGACTTAAGGCGATCTCAAGGCCGAACACGGAGTTCGGGCTGATGTAAGTCATATTCCAGACATAGATCCCCCCCACCAGGCTGGCGGGCGCCGAACTGATGATCAGGGCCAGGCCTTTGTAAAGGGTTGTGGGAACACCGAAAGCAGCCGCCACTTCCTCATCTTCACGGATGCTGAAAAGGGCCAGGCCGAATTTGCTTCGTGCCACGAAATGACTCAGCACCATGGTCCCGCCGGCCACTGCCAGCACCAGATAGTATGAGGGGAGCATATGGTTGCCGGGCGGTGTGGAAATACCGCCGGACCCTCCGGTAAGATCCCGTAAATTGGTTGTCAATACCTCAATCAGGCTGATTAATCCGAAAGTGGCCAAGGCAAAATAGGCCCCCCGGAGCCTGAACAGGGGATAGCTGACCACTGCGGCAAACGCGGCGGCCAGCAACAGGGCGCCCAGGAGAGCGGCAAACAGGTTGAAGCCCTGGTTGAGCAGGATGGCGGTGGTGTAGGCCCCAAGACCAAAAAATGTGGAATGGCCCAGGTTCATATACCCCATGTATCCGCCCACAATGTCGTAGCTCAAGGCCAGGGTAAAATAGACTGCCAGCAGAAAAATCCAGACAATACCGTAGGAAAATCCTATCCAGGGAAGCGCCGCCAGGACGGCGCACAAGAGAAGGACAGCCAGATAAAAAAACTTTTTTCCCCTACGGTTCATTTTTTTGCCCCGAAAAGACCTTCAGGTTTGATAATCAGTATGAGAATCAAAAGGATAAATGCGATGGTGGGAGACCATTCGGCGCCGCAATAATAGGCTGTGAGAGTCTCCGCCACGCCCAGGATGAGGCCGCCGAAGATCGACCCCACAATACTTCCCAACCCCCCCAACACCACCACGCAAAGGTATTTGATGGTCAACGGAATCCCCATGACCGGTGTTACCGTAAAGAGCGTTACATAAAAAGCGCCGGCGGATGCGGCAAGGGCCATGCCGATGCTAAATGCCAGCGCGGATATACGGGATATGGGAATTCCCACCACTTTAGCGCCCTCACGGCCCTGAACAATGGCCCTGATGCTTTTTCCCACATAGGTTTTTTTCAGATAAATCTGCATCCCGCAGGCAAGGGCGAAAATGAACAAGAGTATCAGGAGGCGCGTGGATGAGATCACCACACCGGCAAGCTCCATGGGCGGCAGTGAATAAGAAATCCCGGTGACCGGGCGCTCCCAGAAGAAAGCGGTCACATCTTCAATAAATAGGGATGCGCCCAGGGTCACCAGAATGGACGCCACCAGGAGTTGGTGTGGCGGTTTGTCCATGATGGGTTTTAAGAGGAGCAGGTAAAAACCGACCCCCAGCAGCATGAATACCGGTATGACCAGGATGGCCGCCATGAAAGGATTAATACCCAGCCCGATGAAAAGGCCGTAGCTCATGAGGGAACCCAGCATCAGAAACTCCCCATGGGCCAGATTGAGGACATTTAAGACCCCAAAGGTGATGGACAGGCCGAATGCGGCCAAGCCGTAGATACCACCTAACAGAATTCCTCCCACCAGAAGCTGGATAAAATCCGCGGACACGTCAATCCTTCCTAAGTTTTGCGCTATTTCCAGGCAGGACGCGGATAGACGTGTTTCCCGGTCGCCACTTCCGGCGGATAAATCACCTTGTATACGCCGCCTTGAATCTGGGACGGATAGGTATTGATGGAACCGTAACCGGTTTTGGCAAAAACCTCTTCACCCAGTACCGTCTCCATTTTCAATTTCTTCAGGTTGTCCATCACTTTTTGGTTATCAAGGGTTCCCGCGTTTTCGATTGCCTTCTGAAGAACCTGAAAAGCGGCCACATACGCGGGGGACCATGGATACATGGGCTCGCTGATTTTGGCTTTTTTGAGGACATCGTTGATGAGCTGAGTATCACCCAACTTCATTCCCTCAACCCAGTAAGACTGGCCGATGACGTCATCGGCAGCACTTCCCAACGCATCCCTGAAAATCCCGCTATGATGAATACAGTGGTATTCTTTGGGGTTCAGTTTCATCTCTTTGGCCTGTTTCATGAAGTTGATGGCAAAGGGGATATTGGACGATACGTAGATGATATCCGGGTTTTCTTTTTTCAGCTTTGTAATAATCGGTGTAAAGTCTCGGGTTTTGGCCGGCACGATATCGCTGGTCATCACTTTCAGACCGGCTTCTTCGGCCAGTTTTTTGGAACCTTTGTAAACGCTCAATGGATGGATGGTGTCTTCCACCACAAAGGAGACACTTTTGGCTTTGCCTTCCTTCTGAATCATTTCCCAGTAGCGGTAGGTGTAGCGGGGGCCCAGATCGATGGTTCCCACAATCCAGTTGAAACCGCGGGTGTAAATTTTGGGTGAATTGGCGCAGATGGCAATAAAGGGTATCTGGTGGTTTTCGCCCGCGGTACTGGCCGCAAAGGTGAGTGGGCTGCTGTAAGGCCCCAGCATGAGGTTGACTTTGTCAACGGTTGCCAGGCGTTCATAATACTTCTTAACGGTTGCCTGGTCGCTTTTGTCATCGTAGATCGTGAATTTCACCGGCAGCTTCTTGCCATATTCCTTGACCATGATGCCGCCTTTTTCATTCACCAGGTCGGCCCATGCATTCATAAGCCGCTTGAACGGCCCGATCTC
>ERZ889078.1894-NODE-1894-length-15748-cov-5.079144_pt1 | contig 15748 bp, 15 predicted proteins | sample MGYA00521266_ERZ889078 | MGnify/ENA primary metagenome ERZ889078 (study PRJEB32303, sample SAMEA104408618) | aquatic metagenome | biome: Brackish water; feature: Pelagic; material: water | place: Baltic Sea | collected 2014-06-16T06:34:00 | depth 76,534 m ...
GCTGATCTCCGCGCAAAAAGATCATGCCGCAATGTTGTTTGACATTTCCGCCCGCGCCATTGCCGCCTTGCCGCCTGCAACGCGGGAGGTTTTGGGCCTTCGTGGCTTGGTTCGACTGCCTGCCGCATCCTATTTATCCGTCGCCAACCCGCCGCCGCCACACCAAAACGGCCAATAGCTTTGTGCAATTCAGGCATTTGACGCCACGGATTGCCACAAAGCCCGTTGCAAAGATGCCAATTATACCCCCTACTTTGCCGCGAACGCCAACCAACCCAGTGAGCCTACGTGACTGAAAATACCCACCCCCTAGCACCGCAACCGGATGACAGCGCAATACCTGTCATCGAAATCCGGGACCTGCACAAAAGCTACGGCAATCTCGAAGTGCTCAAGGGCATTGATATGGTGGCACCCAAAGGCCATGTGATTTCCCTGATCGGCTCGTCCGGCTCGGGCAAATCCACGCTTTTGCGCTGCTGCAATCTGCTTGAAGACAGCCAGCAAGGCGTGATCAAGTTTGAAGGCGAGGCCGTGCATTGGCGTGGCGAAGGGTTGAACCGCCACCCCGCAGATCGCGCGCAGGTCACGCGGATACGCACCAATCTGTCCATGGTGTTTCAGCAGTTCAACCTGTGGTCCCATATGACGATTTTGCAAAACGTCATGGAGGCCCCTGTCACAGTCCTAAAGCGCGATCCGGCCGAGGTTGAAGAGCGGGCGCGGCACTATCTGGACAAGGTGGGCATTGGCGACAAGGCGGATGCCTGGCCTGCGATGTTGTCGGGTGGCCAGCAACAACGCGCAGCCATCGCACGCGCGCTGTGCATGGAACCGCGCGCCTTGCTCTTTGATGAACCAACCTCGGCGCTGGACCCGGAGCTGGAGCAAGAAGTGGTCAGGGTTATCAAAGCCCTGGCCGAAGAAGGGCGCACGATGCTGCTGGTCACGCATGATATGCGGCTGGCGGCGGATGTGTCTGACCACGTGGTTTTCCTGCACCAAGGCAAGACCGAAGAAGAAGGTCCGCCCAGCGACCTGTTCGGAAACCCGCAAACGGAACGTTTGCGTGGCTTCCTTTCCGCTGGCGGCTGAGGCACAAAGATAACATCAAAGCTTTACGATAGGGAGATTCCAATGAAAAAGCTGATCTTGACGACCGCGCTTCTGGCGCTGACTGCTGGCGCTTCGCTGGCACAAACCGTCCGTATGGGGACCGAGGGTGCCTACCCTCCCTATAACTTCATCAACGACGCGGGCGAAGTTGACGGGTTTGAGCGTGAGCTTGGCGACAAGCTGTGCGAAATGGCGCAACTGACCTGTGAATGGGTGACGACTGATTGGGATGGCATCATCCCCAACCTTCAGTCCGGCAACTATGACACGATCATCGCGGGCATGAGCATCACCGACGAGCGTGATAAAGTGATCGATTTCACCCAAAACTACATCCCGCCGGCATCCTCTGCCTATATGGCGCTGGACGCGGGTGCAGATGTCAAAGGCGGCGTGATTGCGGCGCAGACTGGCACGATTCAGGCGGGCTATGTCGCTGAAAATGGCGCTACGCTGGTCGAATTCGCAACCCCGGATGAAACCGTGGCCGCAGTGCGCAATGGCGAAGCAGATGCCGTGTTTGCCGACAAAGACTACCTTGCCCCGATCCTGGCGGAGTCGGGCGGCCAGTTCGTCTGGGCCGGTGAAGAGGTGCAGCTTGGTGGCGGCGTTGGCATGGGCCTGCGCGAATCCGACACCGAGCTGAAAGCAAAGTTCGATGCGGGCATCACAGCCATGAAGGCTGATGGCTCGCTCAATGCGCTGATCAAGAAGTGGTTCGGCGACGCTGTCGCACTTTTCTGATTGCCCTGAAAGAGGCAGCGCGACCTTCCCCGCGGGGAAGGTACGCGCTGCCTAAACCGGATCATCATGTTTTCATCTTGTGCCGCCCCTGACACGCTTCAAGGCCTTAGCTGGCTTTTGTGCTACCTGACCACGGGCAAGCATATTGATTTCTATTGGTCTTTTCTGACGGTGCTCACGCTGCTGGCGGTGACGGCCCCAACCGCGCTGGCCTTTGGTTTTGGCGGCGCGATGATGGCCCGCTCACAATATTTGGCGCTGCGGATAATTGGCAAAGGCTATACCGCCATGGTGCGCGGCATACCCGATATTGTATTTTTCCTGTTTTTCGTCATTGCCCTGGATCAGGGTATTGAATGGTTTATGCATCAGGTCCGCTGCCCGGATTGGACTGACCCCATTCGAAATGGACTGGAATTCCGGGTCTGCCCCGAGGCAAAAGTGCCGAACAACTCTGCAGCCCAGCTTTGGCATTCGGTCTATGGCTTTGTACTGGCCGTGATTACATTTGCATTGGTGTTTGGTGCCTTTGCCGCCAACGTGCTTTATGGCGCGATGCAGGCGGTGCCACGTGAACAGCTGGAAACGGCAGAGGCTTATGGAATGAGCCACGGCCAGGTGTTTCGTCGGGTTCTTGTGCCGCAGATGTGGGTCTTTGCCCTGCCCGGCCTATCGAACCTGTGGATGATCTTGATAAAGGCTACTCCTTTGCTGTTCCTTTTGGGCGTGCAAGACATCGTCTATTGGGCGCGAGAGTTGGGCGGATCAAAAACCAGCGCCTATGCCTATCCGCACCCCGATTGGCGGCTGTATTACTTCTTGTTCCTGATGGTATTTTACCTCGCCATGACCAAGGTTTCCGAGGTGGTTCTGGCCCGCGTGCAAAATCGCCTGAGCCTTGGGCAGGCCACTGCCGCCGGTGAAGCCCAACGAAGGGCCGCCGTATGAGTTGCCTTCAAACCGTCGCAGATTATGGCCTGCGCTCAATGGGTTATGGCGAGAGGTTATTGCCTAAGACCGATTTCACCCTGTGCCAACAGTTTACGCTGATCGGCTCTGGCATGTTGTGGAACATCTATTTCGGCGTGCTGGCGCTGATGTTCGGCTTTTTACTGGCCAATGTGATTGCGCTGGCGAAGGCCTCGCGTTTTGCCCTTGCCCGCAAACCGGCGGAATGGTTCATCTTCATCTTTCGTGGCTCGCCCTTGTTCATCCAGTTTTTTCTGGCCTATGAGGCGTTGGTGTTATTGCCGCGCAACGGGATCGAGATTTTCGGAATGACCGCCGAGGTCAGTTGGCTGTCGCGGGCTTGGGCCGGGGCGCTGCTCGTGCTCTTTCTCAACACTGCCGCTTATACGGCCGAGATATTTTACGGCGCGTTGCGCTCAATCCCGAAGGGCGATCTGGAAGCGGCGGATGCTTATGGCATTTCCGGCTGGTCTAAATTCGCGCGGGTGCAATGGCCAACCATGCTGCGGCTGGCTTGGCCTGCCTATACCAATGAAGCGATCTTTTTGTTTCACGCTACCACGCTGGTGTTCTTTTCGGGCTTCCCCGCCTTTCGGCAAGAGGGGGATGCGCTGTATTACGCCAGCTATTTCGTGGACAAAACCTTCAACCCCTTCGTCCCCTATCCCATCGTCGCCTTCTATTTCATCCTGTTGACGCTGGCACTGATAGGGATATTTGGAATCGTCAATCGGCGGCTTAATCGACATTTGCCGTCCAACTCGCGGAGCAAATTGAAATTTCGCCCGCAAATTATCAGGTGACTTATGAAAGACTGGCTGAGGAAACATCACGAAGTTCGCACAATCCGTGTGGCTGCGGCGGACCTCAATGGACAGGCACGCGGCAAGCGTATTCCCGCGCGTTATGCAGATAAAGCGGTAAAGGACGGGACGCGGTTCCCGTTTTCCGTGCTCAACCTTGATATTTGGGGCGAAGATATCGACGACAGCCCCTTGGTCTTTGAACAAGGCGACCAGGACGGCGTGTTGAAGCCGACCGAGCGCGGCTTCATGCCGATGCCTTGGTTGGAGGCACCGACCGCCTTGCTGCCGATCTGGATGTTCCGTGAAAACGGGCAGCCTTATGATGGCGACCCACGGCAGGCTTTGGCCGCAGTCGTGGCACGTTACAAGGCACGCGGATTGACCCCGGTTTGCGCGATGGAGCTGGAATTCTTTCTGATCGATGACAGCGGCAAGAAGATGCAGGTTCCCGCCTCGCCCCGTTCGGGCAAGCGGCGCAAGGCGGCAGAGACGCTGTCTATCCGGGCGCTGGATGCGTTCGATACGTTCTTTACCGATCTGTATGATGCCTGCGAAGCGATGGATATTCCGGCCGACACCTCCACCTCTGAAACCGGGCTGGGGCAGTTTGAGGTCAACCTGATGCATTGTGATGATGCGTTGCGGGCTGCGGATGATGCGTGGTTGTTCAAGATGTTGGTCAAGGGACTGGCGCGGCGGCATGGGTTTGCAGCCTCGTTCATGGCCAAACCTTACCCGGAGTATTCGGGATCGGGGCTGCACACGCATTTCTCGATCTTGGATGAGAAAGGTGAGAACATTTTCGATTCCGGCGGGCCGAAGGGAACGACGGTGCTGCGGCATGCGGTGGCTGGCTGTCTGGACGCGATGAACGACTCAACGCTGCTCTTTGCACCACATGGCAACTCATATGAGCGGCTGGTGCCTGATGCCCATGCCCCGGTTGCAATTTGTTGGGGCTATGAAAACCGGACAGCCGCGATCCGTATTCCGGCGGGAAGTGCAGCGGCGCGGCGGATTGAGCATCGGGTTGCGGGGGCAGATGTGAACCCCTATCTGATGCTGGCCGTTATTCTGGGCGCGGCGCTGAACGGAATCGAAGACGAGGTAGAGCCACCTCCGCCGATCACTGGCAATGCCTATTCGCAGACCGGGCTAAAACAGATCCCGACCGAGTGGGGTGCCGCGATTGATGCCTTTGAAAAATCCAGCATCATGCCCCGGATTTTCAGCCGCGAACTGATCCGGAACTTTACGCTCACCAAGCGGCAAGAGATCCATTATCTGGCCGAGTTGAGCCGCGAGGAACAACTGGAACTGTATCTCGATACGGTGTGATCAGGCTGTCCGCGCGCGGCGGTACCCGCGCGCGGACGTTTTTCTATCCGCTTGAAATGGAGCGGCTTTTAAACTTTTGCGCGCCAATCTTAACCTGCGCACGCGGGCGCGCGGTTGGTCAATGGCCGTTGCCCTTGCACAAAACGGGGGCGCGCCTTAGCTTGGCTTTCCCTTCCCCATGACCGGCCAGCGCATGACCCCGATCCTTTATTCCTTTCGCCGCTGCCCCTATGCCATGCGGGCGCGACTGGCCGTCACCTCGTCCGGCGTGCGGGTGGAGTTGCGGGAGATATTGCTGCGCGACAAGCCCCCTGCGTTTCTGGCGGCCTCACCCAGCGGTACGGTGCCTTGTTTGGTTTGGGACGCGGGCGTGGTTGATGAAAGCCTTGACGTGATGCGTTGGGCCTTGAGGCAGGCCGACCCGGAGCGCTGGCTGGAGATGCCGGAAGCTGGCTGGTCGTGGATACGCCGTGCCGATGGGCCATTCAAGGCAGCCCTCGACCGCGTGAAATATGCCAGTCGCCACCCGGCAGCAGAGGTGGAGGCAGGGCGCGCAGTGGCGATTGGGTTTTTCACCGACCTGGAGGCGCAATTGGGGGAATGGATTTTTGACCACGCCAGCCTTGCCGATTTCGCGATTTTGCCCTTTGTCCGGCAATATGTCTTTATTGATAAGGCATGGTTTGACGCGCAGCCCTGGCCAAAGCTGCAAGGCTGGCTGGCGCGGTTTCTGGCCTCAGAGCGTTTTGGCGCGGTGATGGTGAAACATCCGGTTTGGGCCGAAGGTGACCCGCCGTTGATTATGGGGTGAGGCTTGGGGGGGCGACGCCCCCCGATTACTGGCGCGGGGCTTGATGCCTCACAGCAAGTCTTCTTCCTCGCCATCGACATCAACGCCCAATGCATCCAGCCCGGCCTCAAGGTTTTCGGCCAGATGCGGCATGCCCATCAAATAGCTGGCGGTGGGGGTGGTTTTCTCGGTGCGCGCGGTCATCAGGGCCTCGGCGTAATCCTCAGCTTCGAAGCTGCCACGCCCGATCCATGCAATCGCGGTGAGATGGGCCTGTTCATCGTCATTAAGGTTTTCGATGAAGGCTGTGAGTTCCGCCGCGGCAACATGGCCCTCGCGGGCCTGAAAAATGACTTGGACGACTTTGCTTGGGCTGATCTCGATCATGGGGTATCCTCTTGGCTCTGACCCAGAGTGCGCCAGTCTGCGCGCCAGAGCAAGAGCCGAGGACAGTCTGATGACGCGGCTTTCCCCCCTTGCCGCGCCGTGGGGGTTGCGGCTAATCTGCGCAAATCAATGGAATAAGGTACATCATGCTGATCGGCATTCTACAAACCGGCCAAGCGCCCGATAAACTCATAGGCGAAATGGGCGATTATCCTGAAATGTTTCAACGTCTTTTGGCGGGACATGGGTTCACGTTCAAGACATGGCGTGTGCTGGAGGGGGAGTTTCCGCCCGATGTGCATGCCGCAGATGGTTGGCTGATCACAGGTTCGCGCTTTGGGGCCTATGAAGACCATCCCTGGATCCCGCCGTTGGAGGACTTCATCCGCGCGTCCTATGCGGCGCATGTGCCGATGGTGGGGATTTGCTTTGGCCATCAGATCATCGCGCAGGCGATGGGTGGAAAGGTGGAGAAATATACCAAAGGCTGGGCCGTGGGGGCGACGGAATATGATTTCGGCGGCCGAAAAATAGTGCTGAACGCCTGGCACCAGGACCAGGTGGTAAAGGTGCCAGAGGTAGCGGAAGTGATTGGAACGAATGAGTTTTGCGCGAGTGCCGCCCTGCTTTACGATGATCGGGCCTTCACGGTGCAAGCCCATCCGGAGTATGGCCCCGCGTTTCTGGATGGGTTGATGAGGGTGCGCGGCAAGGGCCTCGTGCCCGATGCGCTGATGGCGGCGGCGGCGGCGAAGCTCGGCGATCCGTTGGATAATACCAGTATGGCTGGCCAGATCGCCACCTTTTTCAAGCAGCCCAGAGGCTGAGAATTACCCCGGAGAATTCCGATGACGAAATGGACCGATACGATACCAGACGCCGCCAAGGCCTATATTGAGGGACGGCGGCTTGATGAGGTGGAATGCATCATCGCCGATATCGCGGGGGTGGCGCGAGGCAAGGCGATGCCTGCGTCGAAATTCGCGACGCAGAAGAATTACTATTTGCCTAACTCGATCTTTTTACAAACAATTACGGGGGAGTGGGCAGATAATCCGACGGGGCTGTTCACCGAGCCGGATATGGTTTTGGTGCCGGATTATTCAACCACCACAGCGGCCCCCTGGACCGCAGATATCACCATGCAGGTGATCCATGATGCGCAAGATCAGCAGGGCAACCCGGTGCCAACCGCACCACGCAACGTGCTCAAGCGGATTGTGGCGCTTTACAATGCGCGGGGATGGCAGCCGGTCGTGGCCCCGGAGATGGAGTTCTTTCTGACCGCGCGCAACCTTGACCCAAACATGCCAGTGATGCCCCCGATGGGACGCTCAGGCCGCCGGGCGGCGGGCAAGCAGGCCTACTCGATGTCGGCCATCGATGAATATGGCAAGGTGATCGACGATATCTATGATTTTGCCGAAGCGCAGGGCCTGGAGATCGACGGGATATTGCAAGAGGGCGGCGCGGGTCAGGTGGAGATCAACCTCGCGCATGGCGACCCGGTGCGGTTGGCAGACGAGGTCTTTTTCTTCAAGCGCCTGATCCGCGAGGCGGCGTTGCGGCATGATTGTTTTGCGACCTTCATGGCCAAACCGATCGAGGGGGAGCCGGGATCAGCGATGCATATCCATCATTCGGTGGTGGATATTGCGACGGGCAAGAACATCTTTTCCGCCGAAGACGGTTCGGAAACTGATGCCTTCTTGCATTTCATTGCTGGGATGCAGAACCACACGCCCGCTGCCGTGGCGCTGCTTGCACCCTATGTGAACAGCTATCGCCGCTATGTGCCGGATTTTGCAGCCCCCATCAATCTGGAATGGGGCCGCGACAACCGCACCACCGGGCTGCGTGTGCCGATCTCCGGGCCGGAGGCGCGGCGGTTGGAAAACCGTTTGGCTGGAATGGATTGCAACCCCTATCTGGGGCTGGCGGCCTCATTGGCCTGCGGTTATCTGGGGCTGATCGAGGGCACGATGCCGCGCGATGAATGCAGGGGCGATGCCTACAACATCGAAACTGACCTGCCCTATACCCTCGGCGATGCCTTGGACCTGCTGGAGCAGGACACTGCACTGTGCGATGCTTTGGGCTCGGAGTTTTGCAAGGTTTACGATTCTGTAAAACGCAACGAATACAAAGAGTTCCTACAGGTCATCAGCCCATGGGAACGCGAGCATCTGTTGCTGAACGTATGAATCTTTTGCATGCTAATGACAAGGCGGGGGAATACCCCGCCTCATACTACGCCGCGACGGCCAATGCATTGGCCCCTTTTGCGCCACTCAAGGGCCAGGTGACGGCGGATGTCTGCATTATTGGCGGTGGCTATACCGGGCTGTCGGCGGCGTTGCACTGCGCGCAGGCGGGGTTGAGCGTAGTACTGCTGGAGGCGCATCGCGTGGGCTTTGGGGCCTCGGGGCGCAATGGCGGGCAGGTCGGATCAGGCCAGCGGCTGGAGCAAGACGCGCTGGAGAAGATGGCCGGGCGCGAGGCCGCCCACGCGCTGTGGGATATGGGGCAAGAGGCCAAGGATCTGGTGCGCGATCTGGCAGGCTCGATGGGCTTGCCGTTCCATCCGGGCGTGGCCCATGCCTGCTACGCCCAATCGGAAGTGGACCACACCCACCGCTACGCCGAAAAGCTGGCGCGCGATTACGGCTATAACCAGATCGAGCCGCTGGACAAGGCGGGCATCGGCGCGCTGATCGGCTCGGATCGCTTTGCTGGCGGCGAGGTGGATCGCGGCGCGGGGCATTTGCACCCGCTCAATTTCGCGCTTGGGCTGGCCCGCGCAGCGGCAGAGGCAGGCGCGCGCATCCATGAGCGCTCAGAGGTGCTCCTTATCAAGCACGGGCTGCGGCCCATCGTGCAAACCGGGCAAGGCCGGGTGAGCTGCAACCATGTGATTCTGGCAGGCAATGGCTATCTGGGCGGGCTGGAACGCAAAGTTGCGGCCCGCGTGATGCCGATCAACAATTTCATTCTGGCCACCGAACCTCTGGGCGCGCAGGCCAAGGACATTCTGGCCGAGAATATTGCGGTGGCCGATACCAAATTCGTGGTGAATTACTGGCGCTTGTCGGACGAGGGGCGGCTGCTGTTTGGCGGCGGTGAAAGCTATGGTTATCGCTTCCCCGACATTCTCAAAACCGTGCGCAAACCGATGCTGGCGGTTTATCCGCAACTGGCAGAGGCGCGGATCGATTATGCTTGGGGCGGCACACTGGCGATCACGATGAACCGGATGCCCTGCTTTGCGCGGCCCCATGCAAATGTACTTTCAGCCTCAGGCTATTCGGGGCATGGGGTGGCGCTGGCCACCTTGGCAGGCAAGCTGATGGCGCAGGCGGTGCAAGGCCAGGCGGCCGGGTTTGACGTAATGGCTACCCTGCCCCAACCGCGTTTCCCCGGCGGGGCCGCGCTGCGCTGGCCGCTTCTGGTTGCGGCGATGAGCTGGTATTCCTTGCGTGACCGACTGGGCGTTTAACGCCCGCCCCCCGCTGATTTCATCTTTGCAAAAATACGCAAAACACGGCCAGCCGGGGGCGGGCCGTGTAATTGGCGCAAGACCCCGGTCAGAGTTTGGAAAGCTTCTTTTGCAACTCGGCCAGTTGGGCCTTGATATCACGCAGTTCATCGGACTCGCTTGGCGGCTTTTCCGCCTCATCCGCAGCGGGGGCTGTGTTGCTCCAGCCAGGCATCCCGCCCATGATGGTTTTCAGGAAAGCTTCTTGCTGTTTGCGCATCGCATCAAACCCCGGCACTGCGGCCATCGGGTTTGGCACTTTGGTCAGGTTTTCCACTATTTTTGTTTGGTTATCGCGCAGCATATCGAAGGAGGCAGACAGAAACTGCGGCACGATAGAGCCGACCCCGCTTGTATAGCTGCGCACCAGATCATTGAGCACATTGGTGGGCAAAACGCTTTCGCCCTTGCTTTCATGCTCCGCCACGATTTGCAGCAAGTATTGGCGGGTCAGATCATCGCCGGATTTCAGATCAATGATCTGCACCTCACGCCCTTTTCGGATGAAGCCTGCGATGTCTTCCAGCGTCACATAATCAGACGTTTCGGTGTTATAGAGGCGACGGCTCGCGTAACGCTTTATCAGCAGTGGCTTCTCTGTCTCGGCCATTTTGCCCCCCGTTATTGTTGCACTGCAGTAAAGCTTAGGGCAGTGCAGAATAAAAGAAAAGAGCGGGCTTACAAAAGCCCGCTCTTGGCGTTTCTACCGACAGGGAGGGTGCCGGGATGCGCCCAATCCTTGCGGATTATTTCGCAGCAGCTGCCACTTTTTTTGCAGCGCTCTGCACGTCAGCCGTGGCCTTTTTGACAGCAGCCGAAGTTTCTTCGGAGATATCTTTGCCAGCAGACAGCATCATTTCAACAGTTTCCATCTGCACTTTTTTCGCAATTTCAGCGAAAGAGGCCAGGTTTTCAGCAGCCATTTCAGCGGCAACCGAAGCGAAATCGGTCGCGGCTTTGGTGTAATCTGCCGGGTCAGCCTTGGCTTTGGAAACATCAGCAACTTTTGCAAAAGTGTCTTTTGCCCATTTCGAAGTGATCTCGGTGGACTTTTCAGCAGCTTCCAGCGCCACTTTCGACATTTTCTCAGCCATAGCGGCCTGGGTCTTGAACGCGTTCTGGAATGCAGCATTGTCAACTGGGAACGCAGCCATCATGTCCTGAACCATTTTCGTCATATCCGGGGTCTTGGTCATTCTATTTCTCCAAATAAGCGGAAGCTATCCCGCGATTCCTTGAAGACAATATAGATGCTGCGCCGCAGCATTGCAAGCTTTTATTCTGCACTGCGGCATTTACAGCTTGCAATGCTGCAATGCAGAATGCGCATGGCTCAGCCCGTGATCGAAGGCTTTGGCGTGGCGCTGACATAGGTTCCGGGGGCCAAAGCGAGCACCGGGTTATCCGGGCCACCCGGCGTGCGGGCGGGTCGCTTCTTGCCCGATTGCCCAGCAAGCCATTCACCCCAGCGCGGCCACCAGCTTTCCTTGCGGAAGGTCGCCCCGGCCAGAAATTCTTCGGGCGTCGTCATCGGCGCGTCATTGGTGTAATGGCCGTACTTCTGCTTACTCGGCGGGTTGACGATCCCTGCGATATGGCCCGATTGCGCCATGATGAAGGTTTTATCCTTGGAGCCAAACTGCGCGATGCTTCGGTAGCTGCTTTTCCAGGCCGCGATATGATCGGTTTCGCAGGCAATCGCACAGATTGGGATCTTTATGCTGGACAGGCTGACCGGTTCGCCAAAGACAGGAAAGACACCTTTGGCCAGCCCATTATCCCTGCAAAGGCCCCGAATATATTCGACTGCCATTTTTGCTGGAAGATTGGTGCCATCGCCGTTCCAGAACAATAGGTCAAACGCAGGTGGGGCCTCGCCCATCATGTAGCTTTTGATAGCGGGCTGGTAGATCAGGTCATTGGAGCGCAGGTATGAGAACGTGCGCGACATAAAGGTCTTGTCCAGTACGCCATCCGCGCTGACCTGCCGCTCAATGCCATCAATGAAATCATCCGAAAGGAACACACCCACCTCTCCGGGATCGGAGAAATCGGTGAGGGTGGTGAAGAAGGTGGCGGATTTGACAGTCTTGTCGTCTGCCTTGGTCAAATGCGCAAGCGTCAGAGAAAGCGTGGTGCCTGCAATGCAATAGCCCACGGTATTGACCTGTTTGGTGCCGCAAATGCGCCGCACCTCGGCCATGGCGCGCAGATAGCCGTCACGGATGTAATCATCCATGCCGACATCGGCATAAGACGCATCAGGGTTTACCCAGGAGACGACAAACAGCGTAAAGCCCTGATCAACAATCCATTTGATCAGGCTGTTTTGCGGCTTGAGATCCATGATGTAGAATTTGTTGATCCATGGCGGAAATATCACCAGCGGAATGTCATGCACAGTTTCGGTGGTGGGGCTGTACTGGATCAACTCCATCATCTTGTTGCGATAGACGACCGCGCCGGGGGTGGTGGCGATGTTCTCTCCCACCTTGAACGCGGCTTTATCGGCCAGAGTCACCAGAAGGTCGCCGTCGTTGCCCTCGATATCGCGGACAAGGTTCTCAAGCCCGGCCACAAGGCTTTCGCCATCGGTCTGCACGGCCCGCTCCAGCGCGTCGGGGTTGGTACCCAGAAAATTGGTGGGCGAGAGCATATCGACGATCTGGCGCGTGAAATATTCAACACGACGTTTGTCCCCCGGCTCCAGATGCTCCAAACCGTCCACAGTGCTGGATATCAGTTCGGAATTCAGTAAATACTGTTGTTTCAGATAGTTAAAGAAGGGATGGTCTTCCCAAAGCGGGTTGGAAAAGCGCCTATCCTTGGGGGTCGGGTCAGCAGGAGCCTTAAGTTCTCCGCTCCGCATGACCTGCTGCGCATCGACGTAATGTTTCAGGGTCTTGCCCCAGTAACTGACCTGGTTCTCAATGATCTTGGATGGGTTCTGCATCATCTCGGCAACATAGGCGGTCGCGGCCTTCATATAAACATCTTGCCCCGGCCCGCTAAGTGCGGAGTCTGCTGGTTTGCGACGGGCAAGCGCTGCCGTAAGGCGTTTGGACAGCTCCTCAACCTTCGCTAGGTTTGCGTTCAGCCGCGCCAAGCGGGCGTCTGCCTCATTCTGAGTTGTTGCCATCTTAAACTTTCCCACCTATATTCGCTGCAATGCAGCATAGTCGTCGCGCGCCAAGTTGGAAACGCCCCGAATCCGCCGCAACCCTGAAGGCCTTGGAGATGATATGAAGTATATGATGACCTACGACCTGATGGAAAGCGCGCGCAACACAAATGAGTGGTTGGGCGCCACCGCACGGGCCATGGCGTCATATCCTGCCTTTGCCTTATCGATGAACCCGATGCTCAAGCTGACCGCCGCCTGGGGCGAAGTTGCAGAACGATCATTTGGGCGGATGGTAGACAAACCCGATTGGGGTATCCGATCCATCCCCGGCCCAGACGGCCAGGACCATCTGATCGATGTGAAAAAAGTGGTGGAGCGCCCGTTTGGCGACCTGATCCAGTTTTCCGTGCGTCGCCGCGACCCAATGAAACGCAAGGTTTTGCTGGTTGCCCCGATGTCGGGCCATTATGCCACTTTGCTGCGATCAACCGTCATCAGCTTGCTGCCCGATTGCGACGTCTATGTAACGGATTGGCACAATGCGCGTGACATTCCGGTAAGCGCGGGCAAGTTTGACGTGGAAGATTACACGCTATATCTGGTTGATTTTATGCGTGAACTTGGCCCAAACACACATGTAATTGCCGTTTGCCAGCCAGTACCACTGACGCTGGCTGCAACAGCCTATCTGGCGGCGGAAGACCCAGACGCACAGCCGCGCAGCCTGACGTTGATCGGTGGCCCGGTGGACCCAGATGCGGCACCAACCGAAGTTACCGATTTTGGCCGCCGCGTAACGATGGGCCAGTTGGAACAAACTGCTATTCAGCGCGTCGGCTTTTCCTTTCAGGGCGCGGGGCGAATGGTGTATCCGGGGCTGTTGCAGCTACAAAGCTTCATCTCGATGAATGCTGAACGCCATTCCAAAGCGTTTCAGGAGCAGGTGCTGCGCGTGGCACGGGGCGAGGCCTCGGACCATGATGCACATAACCGGTTCTATGATGAATATCTGGCCGTAATGGATATGACGGCTGAGTTTTACCTGTCCACAGTTGAGCGTATTTTCAAGAATCGCGAGATTGCGAAGAATGAATTCATGGTCGCTGGCAAGATGGTGGATATTGGTGCGATCACCCGCGTTGCTGTGAAAACGGTGGAAGGCGCGAATGATGATATCTCTGCGCCGGGCCAATGTATCGCCGCGCTTGCCCTATGCACTGGCTTGCCGGACAGCATGAAGGCAAGCCATGTGGAGCCGGGTGCTGGCCATTACGGGATATTCGCGGGCAAGAGCTGGCGCTTGAACATTCGTCCGCTAGTGTTGGCCTTCATCGATGCCAATTCCGGCGAAGAGGTTCCGGCAAAGACCACGCCTGCCAAGGGAAAAGCCGCCTCGTAAGGAATTTCGCTACATGTTGAAAAAGCCCCCGGCATATTGCCGGGGGCTTTTTGTCGCCGACATGCGTCTGGCCTAACGTAAAACCAAAGGCCCGTTGAAAAACATCTCCAACGCGTGGCTGACAGCTTCGGGCTGCTCAAGAGGTAGTAAATGGCCGGCTGCTTCAATCACTTGCACACGCGCACTTGGCATCAGCTCAGCCATAAAGGATTGCCTGCGCACAGGCACCAGCCCGTCTTGCGCCCCGGCCAAAACCAAGGCAGGCATCATGGCACGACGCAAAGTTTTTTGCTGGTCGCGGCGGCGTTGCAGGGCGCGGGATTGGGCGACAAACACCTCTTCGCCCATAGCAAAAGCCATATCCTCGACCAGCGCCATGATGTCGTCGCGTGCTGGCGTATTGGCCAGCGCGCGGGGCGGCAGCTCCTCGGCCATGGCCTGCGCCAGCCGCCCGGTGCGCGCAAGGATCATGCGTTTTTCGCGGGTGGCGGCGGCATCGGGGGTTTCGCCCAAAGGATCTGCGGAAAGGAAGGCGACCATGGTCACGCGCGACAGATCGCGGCGCATCACATCCAACGCCACATGCGCGCCAAGGCCAAGCCCCGCGATCGCAAAGCGCGCGGGGGCGACCCCCAGCACATGGGCCGAGATTTCCTCCATCGTTTGGCCGGGATGGGGCAGCACGACCATGACCGCGCGGCTGCGCGACAGATCGACGATCTGCTGGCCAAAGAGCCGGGCGTCCGACATCAGGCCGGGAATAAGGATCAGCGGTTCATGCATGTCGGATCAAAGACCTTTCGCCCATTCGAGTATCCGCGCCGTAGTGAGCGCGGTTTGGCCGGGGCTTACAATATCGCCCGCAATAATATGGGCATAGGCATCATCATTTTCGGTGAGGCTGGGGTGGTAGATCGTGGCTCCTGCCCCCCATTTGGCGGCAATTTGGGCAGTGATGGTTGGCTGGACCACGCGGTCGGCATCGAAATAGATAAAAAGCGCCGGGGCGGCGGCTTTGGCATAATCAAGCGTCAGGGCGTGTCTGACCAAGGCTGCCATCGGAATGGTGGAAACGGTGGGGTAGCGCGTGGTCCAGAACCGGGAATAATCGGCGTTACGGACATCAGAGCTGCGTTCCGCCCCGGCCACGACCGGCCCCCAAAAGCGCACAAAGGGCAGATTAAGAAGAAAGGCAGCGGTTTTATCAATGCCGAAATTGGGCGAGACGAGGACCATGCCCACGACACCCTTGGCAAGCTCCGGGTCGGTGGCGGCGATGGCCGCGAGTGTGCCCCCGGTAGAGGTGGAGATGACGATCACTCGCTCGCCCAAACGCTGCCCGATGGCCAAGGCTTCGGCCACATCCTCGATCCAGTCGCCCGCAGCCGGCTCGGCCATCGGAGCGGCACCGCGGCCATGGCCTGAAAGCCGGGTGTAAAACAGATTGGCACCAAGCGCGGCGGCGACCTGATCAGGGACGGGCTGAATTTCATGTTTGGTGGCCGAGAAACCATGCAGATAGACAATGGCCAGAGGGGTT
>ERZ889078.1895-NODE-1895-length-15745-cov-16.184831_pt1 | contig 15745 bp, 12 predicted proteins | sample MGYA00521266_ERZ889078 | MGnify/ENA primary metagenome ERZ889078 (study PRJEB32303, sample SAMEA104408618) | aquatic metagenome | biome: Brackish water; feature: Pelagic; material: water | place: Baltic Sea | collected 2014-06-16T06:34:00 | depth 76,534 m ...
TCAGATCCATCAGATTGAGTTGGAACTGCAGAACGATGAACTCCTCCGCGTTCAAGGGGAATTAGAAAAGGCACGGGATAAATATTTTCATTTGTATGATTTTTCGTCTGTCGGCTTTGTTACGTTGACTGAAAAGGGAATCATCGATGAGACCAATCTGCCTCTTTCTTCCATGCTTGGTGTAGAGCGTACCACTTTGATCGGGAAGCCTTTCAGTCGTTTCGTTTTTGGTGAGGACCAGGATGTTTTCTACAAACTTCGACATCGCCTTCTGGAAACAGAAGAATCCCAGTCCTGCGAGTTGCGTTTTATAAAAAAAGACGGAAATGCGTTTTTTGCCAATTTGGAATGTATGGTTGTAAAAAACACGGACGACGATTCCAGGTTCATCAGAGGGGCGGTGAGTGATATCACCGTACGGCACCTTATCGCTGAGGCCTTGCAGGAAGCCAACGACGACCTGGAACAGCGGGTTGAAGAACGGACGGTTGAACTTTTGACGGCTTTTTCCGAAATTAAAAAGCTGAAAAACCAACTCGAGGCCGAGAATATTTACTTTCGCCAAGAAAGAAAAATGAAACAATCAGCTGACCTGATTTTAGGGCAGAGCGATGGTCTCAGACATGTTCTCTTTCGGGCGGAGCAGGTGGCTCCTGCGAACACGACGGTCCTCATCCTTGGGGAAACCGGTACCGGAAAGGAGTTGATCGCCGCCGCCATCCACAACATGAGCCCCCGCAAGGATCGCCCCTTGATTACCGTCAATTGTGCCGCTCTGCCGGCCAATTTAATAGAGAGCGAGCTGTTCGGCCGTGAGAAGGGAGCCTTTACCGGGGCCGATAGGCGACAGATAGGGCGGTTTGAGGTGGCGCACGGATCCACCCTTTGCCTGGACGAGATCGGGGAACTGCCGCTGGAGCTGCAGGCCAAACTGCTCCGGGTGATCCAACATAACGAATTTGAGCGTCTGGGTTCGTCGCAGACCATCAAAGTCGATGTGCGGATTGTGGCAACGACCAATCGAAACCTTGAAGAAGAGATCCTAAAGGGTCGATTCAGGCAGGACCTTTACTATCGGCTCAACGTTTTCCCCATCACGGTCCCTTCATTACGGCAGCGGAAAGAAGATATTCCTTTGTTGGCCCAGGCCTTCGCAGAGCGATATGCCAGGAAAATGGGGAAACAGATCACGTCAATCCGGAAGGAGGCCATGAAAGCCCTGCAGGACTACCCGTGGCCCGGGAATGTCCGGGAGCTGGAAAGCATCATTGAACGGGCCGTCATCTTGTGCTCCGGGCCGGTCCTGTACCTGGCGGATAAGCTGGCGATTTCATCTCCTCCCTTGTCATCCGGCATGAGAACTCTGGAAGAAACTGAGCGAAACCAGATCCTTAAGATCCTCTTGGAGACCCGATGGCGCATCGAGGGGAAGGACGGGGCCGCTGAGATCCTGGGTCTCAACCCGAGTACCTTGAGAGCCAGGATGCATAAGCTCGGAATTGTCCGCAAACAGACCGAAAAGTCGGATTAAAACGCTGATTCCTCCCCGAGTCCCCCCTCAATATATGGAGGTTCCACCAAATATTGAGGTGCAGCATATCTATTCAAACGTTCCTACACTTCCCTCCATTTTACCTAATAACTTGTTTTTTAAGGATAATTAAGAAATCATCCCTCTTTTTCGGCTCATGGCAGGATAGTTGCAAATAATATTTGCATGATCCTGGTTACCATGCAAATGAAGGTTCTTGCAGAGAAGCGCAAGGAACTTTCTCAGACCATATCGCTACTGATCGGCTCCATAAGAACCGAGAAGGGATGCCTGAGGTGCGACTTTTGCCGGAGTATGGAGGATGGAAATCGTTTCTTTCTTTTTGAAGAATGGGACACCCGGGAAGACTTTGACAGCCACCTGCAATCGGTGTGCTTTACTGTACTTCGAGGGACCTTGAACCTCCTCCAGGAGCCTTATGAAATGGTGTTTCACACCGTAAGCCGGCCGGAAGCCATGAGTTGAATGAAACTGATTCCAAATAGAAAAAACAGAACGTAAACAATGGAGGCACACATTCGTGGGTGAAGACAATAAAGATTTCCGTATCTCAATTATTAGAAAAGCGATGATGAACCCAACTGTTGTTGATGAATTCCAAGCGGTGTCCTTTCCTTTAAAGGAACAGGCTTTTCCGAAGTTTCCGAAAACCGGCGGTGTTGCCGCATCCTCATCTTCATCTAATATCCCCGTCACTATCTCTAAATATCGCATCAAGGATCCCGCCGCAAAAATCCTGATCCTTATCTTCGCGGCGCTGATTCTCGGTGTTGGGTTCATGCAGAAAAGCTTTGAACCCATCATCCTTTCAAGCGCTTGGGGAAGAATTCTGTTCATCACTTTCCAGGCTGTGCTGATCATATTCTTTCTGACCCTGATCTGGCGGGTGGCGTTGCTTATGAAATACCGGCCGGCGCCCCTTTTTTCGGATGAAAAACTGCCCACCTGCGGCGTGATTGTGCCGGCCTATAACGAAGGTTGTCAGGTGCTGGAGACCCTTCGGAGCATCGCCCATAGCGACTATCCCATGGAAAAACTGGGAATCGTCGTTATTGATGATGGCAGCAAGGATGACACGTGGCGCTGGATTCAGCAGGCGGTGCGGGAAATGCCTTCCCGCATCATGCCCATCCGTCTACCCAGAAACCAGGGAAAACGAAGCGCCCTTCACGCCGGTTTCAGGCAATGTAAAAGCGATATTTTTGTCACCATCGACAGCGATTCCATTGTTGAACCTAGAACCATCAGATGCATGGTTGCTCCTTTTATTCAGAACCCCAATGTGGGCGCGGTGGCCGGAAATGTTAGAATCCTCAATCGAAATGAGGGGCTCATTCCCAAGATGCTGGATGTCAGTTTCGCTTTTTCCTTTGATTTTCTAAGGGCAAGTCAGAGCATGGTGAACACGGTCATGTGCACCCCGGGGGCCTTGTCGGCTTATCGAAGCGATCTGGTAAGAGCCGTATTGCCCCAGTGGGTCAACCAGCAATTTCTGGGACGACCGGCCAACATCGGCGAGGACCGAGCCATGACCAATATGATTCTGAAGCTGGGGTATTATGTTCATTTTCAAAGCACGGCCATGGTGTACACCAATGCACCCACCGGATATCAGACACTGTGTAAAATGTTTCTTCGCTGGGCACGGAGCAACATTCGCGAAACCCTCGTGATGACCCGGTTCGTGTTTACCCGTTTTCGCGAAGGTCCCATGCTGGGAGCGCGCATCAACTTGTTGTTGAGTCTCATGACACTGACGCTTGGCCAGTTCATGAAACTGGTCCTTCTGGGATTGCTTGTTTATCTGCCTGAAATGTTCGGTATGCGGATGCTCGTGGCCGCGGTGCTGGCAGGCATCCTGCCAGCGGCGTTTTTCATTTACCGCTATCGCAACAGTGATGCCCTGTGGGCTTTTGCCTATAGCATACTCTCGGTGGCGGGTTTGTCATGGATCGCCCTTTACGCAGCGATTACGCCTCAAAAGACAGGCTGGCTGACCAGAGATTTTTCGCCCGGCAGGACTCATCCGTTGTCCTTTGCGCCAAGGGTTCTGGAGAATCGCCCATGATCCTCAAAAAAGCAGCATATAAAAGAGCTTTTTTGAGAACTTCCGGTTCCTGTCCTAACCCTCTACACAAGCGATTTGGAGTAGATGGCTTTGCCGTCCCCGGCGGAATAGAAATTTTTGAGAACCGTTTCCAGATGATACCCGCAACTTTCGTAGAAGTGGCGGGTGCTGGCGTACTGCACCCGTTGTGAAGTGTCCAGGTAGATCTGAGTGCCGCCGGATTCTTTGATCCGGTTTTCGGCTTCCGTGATCAACCACCCGCCCAGTCCCAGTTCCTGAAAATCGGGATGCACCGCGATCCAGTACAGGTCGTAGCTGAATGATGTGCAAGGGATCGGTCCGAAGCAGGTGTATCCGATCAGACGTCCATAATGATCGGCCATGACGAATTCATACCCGCTCTCAGGCCCTTTGGCGATTCGCTCGGCAACCAGTTCCCCGGCCACGTCTACTTCTTCGGGCGAAAAGAAGCCGGTGGTCTCAACCAGTTGACGGATTCTTCCAACGTCAGGGGGCGCGGGTTCGTAAGAGAATACGACGTCGGGCACCCTCTCTTTAAAATTCTTCTTGCCAAGCGACCGGGTGCCGACGGGTTCGGCCGGAAGATGATTTGCGTCTTCGATAATGCGTTCTATGGCATCGGTATAGGGGATGCCGGCCCGTTCGAGTGCTGCGGCGAACCCGGCATCAGGAGACAGGCACGGATTGGCATTGATCTCCAAAACCCATGGATTTCCCGTCTGGTCCACACGGAAGTCCACTCGGGCATAGCCGGACAGCCCGAAATGGTCCCAGCATCGGATGGCAATGGCTCTCAGGGTTTTCAGAATGATCTGATCCGATTCGTCGAAATCGAAACGGCGGGGTGTATGGTGGTATTCATACGCTGTATCATCCCACTTGGCCCGGTAGTCGACGATACGCGGCATGTCGTTGGTATAGCCCTCAAACAGAATTTCCGCCGGCGGCAGTACGGTGGGGCCGCCGGGTCCCGCCAGCAGCGACAGATTGAATTCGCGGCCCTCAATAAAACGCTCAGCAAAGCAGTCGCCGCCCAAAAGTGCCGCTCTCGATTGCAGCATGGAACGTAGAAGCGCTTTTGACGCTGAATCGACCAGACTCTCATGGTCCAGACCGATGGAGGCATGTTCCCATACGGACTTAATGATCCACCGCCCACTATCACGAAAATTATTGGGTCCTCGACAGCCGTCTTCAGGACCTGTGCCTATCCATTGCGGTGAGGGGATACCGGCGGCATCCATCCATTGTTTTGCCACGATCTTGTTGGAGGTTAGCATCATGGCTTCGGCACGCGCGCCGGTGTAAGGCATGGCCATTGCATCGAGGCAGAAAGGAAAAAGGTGAATGAGCCGTCCTTTCCCAGAGATGGATTCAACCAGATTGAACACTCGTTTCGCACCACTGGCGATCAATTCCTTTTGTACGTCGGCCAGATTAAGAGAACACTCCATACGACAACTCTCGTGCCCCAGCCTGTTGAGTGCCTGTTCAACCGCTTCGGCCTGGGCGATCACGTCCCGGACATCCGGTGCGCTCGAGTTTCGAACAGCATCGTGAACAATGGCAATTTTCATGAAAGAGATCCTTGGGCTCGGTAAAGGGCGGAGGTGATGATTCTCGCGATCAAATCGTCATAGGTAACGCCCAGATGATTACAGATGATGGGTAGGTCGGAATGCTCCGGGTGAATTCCCGCCAACGGATTGACCTCCATAAAAAGGGGGCACCCTTCGGCGTTACAGCGCAAATCGATACGCCCCGCGTCCCGGCATCCTAAAGCACGCCAGGCCGATAAGGCCACGGCCTCGGCTTCGGCCACCACCGGATCATTCACCGAATCGATCAGACGATACCGGACCCGCGATTGATATTCCGCCTTGTTGGTATAGGAGTAAACCCCCTCTTCCGCCGTATCCAGCAATTGTATTTCAATGGTGCCCAGAACCTCGGCCCTGACGCCGGTACCGATGATGCCCGTTGTAAATTCGCGGCCCGGCAAATAGGGTTCGATAATGACCGGCTGCCGAAAGGTTTCGATCAGCCTGTGACATGTGGGTTGGAGATTGGAACGTTCTCGAACGATGGACGACGGAGAGATCCCTTTTCCCGTGCCTTCGGCAACCGGTTTTACGAAAAAGGGCGGGGCGAATGTAATGGCCTCTGCATCCTCCGGCGATTCCGCCACCATAAAATCGGCAGTGGGAACGCCTGCATCTCGAATCACGCGTTTGGTCATGCCTTTGTGGAGGGTAAGGCTCAAGACCAGAGGATCGGAGAAGGTGTAGGGAATCCGGTACATGTCCAGGAGCGCCGGAACCTGGGCCTCGCGGCCGATACCGTTCATGCCTTCGGCGATGTTGAAGACCAGATCCCAACGTCGCCCGGCTACCAGTGCCGCAGCCAGCTGACGGCCGTGGCCGATCCGTTCGGTGTCGTAACCGAGGGAGCGGATGGCGTTTTCAAGGGCCGTCACGGTGTCTTCACGATCAAATTCGGCTGTCTCTTCTTCAGAGAACCCTTCGGCCAGGTACTCATTACGCAGGTCGTAGGTCAATCCAATCTTCATTTTCATCAGTATACGCCTCCCTGATCCGGAAAAACCGGACCCGTTGCGCAGGATTGTGGATACCGGAAAAGCCCACCTTCATAATTGTGCAGCAACAGTGCATCCTTTTCATGGCCGGCCACATAATCGGGCATCAACGGGATTTTTCCGCCGCCGCCGGGGGCGTCCACCACATAAGTGGGTACGGCGTAGCCGCTGGTAAACCCGCGAAGGCCCCGGATGATCTCCAGACCCTTTTCAATGGGTGTTCGAAAATGAGCCGATCCGGTAATGGGATCACATTGGTAAAGATAGTAGGGACGGACTCTCATCTTGAGCAGTTGGTGCATGAGACGACGCATGGTTTCCACATCGTCGTTGATTCCCTTCAGCAGGACCGTCTGTGAACCCAGAGGGATGCCTGCATCGGCCAACATGGTGCAGGCACGATATGCTTCGGGTGTACATTCATCCGGATGGGTGAAATGCAGGCTCATCAACAATGGATGATACCGCCGCAGCATTCGGACCAGTTGTGGGGTAATGCGCTGGGGCAGCACTGCCGGCACCTTGGTCCCGATTCGCACGATTTCAACGTGGGGTATTTGCCGCAGCCGCGAAAGAATCCAGGACAGCTTTTCTTCTCCAAGCATCAACGGGTCTCCTCCGGACAGCAGCACGTCCCGGATGGACGGGGTGTTGCTGATGTACTCGAAGGCGCGATCCAGTCGTTTTCGGCCGGGGTGAATATCGCCGTGACCCACCATGCGGGAGCGGGTGCAGTAGCGGCAGTAGGTGGAGCAGAAATCCAGAAGCAACAGGAGCGCGCGGTCCGGGTATCGGTGAACCAGTCCCGGTACCGGACTCTGAGCATCCTCATGCAGGGGATCATCGGCTTCGCCCTCTCCGCGCATGGTTTCAAAAATGGTGGGGATGACGCTGCGGCGAATCGGCTGGCTTGGATCATCAGGGGACACCAAACTCATGTAGTAGGGGGTGATGCCCAGGGGCAGCATGGTGGGAGACTGGGTGAATGCGAGGCGTTCATCTTCGGAAAGCGAAATCATCGATTCCAACTGTGAAAGGGTTCGAATGCGGTGAGTGGTCTGCCAGCGCCAGTCATTCCAAAGCCTGGAGGTTGCACCGGGAAAGTATTTCTTGCAGAAAGTTCTTATGGTTGGGTCGAAAAATCGGGTATGACGCTTGGAAAGCTGAACAACACGTCCGGTGGTTTGAGGAGGTAAAACGACAATAGGGATAGCCTCACACGGACTGGGGTCGGGAGGCTCTTCGTCTCCCTCCTCACTTGTTTGCGGGAGCGAGGTCGTCAACTGTTCTATGGTAGTCATAAATGCGCTCATAATGGTCATTTTCCTTTTAGTGTAGAGTTCATTGGGTCCAAATCCGAAACACCTTACGAAACAGGGTGTTGCTGGTGCTCTGAAATGGGCTATTTTTTTGTCTCTGTATCGTCATGCAAACAGCTTGCCAACACGAAAAAGAATATTGGAAGCGTGGAATATTCTATTAATAACAGCATATTATATTTATGAAAGAGAACAGCCGAAAGATATTGAAAGACTTGTTTGACCTCCATATATGGAGGTTCCACCAAATATTGAGGGGAGGCAAACGGTTCAACCTTGCAACGATTTCTCGTTATTTGGCCTAATGATTTGTTCTTAAAGGATAATTTCAAACCCGCCACTTTTTTCGATTCTTGGCAGGATAGTTGCAAATACTACTTTGAGGTGAAGGCAAGTCGTATTTTTGCCATCGAACCTATTTGCATAAGCACTTAAAGAGGAGATTAAAGGCTTGGAATCGATTCTTCCTGGTTTGCCAAGAACATTTTCCCTGATGGAATTTATCCCAAAGGAGGCTTCTGAGGATCTGTGGAATGCCTATTTCACCCTTTCGGAAACAATTTTTCGTGAGTTTAAACAAAAAGGCCGTCTGCCTGATCGTGATGTAATGAGGCGACTTTTCCTGTCTCCCAACCCCCTCTATTCAGTAAATAGATGGATGGTGTTTGATAAAGCCAAAAGGGCTGCCGCTTTTGCTTCCATTTCCTATGATGCGGAAATATCCCCGGATTACGACAGCAGTCGGCATCTCTGCCAGATTCATATTTCGGTTGTTCCTGCCTATCGGAGGAGAAAGATTGCAACGGTCCTATTGAAACACCTGGTGAAAACAGCGAAACTTCTTGAAAAAACCACCCTTATGACGGAGGTGGATAACCCCCTGGGCCTGGAATTTCGGAAACAGCTTCGGGGCGATCTGGTCCATGAAGAAGTTAAATACAGACTGGACATGGAGGATGTGAATTGGCAGGTGGTGGACAAATGGCTTCAGAGAGGCAGGACGAAACACTGGGACACGAAAATGGAGTTTTTTCGAGAATGCCCTGAGAAGGATATCGAAGAATTCAGCCGGGTCTACACGGAAATCATCAACCAGCGCCCCACCGGTGATATGGGAGAAGAACTCATTACAACGCCGGAATCCAGGAGGATTGAGGAACGCAATTTAAAGAAAAGAGGCATTCAATGGTACACAATGATCAGCCGTGAGCATGATGGCAAAATCAGCGGACTGACGGACATCATGTACCATCCCGAAGAGCCCCATCGGATGAATCAGTATTTCACGGGCATTTTGATAAAGTACCGTAAAAGGGGGCTGGCCAAACGCCTGAAAGCTGAAATGCTTGCAGTCATCAAAAACAAGTTCCCGGAGGTGGAATACATTACCACCAGCACGGCAAGAAACAATCGGCCCATGCAGGCGATCAACAAGGAATTGGGTTTTCGCCCTATCAAGACCTGTTTTATGTTCCAATGGACCCGGCGGGAGTTGAAGAAGCAAACCAATGGGATACTCTCAGACCATGAATCCTCATAGATCAAAAGTAGAAAATGGGTTATCGAAAGGGTTGCCTCTTGTGATATGAAATTGGAGGCGCTGAAGATCCATGATGATAGAGGTCACCGTCATGGAGGTGTCATCCGTAAGCCACGGGTGAGAAAATCGTTTGCGACAGATGGGATGCTCTTCATCTGCGCGATCTCTCAAGATGTCCTTCATGGATTGTATGGAAGGATCATCGAGCATTTGCAGCAACTCCTTGGCGCGACGATACCGTCCCATGGTATTGGGAAATAGTTTGAGATCGTAATCCACTTTCGTCAGGAAATGGTTCGTGTGAGCAAAGAGGTCTTCCACCGGGATCGAAAAAACTTCATTGCCCCCGATTTCGATGTCTTCAACTTTTCCGGTCTTATCCGCGATCAGGATATTTCCGACTTTTCCCATCAGATGGGGTTCAATCTGAGAGAGTGCCTCTTCCATGGTCTTGCTGTCAAGGATGGTCCTTAATATGACATGCAGCGGAATCCCGTATGGCTGATAGTCCTCGATGCTCATGAAATTCAGACAGACGCCTAGACCGCAGTGATTCATTCCGATTTTGCCGATCATTCCGGGTTCGGTCATGGTGATGATCCGATGGCCATCCTCCTTTTCAATATCGAGAATGACCGCCAGTTCCTCGACTTCCAGGTCCCAATCCCAATTCTGGCCGATCAGCTTCTCTTTCCTGAAAGCCAATGTGGTGCATTCCATGGGGTTCAGATTTAAAAGCTCAGTGCGGCCATTTAAGGCATAAATCCATAGGGGTTCGGCTTCCGCCGCCTGGGCCAGTGCTTCGATTTCAAGGTACAGATCCTCTTGGAAAGCCTTGGTGGCGTTCCTGAATTCGTTGGCAATCCTGAGGATCTCCGCTTCAGGGATGAGAAATTGTTTTTTGTAAAATTTGATCGTTTTGTGGATTCGCTCTTTTAACAGTTGTCCCTGCTGTCGGCCGCGATCCTCAGGCCCGCCTTGGATTTTAATCACAGGAAAGTATTGGTCCATGGTTTTATGCTTTCTCGGAATGTCGATTAATTTCGGCGCACTTGCCAACGCCGTATGGCATACAAGTCTTTAAGAGGGCCAATATGACACATCTTTTTTGGCCTGAAGCGCAATTACTTCCCCCGATGTACAAAATTGCCTAAACCGTTTAGCATGCAGGCTGAATTTTGCGCAAGAAAATAATGCCTGCACTCAATATTCTCAGCTTCGTTTCAGTTATTGCTTTGATGACATTTTATGGAAGAAAACATAAGATATGGAAATCGCGTCCCTCTTGTTGGTGAACCGTTTATTTACCCAGTCATGCCGGATGCAGATATACAGTATGAAGGACAAAAGCTTGAATCGGCACCGAGCTCGGAGATTTTGAAAAGTATTTTTCAGAAGGAATCCCTCCTTCATAATGGGGCCATTCTCATCAGTCAGGGTGAGATTATGGAAGTGGCCTGTTATCTCCCCCTCACGCCGGCCGAAGGACTGCCGAAAGAATGGGGAACCCGCCACCGCGCCGCCGTAGGCCTCTCCGAACGTTGTGACGCCTGGGTTGTGGTGGTTTCCGAGGAACGCGGGAAGGTCTCGCCGGCCGTCACCCATTTCGGAATCATAATAATTGGAATTCAAGAACAACCCATACAGGAGGTTATTGATGAGTGATGTAACGCCCCCCTGGAAAACGCTCAGTGAACTGATCGCTGCAGAAAACAGCGTTGAATTGACAAATTTTTTTGATACACTCAGCCCGTCGGAGACAGCCAGGGCCATATCGAGACTGACAGAAGAAGAACAATTTCGTCTCTTCAGCCTTCTCAGCCCCGAGGATGCCGCCGATGTGATTGAGGACATCCCGGAAGCCCAGGCCGCGGATTTGGTGGAAGACATGCCATCGGAACAGGCGGCGGCTATCATGGAGGAGCTGACCAGCGATCATCTTGTTGATGTGCTGGGCGAAATGGATGGGGATGCCAGTCAGGCCATTCTGGCGAAAATGGGCTGGAAAGGCGCCGAAGAAGCGAGAATATTATTAAAGTACCCAGCGGATAGCGCTGGAGGACTCATGCTTTCTGAGTTCCTGGCCTATAAAACCGACGATACCATCCGGGACGTACTCCATGACATGCAGATCAATCGGAGTAAATACGCCGATTACCATGTTCTGTATTTTTATGTGGTTGATGGGGAAGGCAGGCTGGCCGGTGTCCTTCGCATGCACGATCTGCTTTTTCCCGGTCGTGAAACCCAGCTTACCCAGGTAATGATCTCTTCGCCCCTCAGTGTGTCGGACAAAAGTTCCCTTAAGGAGCTTGAAGACTTTTTCGAAAAACATCACCTGTTTGGTGTTCCGGTTGTGGATGATGGACAACGGCTGGTCGGTGTGGTGCTGCCCAATGCCGTTGAGGAGGCAATCAATAAGCAGAAAACAAAAGCTTTTTTGCGGCTGAGCGGTATTATTGGCGGTGAGGAGTTCCGGACCATGCCCCTGTTATCCCGCTCCGGACGTCGTCTGTCCTGGCTGAGCTTAAATATTGTGCTCAATCTCATCGCCGCAAGCGTCATTGCCCTTTATCAGGACACCCTTGCCGCAGCTATTATCCTGGCGGTTTTTTTGCCCATGGTCAGCGACATGAGCGGCTGTTCAGGCAACCAGGCCGCGGCGGTTTCCATGCGTGAACTCGCCCTGGGACTGGTCCGACCCGGCGAACTTTTTTGGGTGCTGGCAAAGGAGGCCAAAATCGGCATCATCAACGGCCTGGTGCTTGGGTTGCTGCTTGGAGGGGTCGCCTTTTTATGGAAGGGAAACCCATGGCTTGGCATGGTGGTTGGCGGTGCGTTGGCTGCCAATACGCTGGTTTCCGTCACCCTCGGCGGCATGCTGCCTCTACTGCTCAAGCGGCTGAAGCTGGATCCGGCCCTGGTTTCCAGCCCACTGCTGACAACGGTCACGGACATGTGCGGCTTCTTTTTTGTTTTAAGTTTTGCGGCAGCGGTTCTGCCAAAGCTCGGGGGCATGTAGCAAAGGACGCTGTCCGGAGGGAGAGGATCTGCTCAAAACCCATCTTACTCAATCATCCTGATGTGCCCTTGTGCAATTTCCGGATCTATTTGGATGACCATTTTACCCCCTGAAAATCCTCGGACCTGACCGTCGGTGGCGGAAACAACGATTGCCGTCGCCATCGTATGCATAGTGACCGCGGCAGCGGTAGCGTGTCGTGCTCCGAGACCGGAAACCAGTTCCGTTTCGGTGGCCGGGGAAGCCAGGAAGACGCCCGCCGCCTGGATAAAGCCGTCGCCACGGACCACAAAGGCGCCATCGAGTTTTGACAATTCAACAAGGGCATCATGGATGCCGAGGTTTGTCAGCATGCGGTTGGCCTTTTCGTGCCCATGAAAAGGATTGGGAACCAGTTGCTTGCTCCCCTCGAGGACGTTGATAGAGTCCCCAAGCATAAAAATGGCACCGATGCGCTTTCCACGCCGCGCCGCGCGTCCGATCTTACAAGCGACCATGACGGCGGACTCCAGGACCGTCGGCTGAATCCCATCCGTGAGTTTGAGAAGATCGTAGACGGCAGGTTTTTTAGAACTCGCTTCCACTTCGGTCAGAACGACAAGATCTCCCCCTTCCTGATAAACATCACGACCGATGGCGCAGACGACGAAATCTCCCACCGAAACACTGGATGACCGAAGGATCACCGAGATTGCATGGCGGATCTGAGTATATTTGTCGGCGGTGTGAAGCGGAAGGCGTATGACCTCCAAGCCTGCTTTTGTCAGGGTATCGTATGTTTCCCCATTGGTCGTGGTGGCAATGACCCGGAATCCCCCTGACAAGCGAAAAAGATATTGGGCCAGCGCTCCGGTTCCAGTAACACAAATGATACCGTCAACTTGCGTTGCCTTTGCTACGCTGACAACCATCCGGGCCAGGTCCTCATCAGAACGTTGTGGCTTCATAAAATGATTGGTGCTGTTCATCGTTGGCGACCCTTTCTCCAATTTCCCGTCGGGTGTGCACTCAGCCTTTCGGCGGGGAGTTCTCGCCGGCAGTCACCCATTTCGGAATCATAACAATCGGAATATCCGTTTTTTCCATCGCTCCCGCGTTCAGCCATTCAGCGACGATGTCTCCATGGCTGACACCAAAAATAATTAGATTCACGGACTCTTCTTCAGCCACGTCAATGATGACGGAAGCGATATCTCCTCGCCGTAAGATGGCGTTGATGGGCACTTTCTCTTCTTTGCCATTATTAATAAATAGACTCAGACTTTTTTCTCCCGCTGCCTCAGTCTCATTTTTGGTGAGGATGCGTAAAACAACCAGCTGTGCATTGAGTCTTTTGCCGATATTGATAACATAGCCCGCTGTCCTTTGATCAGGCTCGGAGTGGGCGACGGGTACAAGGATTTTCATGACTGCCTCCCTTATTGAAGATTCATTGAGGTCATTACCTTATTGAACCCTTTCCTAATCATCGACCAACAACAGAGTTGGTTGTTTAATGAAAAAGTATTATATTACCACGTCACAGATTAAAATATCTTACTAAATAACGCAATGCGAATTCATAAACTAAAGACTGTCGGCTTTGTCGCAGTCTCCATATGGACGCTTTTGACCCTTTCCCTTACAATGGCATTTGGCCAGGTCATCAGTCTTCAATTTGAGAATGACTTCTTTGGAGGTGATTCGGATAAACATTTTAGCCACGGCACGCGCATGGAATGGTTGAGCAGCCCCATAGGGTGGATAACCGATGAGGTCGATCAGATCCAGTGGCTTGGTTTCCAAAAGAAAACCCCCGATTCAGCCGACGCCCTTGAAACCCGTGTGAGTCTGTCCATGGGCCAGAACATCTACACCCCGGAGGATACAACGGCCGTGCAATGGGTTCCCCATGACAGGCCCTATGCGGGCTGGCTCTATTTGGGCTTTGGGCTGGAGGCCAACCAGGGAAGTAAACGGTGTGACAAATTTGGGCTGGAAATCGGCATGATAGGTCCCGATTCATTCGCTGAGGATACGCAGCGTTTCTGGCATTCCCTTTTTGGGCTGGATGTTCCCAAAGGTTGGAACAACCAATTGAATAACGAACCGGGCCTTGTTCTCTTCTATGAACAGATTCGGCGCTATGAGGTTCAAGATCTGTTCCGGGGCCTGAATTTTGATCTGCTGCCGAACGCAGGGGGATCTTTGGGCAATGTGTTCACCTATGCTGAGGCAGGGCTGGTGCTTCGTCTTGGCTCAGACCTGAGCCATGATTTCGGCCCTCTCCGTATCCGCCCCGGCCTTCCCGGCAGCAGCTATTTCCGTCCGAAAAAAGGGTTTCTCTGGTATGTTTTTGCAGGATTCCAGGGGCGTGCCGTACTTCGAAACATTTTTCTCGATGGAAATACCTTTCAGGACAGCCATTCCGTGGAAAAAAATTTCTTTATGGGTGATCTCCAGGCCGGGCTTGTGGTTCAGTGGGATTCTTTTCGTATCACCTATACACAGGTATTGCGCAGTAAGGAGTTCGAAGATCAAGACGTTTCCGATATCTTCGGTTCCTTCAGCCTCTCCTACCATTTTGACTAAGACGACTTGGACTAGCCCCCTTCCGAGTACATTTTGAAAAACCGTTTTTCCGCCTCATCGGTGCCGATGATAATTAATTCATTGTTCTCAAGAAGGCAAACAGAGGGGTCCGGGTTGATGACCATCTTCCCATCTTGACTCGTGGCAATGACGCTGCAGCCCGTTTGCAGGCGAATCTGACTTTCTGCTAAGGATTTGCCTCGCAGAGAGTCGTGTACGCCAACACGAAATACGTTCAGCCCTTCCGCAAGCATCAACACTTCATCGGGTTTAAGAAGGTTAAGAATCGTATTGGCCGCCAGGGAAGCATAAGACATCACCAGGTCAGCCCCGGCCGTGTGCAGCTTTGAGATGCTTCTGTCAAGGGTCGCCCGGCTGATGATCTGGATATCGGGCCGCAATCTTCGACAGTAGATGGTCAGGTAGATGTTGGTGGGGTCATCATGGGTCGTGATGATGACCGACGGGGCTTCCTTGATCCCTGCCTTTTCCAGCGTGTTGATGTCCGCGGCGCTTCCATGGATATACCTGTCATCTTCGACGAGCCGCTTGTTTTTTTCAATAATTCGATAGTCGATATTCCCTTCTTCCAGTGCCTCCGCAGCAGAACGGCCGACCCTGCCACCTCCCAGAATAAGCACCGGGGCCTTTGATTTTTGATAACTCCCGAAATGTTCATCGTAGTTCTGAAGTTGTTCCGTTGTTCCGGCCATGAGAAGTACGGTGGTGGAATTGATCACTGTTGCAGCAGTGGGGTTTTCAAAGGTGCCCCTTTCCCAAACTCCCACAATCGTGAGGCCTGTTGTTTCGCGCAGCCTGCTTTGCTGGAGTGTTTTGCCCACAAGGGTTGTCCTCATGGCGGGGGCTTCAGCGAGGAGAAGAGAATCGATGCTGCCGATGACGTTTGCCCGGGCGCTCGTCCTGAGCACCCTTCTTGATAATGATTGGCCCAGTAGTTTCATGAATTCGAAAACGTGCGTGCTGCCGGCAAGTTGCAGAATATCCACGGAATCATCCAGATCGGCATTGGCAACAATGGGCACCTCTTTGGAAACT
>ERZ889078.1896-NODE-1896-length-15740-cov-13.911635_pt1 | contig 15740 bp, 16 predicted proteins | sample MGYA00521266_ERZ889078 | MGnify/ENA primary metagenome ERZ889078 (study PRJEB32303, sample SAMEA104408618) | aquatic metagenome | biome: Brackish water; feature: Pelagic; material: water | place: Baltic Sea | collected 2014-06-16T06:34:00 | depth 76,534 m ...
CTCGAAGAAAACAATAAAAGCTATGCCCTTCTTACCGGTTTTGCCGCAGGAGCGATGATACTCTCAAAGTATCCGGGCATCTTAATTATATTTACTCTGATTGTCTACATGATAATGTATAAACGAGAAGTATTTAAAGATAAATATTTATACTTTGCAATGCTTATTGCCCTACTTGTTTTTTCACCTGTTTTATACTGGAATATTCAAAACGATTTTATCTCTTTTACTTTTCAGTTACATCACGGTATTGCAGAAGAAAAAGTTTTTAACCCAAAGACTTTTTTTAACTTTTTAGGTGCACAACTTGTACTTTTTCACCCCTTTTACCTTTTACCACTGCTTTACTTTTTAGTGAGAGACAAAAATAGATTTGAGCAAAAAAAGGTTTATTTACTCTTACCTTTTCTTTTTGTCATTGTGTTTTTTAGTTACTTTGCAGCTTTTAAACATGCCAATGCACAGTGGGCAGGGACAGCATATTTAAGTGCTAGTATTCTTTTAGCTTACTACTTCTCAAAATATGAAATAAAAAAACCACTTATTGCTGGAATAATACTTAGTGCTATTGTTATTGTTCTAATTAAAACACCGGTTGGAATAAATTATGTAAAGCCCATACAAAAACTTTTTTCCAGAATGGGAAAAATAAACTATTTTGATGCAGAAATCAGAGCTTTAAACTTAGATATTAATCAATATGATTATATCTTAATTGATGATTATCACGGTTCTGAAGTTCCTTACTATTTTAAGAAAACAGATAATATTTTAGTCCTAAATGATGCTAGAGTTTCAAACTTTAACCTTTGGCGATATCAAGATTTAAACATTAGTATGCAAACACCGCTTCAATCGATTCCTCATCTTGGAAAATGCCTCTATATAGGAAGAAATGTAGGTTATTACAAAGAAATAGCTAAACTTTTTGGCAATTATCATGTAATTACTGATATGAAAAAAAATGTAGCTGGAAGAGATTTAGAATACTATTTTGTAGAGTATAAAAATTAAAAAAAAGAATAAATAAAATGATAATACCAACAGATTTACTAAAAAACAAAAAAATACTTTTAGGAGTTACCGGTTCTATTGCTATTTATAAGTCACTAGAACTTGTAAGACTTTACACAAAAGCTGGTGCAGAAGTAAAAGTTGTTATGACACAATCGGCAAAAAAATTCATAACCCCACTCCCTTTTGAAACACTCACAGGTAATAAAGTTTTAGACGATACGAATGAATCATGGACGAATGAGAATAACCATATAAAGATTGGTGAATGGGCAGATCTTTTTGTTATAGCTCCAGCTACTGCAAATACCATTGCAAAACTTGCCAATGCTATTGCAGACAATATCTTGCTTCAATGTGCCCTAGCCTATGCTGAGAATAAGCTCTTAGTTCCCTCAGCTAATACAAGAATGTTACAACACCCAATATCTCAGGCAAATCTCAAAATGTTAGCGATTGCGAACTATACAATACTAAATACGCAAACTAAAGAGTTAGCTTGTAAAACAGTAGGTGATGGAGCAATGGCTGAACCTAATGATATTTTTTGGGCATCATGCCGTGAACTCTTAAAAGATACATTTTGGGCAGAGAGAATGGTTATAGTCACTGGTGGTGGTACAATTGAAAAAATTGATGATGTACGCTACATCTCTAACTTCTCTAGTGGAAAGATGGCTTCTGCAATAGCTACTGCACTCTATTGCAAGGGTGCTGATGTCAATCTTATTGCCACAAAATTTGATGATAATTTACCAAAAGATATGCATAAAATAGATGTGCAAGATTCGCAAGAAATGCTTGAATATGTAACAGACTCCATAAGAATTGCAAAAAAAGGAAAACTCTCCAAAGCAACACTTGTTCGTGATGAGCATATTCACCTCATACAAAAAAAGCCCTACCTTTTTATGGCAGCAGCTGTAAGTGACTATGTACCACAATTTGCTCAAGAGGGTAAACTCAAAAAAGAGACAATAGGTGAGACTATGGAACTCTCTTTAAAGAAAAATATTGATATATTATCTAATATTAACAAAGAGGGAATCAAAGTTATTGGCTTTAAAGCAGAAATGGATGCTAATAATGCACTTTATAATGCGATTAATATGCTAGAGAAAAAGAGTCTTGATGGAGTTTGCTTAAATATTTTAAAAGACTCTACTAGTTTTGGAACTGATACAAACGAAGTGGATTTTATTACCAAAAATGATAAAATGAGTATAGCAAGTAATGATAAGCTCTCTGTATCCTTTGAAATCATTGAACATGCAAAAAAATTAGAAGAGTAAGATTATGAATCATGCAAAACATATTGCTATTATAATGGATGGCAACGGACGATGGGCAGAACTCCAAGGAAAAAAAAGAATCAAAGGTCATGAAGTTGGAGCTGAAGTTGTTAAGACTATTACTACTTACTGCTCTAACTCCGAAGATATAGAGCGCCTAACCCTCTATGCTTTTTCAACTGAGAATTGGAAAAGACCTCGTTTAGAAGTTGAGTTTTTAATGAAACTTCTAAACACCTATCTTAAAAATGAACTTCCGGTTTATTTAAAAAACAATGTTAGATTTGAGCCTATTGGTGATTTAAGAGCTTTTTCAAAACAACTTCAAAACACTATTGAGATGGTAAAAGAAAAAACAGCTCATTGTGATGGTTTAGTACAGTCTCTAGCTCTTAATTATGGAGCACACGATGAAATACTCCGTGCTGTCAATCATCTAAAGAGCCATCAAGATGACATTACATCAGAGATGCTTGGTAATGAGCTTGATTGTAAACATAATGTAGATATTTTGATACGAACAGGTGGAGAGCATAGACTTTCAAACTTTTTACTTTGGCAATCTGCTTATGCGGAGCTATTTTTTACAGATACTTTATGGCCAGACTTCACCATAAAAGAGTTAGAAAAAATTATCAAAAAATTTACAAAAGTTGAACGTCGTTTTGGGGGATTAAAATAGTGGAATTAGCTATTGCCTTTATATTTGGTTTACTCTTTGGCTCTTTTTTAAATGTAGTAATTTTAAGAATTCCAAAAGAAGAGAGTATTATTTTTGGTGCTTCACACTGTTATAGTTGTGGTACACCTCTTAAAGCATGGCATAATATTCCTCTGTTTTCTTGGCTCTTTTTACGAGGAAAATGCTCTTTTTGTCAAACAAAAATTTCTATGCAATATCCTCTCATAGAACTAAGTTCTGGGATAATTTTTTTACTTCTTGCTCAAAAATTTGGTTTACAAATCCCTGCTTTTTTTATTGCTCTTAGTTTTTTAATGCTTTTAGCACTATCTATGATAGATTTAAAATACAAAATGGTTCCAGATTCACTCAATCTTCTTGCTATATTTTTTGCTATCGTTGGAGCATGGAGTGTTATTGGGGTGGTAGAGAACTTACAAAATGCCCTACTCTTTGCCGGTGGCTTTACACTACTTCGTTTTGCTCTTTCGTATTATCTTACTTTATCAATTTATAGAGCAGGATTAAAAACCAAAACTTCATGGAACAAAAACTATGACAGGACTCCTTTTGTAGAAGCGATGGGAGAAGGTGATATTATGGTAGCTGCGACTATGGGAGCTCTACTTGGACTTAAGCTTACGCTTGTAGCTATTTTCTTCTCAGCTATTTTAGCCCTGCCTATTATGCTTATGGTGCAAAAAGGAACAGCGGAAGAAAAAAAAGTTCCTTTTGTGCCTTTTTTGGCACTTGCAACTTTTATTGTTTATATGTTGGATAGTCCTATCTTAGCTTACATCGAGGCAACTTACTAATCATGCACATTCTTAAAAAACATATTAATGCCAACTTGTCTTCACTGTTTTTCTCTATCTTTATGCCTCTTTTTTCTATTGCTTCTGTTATATTTTTGATTAAACTTGCCACTTATACAGCTGTTATTCAACTTAGTATTTGGGAAATGTCTAAACTTTATTTTTTTGTTTTACCTGAGATACTTTTTTACACGCTGCCTATTACTTTTTTTATTGCAGCCTCTTTAGCAATTTTTAAACTCTCAAACGATAATGAAATTATTGTACTTTTTGCTTTAGGTATTAAACCCGGTTTTATCGTAAAATCTCTTTTTAAACCTGCCCTCTTTTTATCAGTTGTACTTTTTTTTAACTTTTTTGTTATGTTCCCGCATGTTAAAGTTTTAGCTGCAAACTTCATATCTTACAAAAAAAGTGAAGCAAAATTCAATATATCTGCATCTGAGTTTGGACATAGTTTTGGAGATTGGCTTTTATATCTTGGAGAAGATAACGGGGATGGAACTTACTCTGATGTATTTTTATTTAACAAAAAAGAAACAGAAGAAATCCTTATTGCAGCTAAAATGGCAGAAATCCTCAATGATTCTGGAATATTACGACTCAAATTAACAACAGGTCAAGGGTACAGCTATTCACAAGAAAAATTTACACAAATTAATTTTGAAACTATGCTCATAAATGATACTATGAAAACGGATTTAACCCCTTATAGAAGTACCATTGGCTATTGGACATCCAACGAACGGGTAAAACCAAAACAACGTATGCTCATTACAGACACACTGTTGAGTCTTTTTCCTATGATTAGCCTTTTTCTAGTCGCTTCAATTGGGATTGTAAATTCCAGACACCAAAAATCTAGAATATATCTCTATCTATTTTTAAGCATCGGTCTTTTCTATGGTCTAACACTTGGTCTACAAAACAGACTTCTTTTTTACACCATACCAGTTGTTGCTTTTTCATGGTTAATTGCTACTTATATGATTTATAAAAAGACTATTTTAAGTCGTTTTTGATGCGAGTGATTGTAACTATAGCCTATGATGGAACGACCTATTTTGGTTCTCAAATCCAAAAAGAGACATCCAACACTATTTTTGGACAGCTAAACAAGGTTCTATTAAAATTAGGTATACAGAGTAAAATAGTTGCAAGTGGCAGAACAGACAAGGGTGTTCATGCGACTGGGCAAGTGTTTCATATGGATTTACCTGAATTTTGGTTAGATTTACTTAAACTAAAATCAGTTCTAAACCAAATGCTTCCAAAAAGCATACATATAAAAAAAATTCAAAAAGCAGATGATGATTTTCATGCAAGATATAATGCTAAAAAAAGAGTCTATCGTTATATTATCAAAACAACTACACAAAATCCTTTTGAACAAAACTATATCACTTTTCTCAAAGAGTTAGATTTTAAGACTATACAAAAAAATATTAAACTCTTTGAAGGCAAACATGATTTTAAATACTTTATGAAAACAGGCAGTGAAATAAACTCAACAACAAGGGTTATCTACAAGGCTTTTGCATACAGACACAAAAATTATATAGTTTTAAATTTTGAAGCCAATGGATTTTTAAGAAGTCAAATTCGACTTATGGTTGGAGCTCTTATTAACTTCACTCTACATGATATTGAAGCCAAATTATCATGTAGAAAAAATCAAAAACTAAAACCAGCACCAGCAAATGGGCTTTATCTTGCTAAAATAAAATATTAGAACTTCATATTGTATTATTTATTTTAGTAAAAATTGTCTTTAGCTATTACATCTGTTATTAAGTTAAGAAGTATTATAATCTATGAAATTACTTAAAAATATAAAGAGGTATTAAATGGCAACAGTTACATCATACGGAGCGACACAAGAGGTTACTGGTTCATGTCATGTATTGGAAGTAGATGGTATAAAAGTGATGATTGATTGTGGTATGTTTCAAGGAAAAGAGGAAGACCAAAATCAAGGTCTTTTTGCTTTTAAAGCCTCTGAAATCGATTATCTTTTAGTCACTCATGCTCATCTTGATCATGTAGGTAGAGTTCCTAAGTTAGTCAAAGAGGGTTTTAGTGGCAAGATTTATACAACAGCTGCAACCAAAGATTTAGCATACATCATTCTAATGGACAGTGCAAAAATTATGAATGAAGATTTTGAAACAAAATATAGAAAAGCAGCACGCAAAGCGATAGAAAAAAAATTGCAAGCACCCTTATATGGACCTTTAGATGTTCAAACAACTTTTAATATGGAGTGGATAAATCCGGAATATGATGAGTATTTTGATATTTGTGAAGGAATAAGTGTTGTTTATAGAAATGCTGGTCATATACTTGGCTCCGCATTTATCGAGATATCCTATATGGAAGATGGAAAATCGCATACCATTGTATTTTCTGGCGATATTGGAAACAATAATGACTTGGTACTTCCAAATTTACAAAAATGCAAAAAAGCGGATGCTTTATATGTAGAAACTACTTACGGCGATAGAAATCATAAATCACTTGATGAAACTATAACAGAGTTTAAAGAAGTAGTCATTAAAACTTTAAAAGCTAATGGAAATGTTCTGATACCATCATTTGCAGTTGAGAGGACACAAGAACTTTTGTACATACTGCGAGATATGTATGACAGTAAAGAACTTCCAAAATGCAAGGTTTTTCTTGATAGTCCTATGGCAACAAAAGCGACTGAAGTTTACTCTCATTATTCTGAACAACTAAATAACAACGCTCAAGAGAATATAAAAGAAAAGGGCAATGTTTTTAACTTTGATGCACTTGTTTATACAGAAACTCCAGAGTCTTCAAAGGCTATAAATGAGTTTGTCGGTGGCACTATTATAATAGCTGGAAGCGGTATGTGCAATGGTGGAAGAATTACAAGGCATTTTAAGCACAGAATTTGGGAAGACAAAAATGCGGTAATTTTTGTAGGTTATCAAGCTGTTGGAACATTAGGTAGAGAGATAGTAGACGGGGCAAAATGGATTAATATTTACAATGAAGATATCATTGTAAAAGCTTCCATACATACCATAAACGGCTTTTCTGCTCATGCAGACCATGATGGTATTTTAAAATGGATTTCTAAAATAAAAGATCTGAAAAAAGTTTTCTTGATACACGGAGAAAAAGAGAGCCAAATAAATTTCAAAGAAGCCTTAAAGAAAAATCTCAATATTGATGCACAAATCGTTGCTTTTAAAAAGACAATAGAACTTTAATGTTTGAAAATGTACAGATGCCTGAGGGTATAAATAGTGAAACCTTAGAACACCTTATGAATCCTAAAAATTATGGAAAATTAGATGATGCCAACGGTGTTGGTGTAGCACTTGATGAAAAGACAAAAGAGTATGTAATTTTTTATACTCTACTTGATGGTGACATAGTCAAAAATGCAAAATTTGCTACTAATGGTTGCCAAGATACCGTGGTAATTGGCTCAATGTTTAGTGACATGATAATAGGAAATGACACTGAGTATGCTAATGGTGCTATTGAGAAAATGCATGAAAAATTAGGGCAACTCTCAGCGCAACAACAAATTTGTGCAGATATTGTTTTTAGCTCCTTTATAGCCTCTTTAAAAAACTATGAAAATATTAAAAATGGTATGGATGAGGAACTTCATCTATTTAAAATGAAAGATAGTTGTGAAACAACAAATATGGAAAATGGAGAAGAAAATGAGTAATATATATAAACAAAAACATGAGCTTTGGTTGAGCATAACTTTTGCATCTTTTGCTATTAATGATGAGGATATAAAAGCCCGTCTTTATGATTTTTCTCAAATTGCTTTTCGTCATATGAAATGGCTTGGAAGTAACCTTCTAGAGAGTGGTAATAATTATGATTACTATAGAGATATGACACTTTTAAAAAGAGATACTGTTTTTGAAATTGTTGAAGCTTTAGTTAAAGAGATTGAAGATATCCGAGCAGATTATCCTGATACTATTTTAGGAGAACGAGTTAAAACAGATGACACATACTTACTAGAATATCTTTCACAATTACTCAAAAATAAAACAAACAACAAAGAAATAACTGCTTTTAATATGCAAAGAAAATGGCTAGATAAAAATTTAGCACAAGAGCAAATTGATGCACTCACACTCTTTTTATTTGAAGAGTCTTATAAGGAGTATGAGCTTATTCTTATCTATGCTTATATGCAAGCAAGAACTAAAGAGACACTTCATTTTAATGTTTTTCAAGACCTTATAGATGAGTCACATTTTCATCTTAAATCCTTTGGTAATATGATGGCAAAACTTGGTATCTTAGCTCTACCTCGCGAACTTCACGAAATGACTTATATTGTTAAGGATTTAAAACAGTTTGTCATCGATGGTATAGCCGAAGAAGAGGCTGCAAAAGTGATGTGTAAAGAGTTAAGTGATGCTATAAAAGATGAAGAACTCTCTAAATTTTTTGATTTTATAAACTATCAAGAGAATTATCATATAGAACTTATGAAAAAACTTTTATAAAATTTTGTTTGTTTGAAAAAGTAGATAGTTAAAATACCCACAAGTATTCCAATACTATCTGCGAGCATATCCAAAGTAGAAAACGGACTTCTCCCACTTAACTCTTGAACTATTTCTATCTGTAAGCCAAAAACAAAAAGTAAAACAACTTTAAAAACAAGAGTTAAATTTTGATAACCCAAAGACAAGAGTATATACAAAACAAAAAATGCTATAAAATGATTTGATTTATCCCACATACTCTCAACAAGCTCAATATGCACCGTTGTTGTTGTAGCTAAAAATTCAATAGCCACTAAAGATATAAAAAAATATATTAGAAAACTTTTTGAACTAAAAAGTGCTTTTATCATGTAGAACCTCATTAATCTTTAAAATTACTTCATCATCCCATAAAAGCTCTTTATGAGAGAGGTTTTCAAGCTCATAATATCCTGCTAAATTTTGTACTTTATCTCTTAAAGCTCTAGCATTTTGTATGTAGGTTGTCTCATCATCCGTACTTACAAATAACCAAGCCGAAGCTTCTATGCTATTTACATATTTACTTGTTGGAAATTTGTATCGAAACACTTTAGATAAATTAAGCATAGGAAAAAAACTTTTATCTACAAACTTTGTTTTAGCCAAAGAAGCAATAGAGTCAAAAGCACCTACTAAAAAAAGTCCATTTGTAGGATGTTTACTTGCCATAAAAGAGGCTATATTTGAGCCAAGTGAAAAACCAAGGGTATAAAATGAACCATAATTTTTTTGTACTAACTCAGCAATTTTAAGACTATCTTTTAGTAAATTTTTCTCATTCGCAACCCCTTTACTATTCCCATAAGAACGGTAGTTAAAGCTAATTACTCTAACATCTGGATAATTACATGATAATTTGGACATTAAACCAACACTATCATGACTGCGACCAACAAAAACAAGCAGAGTTACCCTTGGATTTTTTGGCTCATAAATTGCACCTTCAAGTTCTATTTTGTCATCTGTGACTATACTTAGAAAACCACAATTATCACATAGTTTTTCCCCACGACGAAAAGTCGGAGTAAAAACCATAAAATATTGCCATTGGTAAAAGACAAAGATTAAGATTATTATGGTGAAAAATAGGAAAGCTATATAAATCATGTATCGAATTATAGTATACTTTCATCAATAATTACAAAGTAATAGGATTTTAAATGCAAGTATTTGGAAAATATTCTACCAATTTTGATATGGACTACTTAGTCGAACATTATATTTATATCAATGAAAATGAAGATGAAAAAATTACCGTTGAAGATGTAAACAATATGCTCAAAAAAAAGCGTAAAACTGTAGCAGGGACTATTATTTTGTTTAACCCTGAAACTAGTCCTATTGGTTATAAAATGAGTAAATATTTAAAAGAAGATGGTTTTGACAAATATGATGAAATTGTAGCCATCAATGAAGACCCAAAAGCTTATATACTTAATGCTGGTTTGAAGCAACACCATAAGGGAAAGCTTGTACAGATAAAATACCTTTTTAACTATAATCGTGAAAATATTGAACCAACTCCGATTATGGAAGAATTTGATGCTGATTTAGATAAATACAGCTCAGGGCAATTTACACGTTATGATAAAAATCTCAATTATATGGATGTTACGGATATTCGCTTAAGTGGTAAATTTGTCTTTTTTGGTATAGGACATAAATATGACAGACATCATAAAGCAATTATTGCTTATGTAAGAGCAATTTCTACACAAATCCACCGCTTAGATAAATCTACAGCTTTTATGTATGACAATAATTATGATATAGATGAATGTGTAGAACGTGCCTACTACCTCTCACCTTATGCAAAAGGAAAAGCTAGAGAACTTCGAGCTAATGGCTTTAAAGAAGTTTTTAAAACCAATCCTCCACAGAGTGTAAAACTGTGAAAAAGGTTCTCGTTCTTAGTGGTGCGGGAATCAGTGCGGAATCAGGCATAAGTACCTTTAGAGAGAGCGATGGACTTTGGGAAGAGTATGATGTAAAAGTAGTCTGTAACTATGATAGTATGCTGACAAACCCCGAACTTACCATAGATTTTTACGATAAAAGACGCTCTGAACTAGAATCTAAAGAGCCTAACTATGCTCACAAAGTAATTGCATCACTTAAAGAAAAGTACAAAGATGATTTTATTGTTATGACTCAAAATATTGATAATCTTTTTGAAAAGGCTGGTATGAAGAGTGAAGATGTAATTCATCTACATGGCTATTTACCAGAGCTTAGATGTCAAAACTGTGATGCGATTTTTGATGTTGGCTATAAAAACCAAGAAACTTTTCATAATGGAAAGTGTCCAGAGTGCAGTGGAGCTTTGCGACCAAATATTGTCTTCTTTGGAGAAGCTGCACCCAAGTATGAACTCTTAAATTATCATGTACAAAATTGTGAAGTTATAGTTGTAATCGGAACAAGTGGAAATGTAATAGAAGTTAATCATATGGCAAAAGCAACAAGTTTGTCAATACTCAACAATTTAGAACCTAGTTGGGCGATAGATGATACAAACTTTACAAAGACAATTTATAAACCAGCGACACAAGCTATTGATGAGATAAAAGAGGAGATAGATTTTTATTTTGAAGAGCCTATTTCCTAAGACTCAAACTCACCATACCCTTTTTTAAATTTAGCCTTTTGAGATAAACGCTGAACACTTTGAGTAATATCATCATCTGCAATATGATAGTGTTCATGCAGTTTTTCAAGTGACTCATCTACTTTTTTAGACAAAGATACACCAAGAGAATCTATCTGTTCTTTCATAACATCAATTTTTTCATCTTTTGATGCAGCTATCTCTTTTGATATCATATTTAGTTGAGATTGTGATTTAACATAATCTGATTTAACCATCTCTATATCACCCAGTAAACCTTTAATATCACTATGGATATCATGTAGTCCACTACTCTGCTTTTCAAGTTCACTCATTTTTTTAGATGAGAGTATCATCTGCTTCATAATAAGCTCACTTTTACTTCTAATTGAATCAAGTGTACTCTCACCCTCATCTAATGATGTTTTAACAGCTTCTGACTGAGATTTGAGACTGTTTATCTGAACTTCAAATGATTTTATCAAGCCCGATAATTGCTCAAGAGTATGTTTTGTTATAGACTTTGCAATATCCTCAGAGAGTGTCTTCATACTACCTAGCTTTTGTTTAAGCTCTTCTAGTTCATCAGATACATCAACCTTGTTTTCTGCTGCTTTATTGAGTGCTAGTTTTATTTGATTATAATGGTCTTGTTCAGCCACACGTAAAATGTCAATATGTTTATGTACAACATTATCGAGTTCAGGAAGTTGTACTTCTGTGAAGTGTGCAAACCCTTCAGAAACATCATCATGCCACACTTCCATTTCTTTAAACTTAATAGCAAACTTATCTTGATTTATTTTAATTTCATTAAGGGCTTTAATATCATCTTTGAATTTCTGTCTTACAGCCTCTTGGACTTTTTGATCTTCCTGCTGAGAAAGTGAGACTCTATTTTCAAGATCTGACATAAAATCCTTGAGTCCACTTATTTCAGAGACTAAGACTCTTAAAAAATCATCTTGTGTTCTTGCACTTTCAGACTCTTGTGTTTGGTGTAAAATATTTAAGACAATATAGAGCAAAAGTGAAACAAGTATAGGAAAAAAAGATTCCCTTAAAAGTAAAATAGCATTTTGGTTCTCAGGATGAATAATAAAATGCACAACTGAACTAATCACACCAATCCCAATCATAAGAGGTGCATAGTTAATTTTATTTGGTTGTTTAAGTATAGCAATCTGTCGTAAAAAAAGAAGTGCCATAAATAAAAATGCTAACAGTAAGTCATTTGCAAACATTATAGACCCTTATAAGATATTTTAATCCTACTATTTTATCATAAAATTATATTTAATAACTCTTTTGGGTCTTTTATCGTTATTTCATACTCAGAGTGAGAAGAAAAACCCCATGTTACGAAAATAGATTCTATATTGGCATTATCTGCACAAAGCATATCTTTAGAGTTATCACCCACCATCCAAGCTTTATCTTGGGAATAAATATAATTATAATGTGAGAGTATATGATTTAACATTTGTGGATCTGGTTTAGACATACTTACCTTATCTGCTCCAATTATCATGTCAAAAAGGTGTGCAACATTTAGATGAGTTAGCATCTCTACTGCAAATTTTGTGGGGGCATTTGTAGCCACAGAGAGCTTAACATCTTGAGCTTTTAAGCTGTGAAGCATTTTCTCAACACCATCATAGAGATAAGGATTTTGAGTACATTGCAGATGATAATGTTCCTCAAATAAAATCTTATCTTCATCTTCATAAGTCTGTGTCCCGTAAAACATTTTTGGTAAATTTCTAATACTCATATTGATAGCTTCTACAACAAAATCTTCATCGAGTGGCTCAAGGCTGTGATTTGTTTTTCTTACATGGTTAATTGAAATTGTAATGTCTTTTTTAGAATCAATAAGTGTACCATCCATATCAAATATAACAACTTTCATCAATAAGATCTCCTTCTTTCACCATAGGGAAGCAGTGGGTTATTATATATACTTGGAGTATGATAATATGGCTGAACTTGAGGTCTCTTTTTCTCTTTAAACTTCATAGGGGGAGACAAGTCTATTTTGGCATCATTTATAGTAACACTATCTGCAGGGGAGCCATTTTCATCAAAAGCCTTAAGAGTAACAGGACCACGATTATATTCATCCTCTGTAATTGTTATATTTCCAGAATTTGCAACCTTGCCAATGAAAGTGAGGGTTACTTTTGTAGCATTTGTTGTTTTCCATTTCAGTAAATAAGAGTGTTTATTTTCTTGAGCAATATCTGTTGCCATAAAAAAAACAATTTGTGGTTTATCATTAACCTCTAAATCGATTTTTGGAAGTTCATAGGCATTTACTACAAAAAACAGTCCAAATATCAACACAATATATTTATACATGATAATTTACTTCATTTTCTCATAAATTTCTGTTAATGCATCTACAAACAAATCACTATCATTTGGACAGGAACAAACTCTATAGTCTCTAAAGCCAAGCCCTTCTGCTATCTCTTTATACTCAATAGAGAGTTCATAATCAGTTTCAGAGTTATCAATAGTAAAAGCAATAGGAAATATAACTACTCCTCTGTTTCGCACAGTTTTAAGTTTTTCTTCTAAAGAGGGTTTTAACCATGCAAGTGGTCCTACTTTTGATTGATAAGCAAGGTGAATAGCATGAAAGCCCATTCCCTCTTCTTTCATCATTTTAGTTAATATTTCAATATGGCGCTTTACATGTTTTTCGTAAACATCACCAGCATCTACAATCTTTTGAGGTAAACCATGTGCTGAAAAAATCATATCAAAATCTATATAGTTATCGGTGCCAATTTTCTCTTTTATGCGTTCTATAATTGCTTTATTATAACTCTCATTTTCAAAAAAGTGTTTTCGCTCTACTAAGAGTGCATTACCCTCATTCTCATGATAACACTCTTCAAAATCTTCTAATGATGATTTTGTAGTAGTTGTGGAGTATTGTGGGTACAGAGGAATAAGATATATTTTATCTATATTTTCATCTTTTAATTTTTCTATTACCTCACAAGCAAAAGGTGGAGTATATCGCATCACAAAATCTACAATAACATTCTCACCCAATTTTTTTTGCAGTTTAGCAACAAGATTTTTAGTATGTCCAACAATAGGTGATTTTCCACCAAGCTCTCTATATATCTCTTGTGAACTCTCTGCACGGTTAAAAACTATCAATCCTCCAACCATTTTACGAATAGTATCACTCTTCATAGTAAGTATATTTTTATCTGCAAACATATTTTTTAAAAACATCTCAACTTCGTTAAGATTGTTTGGTCCACCCATATTTAAAAGTATTACTGCTTCTTTACGACTCGGCATTTAGTGCCTCCCTGCATTGAACTTGAGCTCTTATTTTCAATTTTTTTCCTCTACAAAAACTATATACACTGATTATAGCTACATTTTTTAAAGCATTGCTTATAATAGTGTTTATTTTAAACTATTTCAGCAACTCTAAAAGCTCATTACCACTAAATTTAATATCTTCTTGTTGTTTATCTTCATCATAAATCCCATCTTGGATGGCTTGTTTTTTCTTCTGTAACTCTAAAATTTTCTGCTCTATTGTGTTTTCAACTATGAGTTTATAAACAAATACTGCTTTAGTCTGCCCTATTCTATATGCTCTATCTGTTGCTTGGTTCTCAACCGCTGGATTCCACCATGGGTCATAATGTATGACACTGTCGGCTTCTACAAGGTTTAACCCTACTCCACCAGCTTTTAAAGAGATAAGAAAAATATCAGCATCACCTTTGGTAAATCTTTCAATTGCCTCTTCTCTTTTTATTGTACTTCCTGTGAGTTTTGTATAGTTAATATTGAGATCTTTAATTTTCTCTTCTATAATACTCAGCATTGAGGTAAATTGAGAAAAAACAAGCACTTTCCTTCCCTCTTGCATAAGCTCATCAATAAGGTCTAAAAAGAGTTCAAGTTTAGCAGAATCATGTACTTTTTGAGCCTCTTTTATTTTAAGCAGACTTGGATCACAACAGACTTGACGCAGCTTAAGTAAGGCATCTAAAATAGTAATATGAGAAGAGCCTAGTCCTTTTTCTCGTACTGCTTGTTGAACTTTTTCTTCCATTGTCACACGAATTGATTCGTAAAGTTTAGACTGTTTTGATTCAAACTGAGTATATTTTATTATCTCTGATTTTGCTGGAAGTTCAGAAGCTACTTTTTCTTTTGTTCTTCTTATCATAAAAGGTTTTACCCGTTTGTTGAGGAGCTTTTGCCTCTCAAAGCTATGCTCTTTTTCTATTGGATTTTGATAAAAGTTTTTGAAAAAACTCAAAGTATCTAAAAAACCAGGCATTAAAAAACTAAAAATACTCCAAAGCTCCCCTAAATGGTTCTCAATTGGTGTGCCACTCAAAGCCAATCTATACTCACTCTTAAAAGTTTTGAGTGCTATTGCCATTTTAGTTTTTGGATTTTTAATCTTTTGTGCTTCGTCTAAGATGATATACATAAATTTATACTCATTAAATTTTTTCTCATCTCTTACTATCAAAGGGTAAGTTGTGAGTACAATATCATAATTTTCCAACACATCAAACCGCTCTGCTCTATCTGTTCCATGAAGAGAAAGCACTCTTAAATTTGGAGTGAACTTTTTCGCCTCATTTTTCCAGTTGGCTATCAAAGAAGTTGGCATCACAATAAGCGATGGATTTGTTAGTAAATTATCCTCTTTTAAACGAGAGAGATGAGCTAGAGTTTGAATGGTTTTTCCAAGCCCCATATCATCAGCTAAAATACCACCAAATTTAAACT
>ERZ889078.1897-NODE-1897-length-15738-cov-47.134923_pt1 | contig 15738 bp, 18 predicted proteins | sample MGYA00521266_ERZ889078 | MGnify/ENA primary metagenome ERZ889078 (study PRJEB32303, sample SAMEA104408618) | aquatic metagenome | biome: Brackish water; feature: Pelagic; material: water | place: Baltic Sea | collected 2014-06-16T06:34:00 | depth 76,534 m ...
CTTAATTGTTTGTTATATAATTTTTATATACTTTAAAATACAATAAATATTACTTTTAATACGGTATTCCGTATATAATGTCAAAATTATATTGAATTAATTATCAAAATAATTTTAAATTTTTAAAACTTGGTTTTTGTAGTGGTGGGTTGGAGAGTGATAGTGTTGTTATCTGTAGAAATATAAAAAGGTGTATATACTTGTTGACTTGTAAGGTACTCTAATATGGTGTTATTTACAGTAAATATAACTTTATTGTTCTCATTAACTACACCATTGAGTGTGATTTTTGCAATTTTATAAGACTCTAATATAGAAGTTTTATCCTGCTCAAATTTTTCTATTTTTGCACTAATCTTGCTTACAATTGAATGATTGTGTTTTTTTGCTTCTTCGAGTTCATTCATTAAGCGATTTATATCGTGTTGAATTAGTTCTAATTTGGAATTTAGAATTGGCACATTTTTATAGTCAATAGCGAATGTATTGTGAGAACCATTTATAAGATTTACAGTAATAGAGTTTGAAGCAAAAACAGTGAGGTTTTCTTCTACACTTTCTATGATAACATCTTGAGCATATATAGTACCACTTAGGCAGTTGTGAATATGGACATGGGTAGCATGAACTTCTCCACCATCTAGAATATTAATTTCAGCTTCATGGCATCTAAGTGTGCCTCTATGCTTGTTTATTTTTGCAGTACGTGAAAATTGAGAAGAGTATATATCTGTTGTGCCATCTATGAGAAGTTGACTAGTTTCGATAATAGTGTCTGCTTCTACATCGTGAAGGATATGTAAAGAGATACACTCTAACTCTTCATTTTCTTTTAAATATTCTTGTTTTTTTTCAAAGTTCTGTGAAGATATATCCATACTTAATTCCTAATACTCTAATAAATCACTATAATCATATTTTGAAAAATCTAAATATAGTTTACCATTTTGTTTAATGATTCTCACATCTTTATCATAAGCTTCTAAAAATCTTTTTTTAATAGTTTTTTTCTCATGTACATCAAGGTCTAAAGATTTGAGATAACTTTTTAATTCTACGATGACTTGTTCTTCTTTATGTTCAACTCTTGCAGCTACTGTTTCAACTTCATGGATGGTAAGATCTTTTTGTGCATTTATTTGTGTATTGATAAGTTCTAAAATAGTTTTAAGTTGTTCATCTTTTGCACTATAAACTTTTTCTATTTTGTTCATCTCATCTCGAAGCATCTGTTCTTTGTCGTCTATAAGTTTATCTATTTTTTCTTCTAGTTGTAGTATTTTTTCTTTAAGTTGCTGGTTCTCTTTTTGATAGAGAGATAAAACCATAGCTACTGTGGTTTTTGGTTTTGCTACTGTACTTTGTTTGAGCCTATTTTGCTCTTGAGCTATTTCTACTGTTTTTTTTTCATCAACAGAGTGTTTCGTAACAATAATATAAGTCACTCCATTTTCGATAATATAGTTCAGCTTTTTAGCACGAAGTTTAGAATGTATCATCTCTTTTGACATTTTAAAATGTTGAGAATACTCATCAAGTGTAAGTCGCATTAGTTTCCTTCTTATGTACACAGTCTGTTATATTTGCACTAATTCTAGCATAAATCCTCTAAAGTTCTCTTTTAAGAATGCTATAATATAATTACAAATAAACAAAATAGAGGAAGTATGGATGAGTAAAGGTATTTTAGACATAGTTAAACCGGGGGTTCTTTTTGGTGAAGATGTACAAAAAGTTTATGCACATGCAAAAGAAATGGGATTTGCTATTCCTGCTGTAAATGTTGTGAACACAGACTCTATCAATGGAGTTCTTGAAGCTGCTGCAAAAGTCAACTCTCCTGTAATTATTCAGTTTAGTAATGGTGGTGCATCGTACTATGCAGGAAAAGGTTTGTCTAATGATAACGAAAGAGCAGCTATAGTTGGTGCTATTGCTGGGGCGATACATACTCATACGATGGCAGAAGCTTATGGCATTGCTGTTATCTTACATACTGATCATGCTGCTAAAAAACTACTTCCTTGGATTGATGCACTACTTGAAGCTGGTGAAGCTTATTATAAAACACAAGGAAAACCTCTTTTTTCTTCTCACATGCTAGACCTCTCAGAAGAGCCATTGGCTGAAAATATTGCAATTTGTAAGGCTTACTTACAAAGAATGAGCAAAATTGGTATGAGTATAGAGATAGAGCTTGGTGTGACAGGTGGTGAGGAAGATGGTGTGGATAACACTAATATTGACAATTCACTTCTTTATACTCAACCAGAAGATGTGGCATTAGCATATAAAGAACTGAGTGAAGTTTCACCACACTTTACAATAGCTGCTTCATTTGGAAATGTACATGGCGTTTACAAGCCAGGAAATGTCCAACTGACACCAAAAATTTTAGACAACTCTCAAGCATATATAGCAAAAGAGTTTTCAACTGATGCAAAACCTGTAAACTTTGTTTTTCATGGGGGTTCAGGCTCAGAGCCAAGTGAGATTACAGAAGCTCTCGGTTATGGTGTTATCAAAATGAACATAGATACGGATACTCAATGGGCGGCATGGAATGGTGTTAGAGAGTACGTGGCGAAAAACTACGACTATCTTCAAGCTCAAATCGGTAATCCAGATGGCGAAGATAAACCAAATAAAAAATACTACGATCCAAGAAAATGGCTTCGCGCAGGTCAAGAGGGTTTAGTTGAACGAGTAGTTCAAGCTTTTAAAGACTTAAACGCAATGGATAGAAACTAAGAAGATAGTTCTTTGTAAATATCCATGATGTTGGAACATTTTGGATTTGTAATATAGTGACTATTTAAGAGTTGGTTTAGTCTGTTATGATTAAAACGCCAAAATAGTTTACTATCAAATTCTTCATGTTCTGTAATGGCAAAAAAGAGCTCTTTATTGTCTATTTTTCCCTCGTTGATTTTGATGATTTTAAACATTAAACGTTTGAGTTCATCTTCTGCTTCCTCTGTTTTATCATCATCTTCAAGTTGTTTCGTTGGCAAAAATGCCCAAATCTTCCAAATGCCTAAAATCATAAATACAATAAATGCAAACATCATCCAAAAAGAAGTGTCAAATTTCATTAAAAACCTTTTTAGAAAATTATAGGCTAATTTAGATAAAATTCTAACTATGAATGATAAAGTATTTACTAAACCAATAAAAAAACAGTTTGAATTTGATGAGGAAGTAGCAGCAGTTTTTGATGATATGCTTGCTCGAAGTGTCCCTTTTTATAAAGAGTCTCAAGATATAACAGAGTTTTTTGTGCATAAAAATTTATCTGAAAATGGACTTGTGTATGATTTAGGATGTTCAACCGCTTCTCTACTTTTAAATATTCATCGTGGTTTGAATGTAAAAGCAACACTTGTTGGACTAGATAACTCTGATGCTATGCTCGCACAGGCAAAACGCAAGTGTGAAGCTTATGGAGCAAAAGTAGAAGTACAAAATGCAGATATTTTAGAGTATGATTATAAAGAAGCAGATGTATTTATAAGTAACTATACTTTACAGTTTATTCGTCCACTTGTTCGTGAAGAACTTGTTAAAAAGATAGCCTCATCCTTAAAAAAAGAGGGTGTATTTATCTTTAGTGAAAAGGTTATCTCTCATCAATCAAAGCTCAACAAAGATTTGATAGAGTGTTATTATAACTTTAAAAAAGAGCAGGGGTATTCTGAGTATGAGATTGTGCAAAAAAGAGAAGCACTAGAAAATGTACTCGTGCCATATAGTGAAGAAGAGAATATAAAAATGGCAAAAAATGCAGGATTTTCACACTGTGAAGTGGTCTTCCGCTGGGCAAATTTTGCGACTTTTATAGCCTTGAAGTAAGATTATTCTTTGCTATGGTCTTTTGCACCAAAGAGTTTGCCACTGATGCTGTCTACACTAAAGATAACGGCAATCGCTACACCAAATATACTTGCACCAATAAAAAAGATAATTAATCCTGTATCCATAAAAGTTCCTTATTAAAAATTTGTGTAATTGTACATCAAATTTTCTTTACCAAACATTTGGTTCAGGTTCAGGTTTTTGGGCTTCTTCTCCCGTAATATACCGTTTTGTGGCATTTACACCTTTATGGATGCTGCGTTTAGTTTTTGCTTTGAGTTCTTTGTATGTGATAATATCGTCTTCACCACACTCTTTATGATAATAGCCTTGAAAGTCATAGTACTCTTTGCAGTCGCTATAATATTTAGCTGAAATGCCATGCTTGTTTGCACAGCCAAAGAAAAGAAATGTGAAAGTTAATAGTACAGCTAGTTTAATCATATATATCTAAAAGCATAAATTATACCTAAACTTTAAAACTCTCTTTGGATTTACAAAATTCACTTAAAAAACACTCTTCGCATAGTGGATTTTTTGCCTTACAAGTATAGCGACCAAAAAGAACCATTCCTTGATGTAGTGCATGAAGATTATTTTTAAACTTTTTAACAAGTGTAGCTTCTGTAGCAAGTGCTGTTTTGTCATCACTCAAACCTAAACGATGCGCAACACGAAAAACATGAGTATCCACTGCCATAAGGTTTGCACCAGTGTATTCTATCAAAACAACATTTGCCGTTTTTTGTCCTACTCCTGCAAGAGTTTGAAGCTCTTTTGAGTCAAGTGGAATCTCTCCATTATATACTTCAACAACTCTTTGTGCCATAGCTATAATATTTTTAGCCTTATTATTAAAAAAAGAGCAAGAGTTTATAAAAGATTTTACATCGTTTATGTCAGCAACTGCTAGTTCTTTAACTGAAGGGTATCTAAGAAAAAGAGGAGGTGTTAAAATATTGACTCGTTTATCTGTACACTGTGCAGAAAGAGCCACAGCAATTACAAGTTCATAAGCATTTTTATAGGTAAGTTCTGTTTCTGCATCCTTGTATTTTAAGACAAATAATTTGTGAATTTCTAGGATTTCTTTTTTGGTGGCTTTTCTCATAAGGATATTTTATCTTCTTATTACTTAAGCTGTTTAATATCTATTATCCTTAGCATACTAAACTTTTGTCAAAATAACTCAAGGAATACGAATGAATCCAGTAACAAAAATTTTAACGACACTACTATTTGGTGCAGCTATCGCAAGTGCACAAACTTTAGTAACAGTTAATGGATCTGCTATCACACAAAATGCTGTTGAAACAGAATTAATGCAAGCTACTCAAGGTAGATTTAATGAAGTTCCAGAAGAAAAACGAGCAGAGTTTAGAGAGCAAGTTTTACAACAACTTATCGCAAAAGAACTTGTTTATGGCGATGCTAAGAAAACGGGTGTACTTAATTCTAAAGAGTTTAAAGATGAGTACAAAAAACTTTTAGAGATAGGTAAAAGAAATATTGCTATCCAAGTTTGGCAAAAACAACAGTTAGATAAAATAAAGGTTTCTCAAAAAGAGTTAAAAGATTACTATGTAAAGAACAAAGCAGAGTTTGAAGTAAAAGAGAGTGTCCATGCTCGTCATATCTTAGTAAAAGAAGAAGCAGATGCGAAAAAAATCATCGCACAACTTACTCCTTTGAAGGGTGAAGCACTTAAAGCTAAGTTTATTGAACTTGCAAAATCAGAATCAACAGGACCTAGTGGTGCTCAAGGTGGAGATTTAGGTACATTTGTAAGTGGACAGATGGTACCAGAGTTCAACAAAGAAGTATTTAGCATGAAAGAAGGAACTGTAACTCCAAAACCAGTTAAAACACAGTTTGGTTTCCATGTTATTTATTTAGAAGATAAAAATTCTGCAAGTACAAGAAGCTTTAAAGAAGTGTCAAGTGTAATTGATCAACGTATTAAACTAGAAAAGTTTAAAACAGCAGTACAAGCAAAAATGAAACTACTAAAAAAAGAAGCTAAAATAGTAGTGAATTCTGAAAAATAAATGATTTCTTCTCTCTCTAAGTTTACTTTAGAGGGAAGAGAGTTTTTGGTCAAACGCGACGACTTATTTGACCCTTACCTAAGCGGTAATAAATATCGTAAACTCCACACACTTCTAAACACTCCTAAAGCAAAATATAAAAAAATCATCTCTTATGGTGGTACACAATCAAATGCAATGCTTGCAATCGCTGCAATGTGTAAGGCTAAAGAATGGGAATTTGTTTACTATACAAAGCCACTAAGTCAGATGCAAAAAGAACAAAGAATAGGTAATTTTTATCAAGCACTTTCTTTGGGCATGCAACATATCGAAGTAGAGACAGAACTGTATAAAGCATACATTGCAAGTTTAAGTGTAACTATAGATAAAGATACCTACATAGTAGACCAAGGCGGAGCAGATAAAAGTGCTAAAAATGGATTAGAAGTTTTAGCTAAGGAGATAAGAGAACAGGTAGTAGACATAAGAAGTGTGTCAACACCCTCAGGTACTGGAACTACAGCACTTTTTTTAGCTCTTGCTTTACCAGAGTATAAAGTCTATACAACTCCTTGTGTGGGTGATAGTAAGTATCTTCAAGAACAGATGTCAGCACTTGGAAAAATTCCAAAAAATCTGACTATCTTAGAACCTGCAAAAAAGTATCATTTTGCAAAGTTGTATCCAGAATTTTTAGAAATGTATACAAAGACTAAAGAGGCAGGAGTAGAGTTTGACCTTTTGTATGCTCCAGCCATGTGGATGACACTTTTAGAGCAAACAGAGGAAAAGATTTTGTATATTCATAGTGGAGGAGTAAGTGGAAATGAGAGTATGCTTCGTAGATACTCTCAAAAATTTAGTCGATAAAAGTAACAGCTTCTTCTAGTTTTACTTTATCGGGCTGGTAAGAGTTAATCTTTGCATCATCAGAGTAACCAAGTACAACACTGTAAAGTAAAGCTAGGTTATCAGGAGCTTTTAACTCTTTAGCTACAACACGACCAAACTCTGTTGTTGAACCTTGTGGACAAGAATCAATGCCAAACTCTTGAGCTGCAAGCATAATACTCTGCATATAAGCACCACAATCAATAAAAGCACCTTGTGATTCGTCTATGTTGGCATCAGCAGTAAAAACAAAAATAACAGTTTGTGCCCCAAACCATCGAAAGTTATCTTTCCACATCTTAATACGAGTGTCATTATCTTTTCTATCAACTTCCATAAGTTTGTAAAGTCCTGCACCAGTTGTAATACGACGTTTTTTATATGGATTTGTCCATTTTACAGGGTAATACTGAACAAATTGATCATTCATTATTCCCTCATCCATCTTAGCGATGACTGCATCTCCAACTTTTTTAAGTGTATCTGGATTACTAACAGCATATGTCACCCAAGGTTGCATATTAGCACCGCTTGGTGTCATTCCAGCAGCAGTTAAAATCTTTTCTAATATCTCTTTTGGTATTTTTTTGTCATTGTACGATCTTTTTGAAGAACGACTTTTTAAAGCTTCTAAAACAGTTGGCATGAAAACTTCCTAATTTATTTTTACAATTATACCAAATCTCTTTCCTAATTTTGCTTAGCCTTAAATTTTTTATAGGTGTAATGCAATATCACTAAGATAGCTTGACAAAGAGTGACTCAACTTGATATAATTAAGTAATTTAACGAAAGGATTGACTTATGAATAACAATATATTTGAAAAATTGACACATAACATGACACAAAGTATAGAAAGTGCTCTGTCTTTAGCACTGCATAACAAAAACCAAGAAGTGCAATCTGAGCACTTTTTATGGGCTCTTTTGACAAACTCGGATTCTGTTTTAAATCAAATGCTAAGAAAGATGAACATAGATAAAGTAGCACTTGAACTAGATGTAAAAAGTTTAAGTGAAAAACTACCAAAGTCTTCAAGTATCAGTAAAGAGAACATTAAACTCTCAAAAGCATTTATGCAAACTTTAGAAAAAGGTGTAGGACTGATGACTCAAAATGGCGATAGCTATTTAGCAGTTGATACTTTCATCTTAGCAAACTTAAAAACTGAACCATATGCTACTTTACTTCCAAAGTACATAGATGTAAGTGAACTTTCTAAAAACTTAGAAACTTCTCGCGGTGGTGCAAAGATAGATAGCCAAAGTGCTGATGAGACTTTAGAATCTTTAGATAAATATGGAATAGATTTAACAAAAGAAGCAGCTGAGGGTAAACTCTCTCCTGTAATTGGTCGTGATGAAGAGATAACGCGAATGATGCAAATTCTTATCCGTAAAACAAAAAACAATCCTATGCTTCTTGGTGAACCAGGTGTTGGTAAAACTGCACTTGTTGAGGGACTTGCACAGAGAATTCAAAGCGGTAATGTTCCGACTTCACTTAAAAACAAGAGAGTAATAGCTCTTGATATGTCAGCTCTTATTGCAGGAGCAAAATACCGTGGTGAGTTTGAAGATAGACTTAAAGCAGTTATTGATGAAGTTAAAGAAAATGGGAAAATCATACTTTTTATAGATGAGATTCATACTATTGTTGGAGCTGGGGCTAGTGAGGGAAGTATGGATGCAGCAAATATCTTAAAGCCTGCTCTTGCTCGTGGAGAGTTGCATACTATTGGTGCGACTACTTTAAAAGAGTATAGAAAATATTTTGAAAAAGATGCTGCACTGCAACGTCGTTTTTTACCTATAACATTAGATGAACCGACGGTAAATCAATCTTTACAAATTTTACGCGGGATTAAAGAGAGACTTGAAACTCACCACAATGTAACGATTACAGATAGTGCTTTAGTAGCTGCTGCAAGATTGAGTGATAGATATATTGCAGATAGATTTTTACCAGATAAAGCGATTGACCTGATAGATGAAGCAGCCGCTGAACTTAAAATGCAGATAGAGTCTGAACCAAATGTTTTAAGCCGTGCTAAACGCGAACGTTCAGAACTGATGGTTGAAAAAGAGGCTTTAAAGATGGAGAAAACTCCATCAAATGAGAAACGACTTCACGAGATAGAAAAAGAACTTGCTGATGTTGAGGAAGAGGTGAGAAAACTTGAAGCACAATTTAACACCGAAAAAGAGGTTTTTGAAAAAATTTCAAGTATAAAAAATGAGATTGAATCCAAACGCCGTGAAGCCCAAGTTGCTAAAAATGCAAGTGATTTCAATAAGGCTGCTGAAATAGAGTATGGAGATATTCCAAAACTTCTTAAAGATGAAAAAGCTATCAATGAAAACTGGGATAAACTCCAAGCAAGCGGAACTTTGCTTAAAAATAGTGTAGATGAAGACTCTATTGCCTCTGTAGTTTCGCGTTGGACACATATACCGGTTAATAAAATGCTCCAAACGGAACAGACAAAAATACTTCATGTAGAAGATGAACTAAACAAAACTGTTATTGGACAAGGTAAGGCTACTCATGCAGTGGCTCGTGCTATTAAACGCAACAAAGCAGGACTTAGCAGTACAAACTCCCCTATAGGAAGTTTTCTCTTTTTAGGACCAACAGGTGTTGGTAAAACACAAACAGCAAAAACACTTGCAAACTTCTTGTTTGATAGTGAAGATGCACTCATAAGAATAGACATGAGTGAGTATATGGAAAAACATGCTGTATCGCGTTTAGTAGGTGCTGCTCCTGGATATGTTGGGTACGATGAGGGTGGACAACTTACAGAAGCGGTACGAAGAAAACCTTATAGTGTAGTTCTTTTTGATGAAGTGGAAAAAGCACACCCCGATGTTTTTAATGTTTTACTACAAGTACTTGATGACGGACGATTGACAGATAACAAAGGTGTGACAGTTGATTTTTCTAACACTATTATTATCTTAACCTCAAACATAGCAAGTGATAAAATTATCAATTATGCAGGTTCAGAAGAACTAGAAAGTATGGTCATGGGTGAACTTAAACAAGCTTTCAAACCAGAGTTTTTGAATCGTTTAGATGATGTGGTAATCTTTAATGCTCTTGGACAAGAACAGATTGTAGACATAGTAGATATTTTCTTTGCTGACATTGCGAAAAAAGTAAAAGATAGAGATATAGAACTTAGTTTAAGTAAAGAAGCAAAAGCATATATCGCAGAAGCTGGATTTGATCCTGTATACGGTGCAAGACCGCTCAAACGTGCATTATATGAAATAGTAGAAGACAGATTGGCTGATTTGATTTTAGAAGGTCGTGTTGTGGAAGGTACAAAAGTTGAGTTTGTGATGAGAGATGGAGAGATAGAAGTTTTACTCCTTGATTAATCACACATTAAGCAAGCTTTGTGTATTATTTCGAACTTAATTTTATATAAGGATATGTCGTGAAAAGAACATACCAACCTCATAGTACACCAAGAAAAAGAACTCATGGTTTTAGAGCGCGTATGGCTACTAAAAATGGTCGTAGAATATTAAACCGTCGTAGAGCTAAAGGTCGTAAAAGATTGTCAGTTTAGGCGGTTTTGACACACTGAAGCTCCATAAGGAGTTTATGTATGTTTACAATAAGGGAAAAAATCAGCACTCAAATAGTGTTGTACTCTTTTTTCTTCCTCAAACAGGAATACACAAAGTTGGCTTTACAGCTACTAAAAAGTTAGGCAATGCTGTTAAGCGCAATCGTGCAAAACGCAGAATGAGAGCTTTGTTTTGTGAATTTTCTGATTCTCTCCAAGATGGTTCTTACGTATTTGTCGCAAAAGCTGGACTCTTCGATAGTTCTTATGAACAATTCAAAAATAATTTTACTAAAGTACTAAAAAATGCGAAAACTTTTACTTAAACTAATGTGGTTTTACCAAAAATTTTTAACACTTTTGGGATTTGGTTCGTGTCGATATTACCCATCTTGTAGTGAATATGCTCGTTTAAACTTTGTAAATAATTCACTTTCAAGTGCTTTTTACCACTCTTCTACTAGAATACTACGTTGTAATCAACTTTTTGAAGGTGGTATAGAGTATCCTTTACTCGATAAGCTAACTCTTAAGCCTAGAAAACTAGAAGTTAAATCCATAAAATATTGGTTGGTTCCCAATAAAAAAAACCGCCATTACATTATAAAAAATTTTTTATACAAAGGGTAATTTGTGTTCGATAAACTTTCACCAAACCAAAGACTTATGGTAGCTGTTGCACTATCAGTCGTATTTTTCGTAGGCTATACCGCTATATTTCCTCCTGCTCAGCCAGAAGTGTTAGCAGATACTAATAACACACAAGTAAAACAAACAGCTTCAGTTGTCCAAACAGAAGTAGGGCACAGTGTGTCAGCTACAGAAGCGGCAGCAGATATAAGTGCTAACAACACTATCTTAACAGTTAAAAATAATAAATTTATTTTAAAAATGGATACACTTGGTCGTATCTCTTCAAAAGAGTTACTTGAAGATAAGTTTAGAGATGCCAATGATAAACATGCACAAATTATTCAAAACAGTGGAGCAAAACCACTTTATATTCGTTTTGTAGATGAAACTTTAAATAAAGAAGCATCAACAACTCCATACACAGCATCTATCTCAGAAATCAAAATAGATGGTGCAGCAAAGCGAGTTAGACTTACTCAAAAACTTTCATCATTAACAATAACAAAAGATTTAGTTTTTTATGCTGATGGACATTATGATGCAGATATTTCACTCTCACAAGACAAAAGACATTATATTTATGTTGGAAAACGTCCTCAGGTTAATGAAACAGAGCAGATGATGACAGCTAAAGGTGCTTTAGTTTATTCTGATGATAAGAAGCTTACGATTATAGAAGATGGTGATGTAGAAGGGCGAAAAACTTTTACAGGTGTTGAGCTTGTAGCCTCTTTTGACCAGTATACAACAAGTATGATGTATGGTTTTTCTAAAGAAACAAACATTATTATAGATAGAGATAATGATGATAATCCAGTAGCATATTTTGATGCATTACAGAGTGTAAAATTTCACGGGTTTATTGGTGCGAAAGAGTATAAAGTTTTACATAATATTAAGCCTGTACTTACAAATGTAATAGAGTATGGTTGGTTTACTTTCGCATCACAACCAATGTTTATAGTACTTTCTTGGTTGCATGGTATCTTTGGAAACTGGGGTTGGGCAATTATTGGTCTGACTGCGCTTATTAGAATGATTCTCTATCCATTGACATACAAAGGTATGATGTCAATGCAAAAGATGAAGCAACTGACACCTAAACTAAAAGAACTAAAAGAGAAGTATAAAAAAGATCCACAGCGTTTAAATGCAGCTACAATGGATATGTATAAGAAAAATGGAGCTAACCCTCTTGGTGGTTGTTTACCAATGCTGATGCAAATCCCAGTTTTTTATGCGATTTATCGTCTTTTACTAAATTCTGTAGAACTTCAAGGTGCTCCGTGGATGTTATGGATAAATGACCTTTCTCGTATGGATGGTTACTATGTTTTACCACTTCTTATGGGTGCATCAATGTTTTTACAACAACACTTAACACCGACAAACTTTACAGACCCAATGCAAGAAAAAATTATGAAATACCTTCCTGTTATTTTTACATTTTTCTTTATAACATTTCCTTCAGGGCTTGTGCTTTACTGGTTTATCAACAACCTTTTCTCAATTGCACAACAGTTTGTTGTAAATCAACAGTTTAAAAATATGCAAGATGCACAAAAAGCGATAGCAAAAAATCATGGGAAGAAAAATGATTAAAATAGAGGCTGATACACTTGAGAGAGCTTATGCAAACGCAGCATCTCAGCTCAAGTGTTCTGTTACCGAACTTACAAGCGAAGTGGTACAACACCCTCGCAAAGGTTATTTCGGTGTTTTTAAAAAGACAGCTATCATTGTTGCTGCTATAGATGAGACAAGGTTACGAACTCCAGTAACTGTAGAAACAGTCGAAAAAGAACCAGAGCCAAAGATAGAAGAAAACTTAGAAATAAATGAGATACAACAAGAATCAAGAGTTACAAAAGTTAAGTCTAAACTTCAAGGAATGATGCCAAATAAAATAATTCCTACATCTTTCTCACATGCAAAAGAAGAAGAAAGTTTAAAAGACAGCATAGTTGTAGAGATAAAAGAAAAAATCAATGACCTCTTTCAACTGACATGTTTTAAGATAAATGAAATTAGTGTAAGTCGCTATGATGAAGATACTATCTTAATAGAGTTTCAAGGTGAAGATGCAGCACTACTTATTGGAAAAGAAGGTTATAGATATAAAGCTATCTCCTATATGCTTTTTAACTGGATAAATGCAGAGTATAAAGTACAGTTGCGTTTAGAGATAGCAGAGTTTCTTAAAAATCAAGAGGAATCTGTAAACCATTACATTGAGAATGTTTGTGAAAGTATAGATAGAGATGGTAAGGCACAAACAAAAATCTTAGACGGTGTACTTGTTCAAATAGCACTTAAAGAACTTCGAGATAGATACCCTAATAAATATGTAGTTATTCGTTCTACAAAAGATGGTTTAAAATACATCATTGTGAATGATTATCATACTAGTGAATAGATGCTAGATGAGACAATAGCAGCCATTGCAACAGCCAATGGCATAGGTTCTATAGCTATTATCCGCATTAGCGGAGAGAAAGCTTTAGAAATAGCTAAAAAACTTTCAAAAAAAACTGATTTTACTCCAAGAAATGCAACTCTTACAACGATTTATGATAAAGAAAATAAGCTCATTGATGAAGCGATAGTTATTTACTTTAAAGGACCATTCTCGTTTACTGCTGAAGATGTTGTAGAGATTCAGTGTCATGGCGGCTTTATCGTGGCTCAAAGTATCTTAAAAGCTACATTAAACGCAGGTGCGAGACTTGCTGATGCAGGCGAGTTTAGCAAACGTGCTTTTTTTAATGGTCGGATTGATTTAAGTGAAGCAGAAGCCATAGCACAGCTTATAGAAGCAAAAAGTGAAGATGCTGCAAAGATACTTGCCTCTCAAATGAAAGGAGCTTTAAAGCACTTTATAGAGGATGTTAGAGATGAGATTATTCATATCCTTGCATTTAGTGAGGTAAGTATTGACTATGCCGAAGAGGATTTACCAGAGGACTTAGTGAGTCAAATCAAAGCAAAATTAGATGAGCTTTATAAACTCTTAGAAAAAACTCTTGTAGCTTCAAAATCTCGTGAAGGATTGATGCAAGGTTTTCGTGTAGCCATAGTAGGAAAACCAAATGTTGGGAAAAGTTCACTTTTAAATGCATTGCTCAATTTTAATCGTGCGATAGTCAGTGATATAGCAGGAACAACTAGAGACACGATAGAAGAACAAGTCAAGATTGGTACACACCTTATCAAGATAGTAGATACTGCCGGTATACGTGAAGCAAGCGATGAGATAGAAAAGATAGGCATAGAGCGTAGTCTTGAAGCGATACAAGAGAGTGATATTGTTGTTGCACTCTTTGATGCTTCTCGAAAGAGTGATAATGAAGATACTCAGATTCTAAAACTTATAAAAGAGTATGCGAAAAGTAAAAATGTCATATTTGTAAAAAACAAGATTGATTTGGAAGACAAATTACTCCTAGAAGATATGAATTTTGATTTAGAATTAAATTCAAAAGTTGATGTAAGTAGTTTAATAAAAGCACTTGAAAAAATCATGGATACAACAAACACTTCTGATGAAATGATGCTTATATCTCACAGACAAATTAGTGCTGTAGAAGATACAATGCAAAATATAGAAGAAGCTTTTGAACCACTTGAGGATCAAGAACTCGAAATCTTCTCTTTTCATCTTAATGAAGCAGTAAAAGCGATGGCAAGTATAACTAGACCTTTTGAAAATGATGAGATGTTAGACAAAATGTTTGGCTCTTTTTGCTTAGGAAAATAGTTTGAAATATATTGCAATAGATTTAGGGCTTAAACGCATAGGGCTTGCTTACTCGGCGCATAAAGACATAGTTACCCCACTTCCAGCAGTTATACGTAAAAATCGCAACCAAGCTTCGTTTGAGGTGAAAAAAGTCTTAGATGAGTGGGAAGTAGATAGTGTGGTTGTAGGGATTCCTCTTGGTGGCAGTAGTGAAGAGGAAATGAAACGCAGGATAGCACATTTTATGAACCTTGTGGCATTTACAGGTAAGGTTTTTTATCAAGATGAGGCAGGGAGTTCACTTGAAGCCCAAAATATGATGAAAGGAGAGATAAAATTTATCCGTGATGGACGTATAGATTCTATCTCTGCGATGATAATCTTACAAAGATATTTGAAAACTTTAGAAAATGTAGCAATCAGTAACAAAGATTAAGAAATGTCTCTTTGATTGTCTTTCAATTGTGATAAAGTAGTGACAAACTTAGATAAAAAGTTATAATAGCTGCATGAAAAACTTTACTTTATCTTTTAATGATGTTAATGAATTAGTGAGTTTTGCATATGCTTCGGCGATAGACACTCCCCAAACTCTTATTCAAGTTTTTTGTGCACAACCAGACCAAGGTAAAATTACAAAAATTCAGCGATATTTTTCAAAAAATTATCCAAATTCTGTACTTATTGGAAGTAGTACGGATGGCATTATAGATGGTAAAAACATTTATAACAATACAAAAAGTACAGCAACTTTTAGTATTTTTGAAAAAACAACTCTTAAAAGTGTTTTATTAAAACATGAAGATTATAACAACAACAGTTTTTATACAGGAGAGGCTCTTGCAAAAGAGTTATGTGAAAATGACACAAAAGTTATAATTAGTTTTGCAGATGGTATTCATACAAATGGAGAAGAGTTTGTCAATGGTATTTATAGTTTTGCTCCAGATGTTGTCCTTTCAGGGGGGTTAGCAGCAGATAATGGGGTCTTAGATACTACTTATATTTT
>ERZ889078.1898-NODE-1898-length-15724-cov-13.472334_pt1 | contig 15724 bp, 16 predicted proteins | sample MGYA00521266_ERZ889078 | MGnify/ENA primary metagenome ERZ889078 (study PRJEB32303, sample SAMEA104408618) | aquatic metagenome | biome: Brackish water; feature: Pelagic; material: water | place: Baltic Sea | collected 2014-06-16T06:34:00 | depth 76,534 m ...
ATAAACGGTTATAACAGAGTTCGTAGATGGTCAAATACCACAGGTTATTATTGGGATGAGGAGCGAGTATCAGGTCCGGTATTTGGATTGGATGCTGTTATGGGTGTTGAATATAATTTTCCCGTACTGCCAATTGTACTCTTTTTTGAAATCAAACCAATGGCAGAGCTACAATCATTTAACAGAGTAAGAATTAACTTTTGGGATACAGGAATAGGAATAGTATATCGATTTAATAATTAATTATATAATATGAAAACAATTAAAATTTTACCATTGGTAATGGCTCTTTTTCTTAGTGTTACAATGATAGCCCAGGAAGATAGCGGAGAAATGAAGACACTCTTTAAAAAATCTTCAGGAACAAAAATTAGTAATGGAGGCTATGGTTCATTCAGTGTTGGATATTCGCAAGTAGATGGTAAAGATGCCCTTCAGCTTGGTGGTAGAGTAGCCTGGATTGCAAATCATCGCTTTGCGCTTGGTTTAGCAGGTTATGGATTTTTTAATAGCATCCAGAAAAATTATAGTGATGTAGATGATCCCTCAAAATATTTTTTAACAGGTGGTTATGGTGGACTATTTTTTGAACCAATACTAATGCCAAATAAACCTGTGCATGTTTCATTCCCTGTAATAATAGGGGTTGGGGGAGTTACGGCAGTTGAATCTCAAAACTGGACAAGTAACTACAATAATAATCATCAGGTAAATTACTATGATGCTGATGCATACTTGGTTATTGAACCCGGGGTTGATATCGAGTTTAATATTGTTAAATTTTTTAGAGTTGCACTTGGTGCATCGTATAGATATACCAACGGGATAAACTTAAGATATAAATATCTTGATGATAATTACGATCAGCAAATTATACGTATTGACAAAAATGCTCTTAATTCATTCACTTTTAATATTGGCTTTAAGTTTGGTTGGTTCTAGTATTTAGATATCATAATAAATAATAAAGGAAGGCTTCTTGGGATTTTTGATCCTGTGAGGCCTTTTTTATCTATTACTGATTTTAAAAATAGGGGAGTCTTCAATTATCAAATTTTCAATAGCATTGTAGCCTATTAATAAAGTTGTTTGACCAGTTGAGTAGGGTGCTATTTCGTAACTATTATATAGGAAACCAATTCCATCATTAGTAACAAAGAAATTATGATTTGGTTCAATATTATCTACAAAGTATCCTGCTTCCGTTAATGCAATATTTGAAGGAATTTTTTTATCATGGTAAAGTTGTTTTGTAAGTATCTTACTGAGAGTGTCTTTAGTTCCAGCTTTAAATATATCTTCGTAGGTTAGTAGTTGCCCATTCCTTAAATTTACATTGTTGTAAGATATTTTTGTCATACCATGGGCTCCTCCAGTATAAGCATAAACAAGATATTCGATACATAATAAATAATCAGAATTATGAACTACCGACATATTTACAATCTTCTGCCAGTTAAATGATGCACCATTATTAGGTCGTCCGGCATTCTGATCCTTATAGTTAGTATAATATTCATTTTCAAAATGGACAAGCATTGAATCAGGATTCTTATCATAAAAATTAGTCCCAAAAAAGCCATTGGCTATTATATGTTTTATTGTATCACCAACTATATTATTGCTATTTGTTATAGGATAAATTAGTGTTAATTCTATTTCGGCAACCGGAGCGTTGGTGCTGTCATGATTTAACTTGTTTTCTGAATGGAGATAAAGCACATCAAAGGGCATTGTCCCTTTCGGATAGTTCTCAATCAGACTAAAAGGAATTTCACCATATATGGGAGAATACCACATTCCAATAAATGAATTTGGATTTATTGTACCAGAAAGTGCATTTTCACCGTGTCCGTATTCTTTGAGGTTTACTATCTCATCAACAACATCACCTGTTGTTGTAATAGTATTATTAAAATTCAACGTATCAATTTCAGAGGTTTGTTGGTAATGATAATTACCTGATATATTATTAAATAGTCTAACTATATTTGCAGTAACCTTAATATTGCTATCAGCCAACCCTTCATATCTACTATAGTATATTTGAGATTTTTCCTTGTATTGAGCAGTAACCGAAAAGGAGTACAGAACAACAAGTAGTGATAGTAAAAGATTTGTTTTCATAGAGTTAGGCAATTTTATGTCAATTTGAAATTCATTCAACATATGATGGTTATTCGGTGAACAAAATTAGTGTTTTTTAGTTCTTTTCTACACTTATAACAATAACTAGTTTAAAATCAGTGAGACTTTGATTTTGTGAAACAAAATTAATTAGCCGAACTAATCCTGAGCGTTGTCGAAGGATCTCATGGGTCTTATTCCCCGCCACTTGTGGCGAAATTAAAAAATGATTCCTAAACTGATACGCCGTCTACTTGCGGCGGGGAGTGTCATTAATAATTATTTCTTAAAACCTAGTTAAACTGTAAAACACGATATAGTTTTATTAGTTTTGTATTGATATATTATTAAATTAAGGATGGCTACTTTATGGAGATTAATAATTATAAAACTATTGTCAGAGAAAGTGAAGGTTATTACAAAGAGAAGGGAAGTAAATTTATTGCTATAGCATTTCATGTTGAAACTGAGGATGATATTAACGAAGCAAGAGCAAATATTAAAACGAAGTATTTCGATGCAAGGCACCATTGTTATGCTTATCGAATTAATCCCGAAAATGAGCAGTCAAGAAGTAGTGATGATGGCGAACCATCGGGTACCGCTGGTAAACCAATATTAAATCAACTTTTATCTTTTGAACTAACAAATACCCTTATAATAGTTGTTAGATATTTTGGAGGGACTAAATTAGGAGTAAGTGGTTTAATACTGGCTTATAAATCTGCCACTCGTGATGCAATCGAAAACAATAAAATAGTTAAAAAATTCATTACAAGTGAAGTAGAATTACGTTTTGAATACCCGTTGATGAATCTGGTTATGAAAGTGATAAAAGATGAAAAAATAAGAATTATTGATCAGGATTTTGATACAAATTGCAAAATTAATATTGAATTAAAAAAAAATAAAAAAAAAATTATCATAAATAAGTTTGAAAAAATCAGAGGTGTATCTATAACATAGTTGAAAAACAAGTATATACTAATTATTTTAATTGTACACATTTAAAACAATAAAACTAAAAAGTCAAGTGTTTTTCATGTTTTTTATTCAGAATTTTTAACTGATATTTGTTTTTCCTAAAATTAATTGAGTCAATAATTATAAGTATGTTGATTTGTAGTGATTTAGGTTTCTGCTAACAAAAATGATATTTATTTCGAGAAAACTCTACTCAAAGTATGAAGAAGAAGCATGTTGAAATTTGGGAAAAATGTTTAGTCGTAATTAAGGACAATATTCCCCCACAGAGTTATAATACTTGGTTCACTCCTATAACACCAATTAATTTGGAGAATGATGTGCTTACAATTCAGGTGCCCAGCCAATTTTTTTATGAATGGTTAGAAGAGCATTACATTAGTTTGTTACGAAAGACTATACGTATGATAATTGGACCAATTGCCACACTTGAATACAGCGTGATAATTGATAATAATTATGATAAATCAAAACCATATGCTGTAAAGTATCCTGCTACGGATAGCAAGGCCACACAAAATAATCAGGTTTCTATGCCACTTGATCTAAACAGAGGTAGAACCAGGGAAATACCAAATCCATTTATTATCCCTGGGTTAAAAAAATTAAAAGTTGAATCACAATTAGTTGATACATATTCTTTTGATAATTTTATTGAAGGTGAATGTAACCGTCTGGCACGATCAGCAGGATGGGCAATAGCTGAAAATCCAGGTAAAACAGCATTTAACCCACTTTTATTGTACAGTAATGTTGGACTTGGAAAAACTCACCTTGCCCATGCTATTGGACTGCAGGTAAAAAAGAATTACCCTGAAAAAATAGTTCTTTACGTTAAAACTGATCAATTTATTAATCAATATATCGACTCGGTACGAAATAATAATCAAAATGATTTTGTTCACTTCTATCAAATGATTGATGTGCTTATTATTGATGATATTCAATTTATTGCCGGCAAGGAAAAAACTCAAGATGTATTTTTCCACATATTTAATCATCTTCACCAGAATAACAAACAACTGGTTCTTACCTCCGACAAACCACCTGTTGAATTAAAAGGAATGGAGCCAAGGCTGCTTTCACGATTTAAATGGGGACTTGCTGCCGACCTTCAAATGCCAGATCTTGATACCAGAATGGCAATATTAAAAAAGAAGTTATATAAGGATGGTATCGAAATGCCTTATGAAGTAATTGAATATTTGGCCTATAGTATTACTACAAATATTAGAGAAATGGAAGGCGCACTTATTTCCATATTAGCTCAATCAACTCTCAACAAAAAAGCAATAACACTGGATTTAGCAAGGCAGATGATTGATAAATTTGTAAAAAGCACAACCAGAGAAATATCAATCGATTATATTCAAAAAATTGTTTGCGATTATTTTAGCGTTCCTCTTGACGTTCTGAACTCAAAAACCAGAAAAAGAGAAATAGTACAGGCGCGTCAACTTGCCATGTACTTCTCAAAATTACATACCAAAAGCTCATTGGCAACAATAGGTTTGCATTGTGGTAATAAAGACCATGCCACAGTGCTTCATGCGTGTAGAACAGTTAATAATCTTATTGAAACTGATAAACAATTTAGAGTTTATGTTGATGACATAGACAAGAAATTGAAATTATAGTATCGAACTAATGGTATAAATGCAACAGATTATGTTCTACTCTAATTTGCGTTTTTATCGAAAATAGTTTACCTTTAACACCAAAATAATATTATATAAAATGAATGTCCTTTTTATTTGTAATGGTAATATTTGTCGATCTCCAATCGCAGAAGCTTTATTAAAAAAGAAATTTGAAGAAAATAATATTGAAGGGTTAGTCGAATCTGCAGGCTTTTCTCCTACCACTATCAATGATCCTCCTGATCCACGAGCCATTGAAGCTGCAAAAAAATATAACTTGGAACTCAAAGGTTTTTCCAGAATATTTGAAAAAAGAGACTTTGATCGTTTCGATCATATTTATTGTATGGATACAAGAAATATTCGTGATGTTAAATACCTTGCACGAAATAAAGAGGACAAAGCAAAGATTGATTATATGATGAATATTATTGAACCCGGTAGTAATAAAGTTCTTCCTGATCCAATTCATAGTGGTATATATAGTATCGATGATGTTATTGAAATTATTGATAAAATAACAGATATCATAATTAAAAATAATAAATAAACAAGTACTACCAGGTGTTAAGCACTATCCCCAATAAGGTTGATATTGAAGATGCTTACAATCGGATAAGACCTTATACTCACAAAACCCAAATTCTTACTTCAACTCTTCTGAATGCCAGGTTTGGGGCTAATCTTTATTTCAAATGTGAGAATTTTCAAAAAGCTGGTTCCTTTAAGTCAAGAGGTGCAGTAAACGCAATTCTTTCTTTGTCCGAAACAAATTCGAGCACAGGAGTTGCAACACATTCATCGGGTAATTTTGCACAAGCATTGGCAAGGGCAGCGAGTATATTAAATATACCTTCTTATATAGTGATGCCCGAAAATGCGCCAAAAGTTAAGGTAGAAGCAGTACGAGATTATGGCGGTAAAATCACATTCTGTAAGCCCACATTAGCAGCACGTGAAGAAACAATTAAAAAAGTTATTAGTAATACTGGTGCATTTGAAATTCATCCATACGATAATTATGATATCATAGCAGGGCAGGGGACTGCAACTCTCGAGTTATGCCAAAGTATTCAAAATCTTGATATTATATTATGTCCAGTAGGTGGTGGTGGTTTAATCAGCGGAACAGCACTTGCTGCATATTTTTTTGGGAATAATATTAAGGTTATTGCATGCGAACCTAAAGGAGCTGATGATGCCTATCGATCAATGAAAGCAGGTAGTATAATTCCCAGTGTTAACCCACTTACAATTGCAGATGGATTATTGACTTCATTGGGTAAACGAAATTTTCCAATTATTCAGGAATACGTTGACGATATTGTAACTGTTAGTGAAGATGCTATTGTTGAGGCAATGAGATTAATATATGAAAGGATGAAAATTGTAATTGAACCTTCATCTGCAGTACCTTTGGCAGCCCTTATTGAAGATAGAGTGGATGTACGAAATAAAAATGTTGGTATAATTATTTCCGGAGGAAATGTTGATCTTGCCAAAATATCTTTCTAGTTATGAGCAATGATAAACTTGGTAAACTTTTTCTGATACCCACAGCCCTGGGCTCATTCGAGACAAATGAGCGCGTGTTACCTTCATACAACACACAAATAATTTACGGATTAAATGTTTTTGTTGTTGAGCAGGTAAGAACTGCCCGAAGATTCTTGAGTAGTTTAAACCATCCTGTAAAAATAGATGAACTGGAATTCAAAGAGCTTAATAAGCATACTGATAGTTCTGAAATTGATTCCTATCTTGATTGTACATACTATGGCAAGTCAGTTGGTTTAATATCCGAAGCAGGAACACCTTGTATTGCCGACCCCGGATCAGTTGTCGTAAAAATTGCACAGGAAAGAGGAATACAAGTGATACCACTTGTTGGTCCAAATTCAATAATATTATCACTGATGGCTTCTGGATTTAATGGGCAGAATTTTACTTTCCATGGGTATCTTCCTGTTGATAAACAACAGCTTAGTAAAAAACTTAAGGAAATTGAAATGAATGCCGTTAGATTAGATCAAACGCAGATATTTATTGAAACCCCATATCGTAATAATCAGATGTTGAGTTCAATACTGAATACGTGTTCTCCGCGTACTCAATTATGCATAGCAACTGAACTAACACTTCCGTCTGAATCAATTCAAACAATGCCAATTTCAATGTGGAAGAAAATTAAACTCGATTTCCACAAAAAACCAACTGTATTCCTAATTTATAAGTAGAATTATTTGCACTACTGAGGTTCTCTTTTAAGCTTCCACCGCTTGTGCGACCAAAGCCAGTTTTCAGGTTTTTTTCTAATAACTTCTTCCAACTTAATTGCAAGCCGTTTAGTTATTTCACCATCTTTAAGTTTCTGAGGTTCATCTGCAAGAATTGTTAGTTCGAGTTCATAGTATCCGCGCTTAACTCGCTGTATATCAACAAAAACAGCGGGATAATTATATTTTTTGGCATATAGTTCGGGACCATGTAAAAATGCCGTATCCCGACCGAGAAAATTTATCCAGTGTGATTTTTTAAGGTTTGATGGACTTTGATCGGAAGCCATAACATAGTTCTTCTTTTTATCTTTATTCAATACAAAACAACGAGCTGTTTCATATATTGAAACTAACTCGGTTCCCAACCTTGATCGATTTGTTTTAATGTAATTATTAAGATATTTATTACTAAGTGGTTTGTATAGAGCTATACCGGGCCACTGTAATTGCATACAAGACAAAGCACCCCACTCCCAGTTACCATAATGGTTTGGTAGTGCAATTATACCTCCATGGTTTTCATAAATATGACGAATTTCATCTTCATTAATTACCTTATGCCGTGCGTAAATTTGCTTCTCACTCATGGTAAAAGCTTTTAAACTTTCCACAGTAATTTGGGAAAGGTTTTTATACGATAATTTTTCAATTCTTTTTAACTCCTCAGGACTCTTTTCAGGAAAGCATTTTTTTAGATTATCTCTTACAACATCAAGTCGATATTTTAGTACCTTGTAGGTAATAAAATAAAAGAAATCAGCAAAAATATAAAGTAACCAGAATGGTACTAACCGGAATAACAAAATGAAAAAGCGTGTTACTAATGATGATATTAAATTCATGGAGGCAAACTTACTGCTTCTTTTGAAAAAATATCAAGAATGTAAAGTAAATTTGCCAATTATTTTTTCATTGTATTAAGTGCATTAATGACCAATTTAATAAAAAAACTAAACTTAAACAGAACTGAAAATAGAACCTTTAGGCTTCATACATTTTATATGATAATTGAAGGCGTTGTACTTGGAATACTAGCACTAAACGAGTTTGTTTTCCTTAAGAGTTTAAATGGTACAAATTATCAGCTTAGTTTTTTGTTTCAGTTTAGTATGCTGGTATTTCTATTTCTGATAGTGATTAATGAGTTTTTGAAGAGAATAAGAAATAGAAAAAAACTTCTAAGGCTTGCAGCTATTTTTAGCAGATTGCCACTACTGGCATTGTTCTTCTTTCCAACAAATACAGATGATCTGATAGCACACCCTTATTATCATTACATATTTCTTTTTCTATTTTTAATTTATTTCTCAGGAAATATTTTTATCAATCCCAATATTAATTATCTGCTTAAGGTAAACTATCGCCATCAAAATTTCGGTAAATTATACAGTTATTCAACCAGCGTTAATAAGATTGTAATGCTTATTGTAACATTTGCCTATGGTTATATACTTGATTATAACAATTTTGCATTTGTATATATAATCCCCATTGCTGCTCTACTTGGTATATCATCGGTTTTTGTTTTGTCAAATATTTATTATCCAAAAGATGAAGTAATATTATTGAAGAAGTCAGTTATTCAGTCGGTTAAAGACTCTATTAAAGATATGCACCAAATACTTCGGAATAATACACCCTATCGTCATTTTGAAATAGGTTTTATGTTCTATGGTTTTTCGTTTATGATATCGGTAACGGTAATTACAATTTATTTTTACGAAGCACTAAATCTAAATTATGCAAGCGTAGCGTTTTATAGAAATGCATATAATATATTGGCAATTATACTATTACCTTTTTTCGGTAGGCTAATTAGTAATATTGATCCCCGAAAGTTTGCTGCTATAACTTATTCCTCTATTGTTATCTATATTTTCTTCTTGATGATGACCTCATATTTCCCTGCATACTTTGAATTTCTTGATATTACAATTTATTATACCCTTATTCTTTACATCTTATTCCATGGAATTTTTGCTGCAACCATGGTATTATTATGGAATATTGGGTCAGCATATTTCTGTAAACCGGAAGAATCGGGAACTTACCAATCGCTTCATCTTTCATTAACAGGAGTTAGAGCAATTTTTGCACCATTGATGGGGGTTGTGTTTTATGAATTATTTGGGTTTACAATAACATTTTCAATAGCTATTTTCTCACTATTGTGCGGTATAGCTCTAATGATTTGGTCTTATTATAGGGATTAAAAATTCACTTAGCTACAACAGAGGGTTAATTTCTCTTAACAGCAAAAGTTTCTCCAAACTTAACATTTCCTTCATTAATTATCTGATATGGAAAATAGTGAATAGGAGTAGTTTCGGCTTCTTTGTTTGTTATATCAATGGCAATGGTTTCAATACTTTTTGCACCCTCTTCAAGTTGAACATCAGCTTCATATGTTAAACCATATGCTATAATATTTCCTTCTGCCATCTCATTTTCACAATACTTTTGTAACGACCATATTACTGACTCATTATTTGGAATATTCTTTTTGTCGGTAATTTCAAACTCAAGGGGATGAACAACTTCATCTTTATCAACAAATGCACCAAAGGGGTAGCATTGCCCGGTATCCTCTAATAGGTCTTTTGCATATTCAAATGAATGATCAATTATGCTTTGTGTTATTTTATCCATAATGATATAGTTGTTTGAAATTTAATAGTCATACTTGCTATTCCATCTATCCTTCAGATTTTTACGATCCTTAATTTCATGAGTATTATTGCCTGGTTCGTAAAACTTAGTTCCACTAATATCATCTGGTAGAAATTCCTGATCAATGAAATTACCCTCGTATTGATGCGAATATTGGTAATCCTTACCATATCCAATATCCTTCATTAGTTTTGTTGGAGCATTCCTAAGATGTAATGGAACTGCAAGGTTTCCTGTTTTTTGCACCAGTGATTGTGCATCTTTTATGGCAACATATGAAGAGTTGCTTTTGGGCGAATTTGCAAGATATATTGCTGTTTGTGAAAGAATTATCCTTCCTTCAGGCCAACCAATCTTGTTAATTGCATCCATGCATGTATTAGCAAGTAATAGAGCGTTAGGATTTGCGTTTCCAATATCTTCCGATGCAAGTATTAACATACGTCTTGCAATAAACTTTGGATCTTCACCTCCCTCAACCATCCTTGCAAGCCAATAAACTGCAGCATTCGGATCGCTACCTCTCATCGATTTTATAAAAGCTGATATTATATCATAATGCATTTCACCTTGCTTATCATATATTGCCAGGTTTTCCTGAATTATGGTTTTTACCAGCTCGTTTGTTATTTTGATTTTCTTTTTCGAAGTTTTTTCTTGATAAACAACTAACTCCAGAGCGTTATATAGTTTGCGGGCATCTCCACCTGATATTCCCAATAATGCTTCGTCTTCCTTAATCTCAATCTCAATATCAAATTTGGTTTTTAGAAGTTTAATTCCATTTTTTAGTAAATTTCGAAGATCGACTGCTTCCAGACTTTGTAGTATATATACCTGACAACGTGATAATAATGGGGAAATAACCTCGAATGATGGATTTTCTGTAGTCGCCCCAATTAGTGTAATAATACCTTTCTCAACTGCTCCTAATAATGAGTCCTGTTGCGATTTGCTAAAACGGTGAATCTCATCTATAAAAAGAATAACATTACCATGAAACATTGCTGCCTGATTAATTACATTGCGTACATCCTTAACTCCCGAACTAACAGCGCTAAGTGTATAAAACTCCTTATTTAGAGTATTAGAAATAACATTTGCCAAAGTTGTTTTTCCAACACCCGGAGGCCCCCAAAGTATCATCGAAGGTATATTCCCCGATTCTATACTTCTTCGTAGTATTGCATTTTTGCCAACTAAATGTTGCTGACCTAAGTAGTCTTCAAGTGTTTGTGGTCGAAGCAATTCGGCTAAAGGTGCTGGCATTTTTGGTTGATGTTATATACATTGCAAATTTAGGCAATTTTACAATTCAGTTCATTTTTATCTTTAAAACCATTACTTTTGACCTATGTATGAAAAGCTTATTTCAGAAGCTAATTTTAGATTCAGCAGGAGTGGTGGGCCGGGTGGGCAAAGTGTAAACAAGGTTTCTACTCAAGTTGAATTGTTATTTGATATTGCGAAATCAGAAACACTTAGTGAGGATCAAAAGACGATTATTTTTCATAAATTAAAAAATAGGATCACAAGCGAAGGAGTACTCACCATTAAAAGTAACAGAACTCGTAGTCAATTGAAAAACAAAGAAATCGCAATCGAAAGATTTATTGAGTTAATTATAAATGCATTAAGGCCGGTTAAAAAGAGAACACCCACTAAACCGACTAAATCATCAGTTGAAAGGCGTTTAGTTAGTAAAAAGGTAATTTCAGATAAAAAGAAAAATCGTAAAGTAAAGGAAGATTAGAGTTATTACTAGATTTTGCATTGTGATTTATTCAATCCACTATCAATTAAAGACTATAAAATTCCATTAGTTCAAGTGGATGACTAATCAAATGCTTTGCTCCGTTAGAAACTAGTTCTTCTTCTGACCGGAAACCCCAAAGTACACCTACAGAGTACATTCCGGCATTATTGGCCGTTTGCATATCAATGCCTGAATCGCCAACAAAAGCTATGTCACAGGGATCGATCCCCATACCTTTACTGATCTGCAAAGCAACCAATGGGTTGGGTTTCCTGTTTTCTTCAGTTGTAAATCCGACAATAAATTCAAAATCCCAGTCAGGTAATAAGGTTAATACCGTTTTTTTTGTGAGATTGTCTGCTTTGTTTGAAAGTACAGCTATCTTAATATTATTAGAAATAAGTCTATGGAGCAATTCAGAAATTCCATTATATGGTTTTGACTTATTAGTGCAGTTTTTACCATATTCATCCATCATCATATAAAAGTATTTCAAGCATTTTTGCTCATCCCTATATGATTCCGGTAATGATTTCTTAACAAGGTTTTTAATTCCTCGACCTATAAATCCTTCATAAGTATTTCTATCATGGATAGGAAAATTGTGCCTTTTTAAAACAACATTCATTGAATCTGCTAGATCATCAATCGAATTTACAAGTGTGCCATCCAAATCAAATATAACTCCTCTAAACTTCATAATAACCTATTATTAAACTATTTAATTGTAAACATTATAATGCCACAAAAATACAGTTTTTACATTGAGTAGCTGGGGACTAACATGATATTCCACTTTTTCCTATTATTGCAAACAATAAACCTTATTATGAAATTATTGTTGATATATTGTTCCAAATTCGCTTATAATCCTACAATTCATACTCTTGAAGAATTTCCTGAGGTAACTGAAGGACAGACTTACAATGAAGCTCTGGTTGCTTTTATACATGGAGAGTTGATAGATGAGGATGACCCAAAAGGAGTTGAAAATAAATTACTAAAAAATATAAAATGGGCCGCAAAGAAAAACGATACTCGAAATATAATTCTCCATTCGTTTGCACATCTTGCTGAAACAAAAGCCGACCCTAAATTTACAAAGGAGATATTTGATAAAGTTGAATATAGGCTAATTAATGCTGATTATCAGTGTGCGCAAACACCTTTTGGTCATTTTCTTGATCTTGATTTAAAAGCTCCTGGCGTTAGTCAGGCAAGGATATTTAAGAGCTTCTGATTTTTATAAATTTTACTAAAACTAACTACTCTGAAAAACAAAAAACTACTACTTATTAATCCCTTCAATCAATCGAAAAGGGACGAGGTATTTGATACACGAAGTATATCACCTCCACTTGGCTTAGGAATGATTGCAGGATTAACACCAGATTATTGGGATATCGAACTAATCGATGAAAATTTCGATGCATTTGAATACCGTGATGCAGATCTTGTAGGTATAACTGTACTAACATCTGCTGCTTACAGAGCTTATGAAATTGCTGATATTTATCGTAAAAAGGGAATTAAAGTAATATTAGGTGGTATTCACGTATCCATGATGGTTGATGAAGCCGAACAATATGCTGATACAGTTGTTATTGGTGAAGCTGAGGGAGTCTGGAATACTGTAATTGATGATTTCACGAATAACAGATTGAAAAAGAGGTATTATGGTGAGTTAAGTGAATTGAACCATAGTGCTACTCCAAGGAGAGATCTATTTCACAAAAGTTACTCATACGCTAACATTCAAACAACACGTGGCTGCCCAATGAGTTGTGATTTTTGTTCGGTACATACCTTTAATGGGAGTAAATATCGCCAGCGTCCGGTTAACGAAGTATTGGATGAAATTGAAACGATTGAAAATGATAAACTCTTTATTATTGATGATAATTTAATTGGGTATACAAAGCAATCTGCCGAAAGAGCTGTGGAGCTTTTTAAAGGAATGATTAACAGAGGTATAAAAAAGGACTGGTATTGTCAGGCTTCGTTAAATATTGCTGATAATGAAGAGGTGTTGAAGTATGCTGCAGAAAGTGGTTGTAGAATGATCCTAATTGGAATTGAATCGGAAAAAATAGATCAACTTCAGGAGACCAATAAAAAAATGAATATCAAAATTGGCATCGATCATTATGAAGAAGCATTTCAAAAAATTCACAAACATGGAATAAGTGTTCTGGGAGCACTTGTTTTTGGTTTAGATAGTGATTCTAAGGAGGATATCCAAAATCGAGCAAGGTTCGCAATCGATTCAGGTATTGATGCTATGCAGGCAACAATTGTGACTCCGTTACCGGGGACAAGTTTGTTTAAGAGATTGGAAAAAGAGGATAGGTTACTTTATACTAACTTTCCAAAGGATTGGGAACGTTATCATTTTCATGAAGTTAGTCATAAACCAATAAAAATGACTTCTGATGAATTAATGGTTGCAATGGACGAGTGTTGGAGTACCATGTGGGATGCGAAAACAGTGTATCGCAAAATGCTGAAGACATTAAAGCAAACTAAAAATGCTAAGGCCGCAACATGGGCATTTGCCTCAAATACTGAACGACACAACCTTGCTTTTGGCAAAAAGAAAAAAGCAATGGATATAGAAAAACTGCTTAAAGGAATGATTTAATACAATTGTTATGAATTATAATAGAATAGTGAAATCCGTTTTTAAAGGTAAATTACATGTTAGCATTTTTATCTCTCTGATAATTTTAATATTTACTTCTTGTGAAAGCTCTAATCATGAACCTTCAGAAAGTGTTGATATACTACTTGAAGAGATAACTATTTCGGATATTAGGGAAAGCTATGACACTGACGAATATACAATAACAGACCTTGTCACTGCATACATAAATAGAATAAACACAATTGATGAAAACGGGCCCACTCTCAATTCGGTAATTCAGATTAATCCTGATGCTTTGGAAATTGCTCGTCTGCTTGATATTGAAATGAAAAATGGCAAAATCAGAGGTCCACTTCATGGTATACCGGTACTATTGAAGGATAATATCGATACTCGTGATAATATGGAAACCACTGCCGGATCATTAGCTTTAAAGGGGTCGCATCCACTAAAGGATAGCTATTTAGTTACAAAGTTAAGAGATGCCGGAGCAATTATACTTGGCAAGGCAAACTTAAGTGAGTGGGCAAATTTCCGAGGTGAGATGTCATCAAGTGGATGGAGTGGGGTAGGCGGACAGACATTAAACCCTTATGTACTAGATCGTAACCCCTGTGGGTCTAGTTCTGGTTCAGGAGTAGCAGTTTCAGCTAATCTTACAGTATTGGCAATAGGAACGGAGACAAATGGTTCTATAGTTTGCCCATCAACCAATAATGGTATTGTTGGTATAAAACCTACTGTTGGATTAATTAGCCGGTCAGGTATTATTCCTATTTCATTCACACAAGATACACCCGGACCCATGGCTCGAACCCTTTATGATGCTGCATTGTGTTTGGGAATAATGGTCGGTGTTGATTCATCTGATAGCAAGTCCATTGAGAGCATAGGTAATACTTATTCTGATTATACTCAGTTTCTGAAAAATAATGGACTTGAAGGCAAAAGAATAGGTTTATATACTAAACCTTATGGGATAAACTATAAGGTTGATGAATTGATGAATGAAGCGGTAGAAGTTATAAAAAGCCTGGGAGCTGAAGTGATTGAAATAGATAAACTATATGATCCGAAGGTAGAAGATTATTCATTTGAAATCATGTTGTTTGAATATAAGGACGGACTTAATAATTACTTTAAGTCATTGGGAAGTAATGCATCTATAAAGAGTTTGGAGGAACTCATAGAGTTTAATAGAAACAATCCTGTTGAAATGGAATTCTATAATCAGAAATATCTTGAAATGGCACAGGAAAAAGGTAGTTTGGAATCTGAAGAATATAAAAATGCATTGGAACAAATGCTTATTGGAGTAAGAGAAAATGGAATTGATAAAGTAATGAATGACAATAATCTGGATGCTATTATTGCACCAACCGGAAGCCCAGCCTGGAAAACAGATCATATAAATGGTGATAGCTATATGCTTGGAAGTTCTTCCCCGGCAGCAATTTCAGGTTATCCAAATATTACAGTTCCAATGGGATTTATTGATGAGTTACCGGTTGGTATTTCATTTTTCGGAAGAGCATGGAGCGAACTCATATTATTGGAAATTGCTTATGGATTTGAGAGTAATACAAATTATCGTAAGGCTCCCAAATTTCTACTGCATGATTAG
>ERZ889078.1907-NODE-1907-length-15675-cov-6.055826_pt1 | contig 15675 bp, 9 predicted proteins | sample MGYA00521266_ERZ889078 | MGnify/ENA primary metagenome ERZ889078 (study PRJEB32303, sample SAMEA104408618) | aquatic metagenome | biome: Brackish water; feature: Pelagic; material: water | place: Baltic Sea | collected 2014-06-16T06:34:00 | depth 76,534 m ...
GTCATGCCGGCCCTCCCCGAGGGAGTACTTCCAGAGAAAATCTTATCAATATAGCTGATAATATCAAACTGGCAGAAGAGCTATCCAATAACAGGATGCAACGGCCAAATCACCCGGCAGGCTATACCAAGGGCGACGTCAAAAAACTAAGAAAATCACTCGAAAAGACCCAGAAAGCGCGGTTTATTGTAGGCCACACACCAATGGATCCCTTCGGCAGTTTCTGGTTACACGCCGGAACTATCAAGAATCACCACATTATCTACAGTGCGCATACCGAAGGGCCAAGCGTCATTATTCAAACCGGCAACAGATTTATGCCGATCAGTTTTCCGGCTGAGCCGCTCATAGAGTTGATCAATGCTCTCAGCTAATTCTTGCCACTAAACAACGATTCGACTGTTGCTGCAAAAAGTAGCTGATTGACAGGAGGAAGATATTGTTAAAGAAATAAATGATCCACCTTTTTACCCCGTGAATCCCAACCAAACGAGGCCCAAAAGGCCAAAACAAAACGGTTGACTTTCCTGGAAAACTTAGTATTGAAGCTGTCAATTCAACAGTTTTTCAACTGTACAAAGATATCTAACCCCGGTGCAACTGGAAGAAAGCCGGGATTCTTTTTAATACTCGCTTGACGGGTACTCAGTTCAGTACCCCCTTGTGGGGTGTAAGTGCCTTTAGGCCATGGGACATAGCGCCTAAATTAACTCAAATTCGACAATCTGCTCTGGAGGTTGCTGCATCATGCCAATCATGTCCAATCGTCATCTGTCCGGACTTCTTCGGGGGTCACCATTCAAACCTATCCAGGCACACATGAGAGTGGTTTTTTCCTGTGTCTGTTTAATTCCACCGTTATTTGATGCTGTTTACCGGGGAGAGAGTTCATTGGTCTCGGATTTTGCCGATCAGATCAAGCAACTCGAAACAGAGGCAGATAAACTGAAATCCACATTCAGACTCAATATGCCGAAATCCCTCTTCCTTCCTGTTGACCGAAAAGATCTTCTCAGTCTCATCGGAGACCAAGATAAGATAGCGGACACCGCAGAAGATATTGGCAAGACCTTTTCCTTCCGGGACATGACCGTTCCAGAAGGGATAAAGGCTCTTTTAGATGAGCTTTTGGAAGGCACAATGGAGATTACAGCATCCGCCAAAGAGATGATCGAGCAACTCGATGAACTGCTTGAGGTGGGCTTTGCTGGTCGAGAACTCGATAAAGTTTCCAGGATGATCGCCGGAGTTCGTAGAAGCGAGCATAACATTGATGAGATCATGCACCGTATCAAAAAGAAGCTTTTTTCCATCGAAAAAGATCTCGATCCCGTTTCGGTAATGTTCTGGTACCAAATCATCGATCTACTTGGGCTCATTTCCGATCAGTCGGAAAACCTGGCCGATCGGCTGCTTCTTTTTCTTTCCAAATAACCTACGAGGATTCCAATGGAAATTATTGCTGCATATGGGACCGCCATGCTGATTTTGGCAGTTATTTTTGGCCTCTATATGACCTGGGGAATCGGGGCAAACGATCTGGCCAATGCGATGGGCACCTCCGTCGGCGCAGGGGCTATATCGGTGAAACAGGCGATCATCATAGCCATGATTTTTGAATTTCTTGGTGCTGTCCTGGCCGGTGGCCACGTTACATCAACCATCAGAAAAGGGATCATCGACCCGATTTCAATTGTTAATAATCCGGAGATTCTGGTCTACGGTATGCTTGCTTCTATGCTTGCCGCAGCGATATGGCTGATGATCGCCTCTGCCAAAGGTTGGCCGGTTTCCACGACTCATTCAATTATCGGTGCCCTCATCGGCTTTGCAATAGTCGGTATTGGACCCGAAGCTGTGAAGTGGGGAAAGGTCGGTAGCGTGGTTATGAGCTGGATTGTTTCGCCACTTATTGGTGGCACCATCTCATTTTTACTGGTGATGAGTACCAGAAAACTCATTTTCAATACCGACGACCCTCTAAAAAATGCCAAAAAATATGCACCCGCTTACATCTTTTTAGTAGGTTTTGTCATTTCCTTGGTCACTATTTTCAAGGGACTCAGCCATCTTCACCTAAAACTCACCACCATAGAAAGTTTCCTCGTGGCTATCGCCTTCGGAATATTCACCGCAACCATTGGCTGGTCCTTCATCCGTAAAATCAAAGATGATCCCAGCGCCAACAAATCCTTCAGTTATGCCAGTGTTGAAAAAGTTTTCACACCCATGATGATTTTTACTGCCTGCGCCATGGCCTTTGCCCACGGTTCCAACGATGTTGCCAACGGTATCGGGCCTTTGGCTGCTGTATACAGTATCATCAGTTCCGGTGGTGAAGTAGGTCAGTCATCACCTCTGCCGTTATGGATCCTTCTCTTGGGTGGTGGAGGCATTGTACTTGGCCTGATAACCCTTGGTTACAAGGTAATGATGACGGTCGGTAAAAAGATCACCGAGCTCACCCCTTCCCGTGGATTCTGCGCGGAGCTTGCTGCTGCCACCACAGTAGTTATTGCCTCACGAACTGGCCTTCCTGTCTCCACAACCCATATCCTCGTAGGAGCGGTGCTGGGAGTCGGTCTGGCCAGAGGTGTCGGCGCACTTGATCTTCGAGTCGTGCTAAACATCATCATCTCCTGGTTAGTAACCCTTCCCGCCGGTGCACTTATGGCAATGCTCTTTTTCTTTACTCTAAAAGGTATCTTTGGTTGATAGTAGACCATCCCCGCTATAACTCATCCATCACAGAAAAGCCCCATGTTCGATCTGTCGATCGAACATGGGGCTTTTCTCATCCAGCTAATGACATTAGTATATCCAGATGTTGGCGTACTGAGTACGCCAAAAACCGCGATAATGGTCATATAATCATTAAGCCGTAGTCAAAAAAATAACATGGCCCTACTAATGCTCGTAACGGCTCCTAAATAACTGGCGCTGAAACTATTTACCATCGACTGCCAGCATGAAATCACGCCAGATAGGTGCGGCTGTTGCACCACCACTTTCTTTTTTGCCCATAGTTTGATTGCGGTCGTTCCCCACCCATATTCCGGTAGTGTAGCGTGCATCATAGCCAACAAACCAGGCATCACGATTCTCATCGGAAGTGCCGGTTTTACCACCCCTGACGCCGGGCACATCGGCAACCTTCTTGCCCGTACCGTCGGTTATCACCCCTTTCAACATGGTCCGCATCTGCCCCATCACATGAGCCCCAGCTACCGTCTGTCGCCTTCGTTCTTTTTCTGGCAAGATAACACTTCCATCAGCAAGCACTATTTTACTGATAAACGACGGCTCTGTATAACTGCCATCTCCGGCAAACGGAAGATATGCAGCGGTCATTTCCAGCAGTGATACATCCGCTGAGCCGAGTGCAAGCGAGAGGTCCGGCGGCAATTTCGAGGTGATGCCTGCCATTTTGGCAATTCTATGTACCTCTTTATAGCCAGTTTTCTGCATGATCCTTACAGTTGCGGTATTGAGCGAATTGGCCAGGGCGTCCGCGAGGGTTGTCTGTCCATGGTACTTGCCGGAGTAATTCTTCGGGCTCCAGTTTTTCCCGTCTCTGCCGGTGATGGAGAGCGGACTGTCCTCAATAGGAGTCTGTGAGGTCCAGCCCTGATTCAATGCGGCTGTAAAAACAAATGGTTTAAAGGTTGATCCAGCCGGTCGTTTGGCTTGGGTCGCCCGATCAAAGGGAGACTTCTTAAAAGAGGTTCCCCCTACCAAAGCTCTCACCCTCGAGGGTTTCGTTTCAATACAGACCAAACTCCCTTGAGGGACGGCTTCAATGGTCTTGCCGGCGATCGTCTGTCTACTAAGAACGTCTCTCACTCCACTGCGAACCGCAGCAAGGCCCAGTTTCTGAATTCTGGTATCCAAATGGGTATATATTCTCGCTCCAGCTGTTTGTAGCTGGCCTTGCAGCAAGTCCCGAGCCTGTCTTTTCACTACCTCCAGGTAATAGCCGTTTTCGTCGGTTGCATGTTGACTACGTGGATTTAACCTAACCATCTCGGCAAAGGCATTCTTTGCCTCTTCAGCACTGACATAGCCGTCGGCAGCCATTCTATTGAGGACATACTTCTGTCTTTCAACCGCCCTGTCGAGATGATCAAAGAGCGCGTATCTGCTCGGTGCCTGTGGCAAACCAGCCAGCAGTGCACACTCGCCAAGAGTAAGGTTTGCTGCACTTTTTTCAAAATAAATCTGAGCCGCCGCCTCAACTCCGCTCGCTCCTTCACCGAGATAGATCTGATTGAGATAGATGTAGAGGATCTCCTCTTTGCTCAGCAGTTTGTCAATTCGCCAGGCCAGGATGGCTTCTTTGAATTTACGAACATAGGTCTTTTCTGGAGTCAAGAGTAACGATTTGGCAACCTGCTGGGTAATGGTCGATCCGCCCTGACTCCTCGCTTTGCCACGAAAGTTATTAATTGCCGCCCGGAGAACCGAAAAAAAGTCCAACCCAGGATGCTCGAAAAATCGGCCATCTTCTGCTGCAACAAAGGCCTTTGGCAGAAGTGGTGACATCGCCTTTAGAGGGATTACCGTTCTATTTTCTGTGAACATTCGCTCAACGATTTTGCCTTGACTATCGTAGATAATAGTTGCCTGAGCAGGTTGATATCTGGCAACCGAACTAATATCGGGTACTCGCAGGCTGATCAGGACAAAAAGCAGACTACCTAAAAAAGCAGTCTGGAGCAGGCAAATGAAGATAAGGAAACCCGAAATGTGTTTTTCCGTATAGATAATCCGGCGAACAGCAGGTTTTCGGGCCGGCCTCGTCCCTGTTGTTTTTGGTTTTGGGGGTGACACTCTCTGGACACTCATGGTAATATTAAACTTCTTTTAAAGACACTGGTTAACCCATGTCTGAGGCACTGTAACATCTGCCTATGAACTATCAACAGGAAAGTCAGTAACATGTCAAAAATCCGTATACTCCCCGAGCAACTCGCCAATCAAATCGCGGCTGGCGAAGTCGTTGAACGTCCAGCATCCGTTGTCAAAGAACTCCTGGAAAACAGCCTCGATGCGAAGGCCAGTCGCGTTGAAATTGAAATTGAGGGAGGCGGAACCCGGCTGATTCGCATCATCGATAACGGTGAAGGAATGGCTGAAGACGATCTGCTCCTCTGCCTTGAACGTCATGGAACCTCTAAAATTCAAACAGAAGAAGATCTTGGCGCCATCGGCACCCTTGGCTTTCGAGGAGAAGCGGTGCCGTCCATCGGCTCTGTCTCCCAATTTACTATAACTTCCCGGCCCGAGCTGGCTGAACTGGGGACGAGAGTAGTATTGCACTTCGGCAAACTGACCAAGGTGCACGAATTTGGCTGTAGCTACGGTACTACAGTTGAGGTACGAAACCTCTTTGGTAATACCCCCGCCCGTCGAAAGTTTTTGAGAACTGCCCGGACGGAACTTGGCCATATCGATGAAGTGGTTAAAAATTATGCCCTCGGCTCCCCAAAGGTCACCTTTATTCTCCGAATCGACGGAAAAGACACTGTTTACCTCGACAATTCAATGTCGATTGAGCAGCGGCTCGGCAATATCATGCACTACGACGGTCCTTTTATTCCAGTCGACACTGTTCAACAGCCAAACAAAGTTCGAAGAGTATCTGGCTTTCTTGTGCCACCAGAAAAAGTGACCATTGGGCCCTCAAAGATGCGCATCTTTGTCAATGGTCGAGCGGTAAGGGACAGAATGATAGTTCACGCAGTAACTGAAGGTTTACGTGGATTCCTGATGAAGGGGAAGAATCCATCCGGCCTGATACATCTGAACCTGCCGGCCGATGAGGTAGATGTCAACGTGCATCCGGCAAAGCATGAGGTTCGTTTTCGCAATTCACGAGATGTCCACACCCTGCTCAGTCAATCGGTTGCTCAAGCCATGGGGGAACATCAGCTGGCAATAAAAGCTACTATTTTCGGCACTGACAGAGCCGTTGACAGAACTCCAATCCCGCTGGTATCTGAGCCTTTTGAGACTCAGCCCATTGATTTACCATTCATCTCAACGGTGCAAGACGATGATTTCTACCGGCCAAATGACAATCAAGTAGACAAAGGCATAGTACGCCCCCCCTTACCTAACGGTCAAACCGTCGCCACTCCACGACCGTCACCCACACTAACCCAACCGCTCTTTACCACTGCCGAACCGATGCAACAAGCATCTCCAGAGAGTAGAAACGCATCACCCCCCCCGGAGATTTCACAAAAAACAAACCAATCAACCAACCACAACCTATTGATTGTAGGCCAATATGATGACCTCTATATTTTCTGTAAGACTAGTGAGGGACTCCTGGTCATTGACCAGCACGCCGCCCACGAAAGACTGCTTTACGAAAAACTGCGCAGGCAATACCTGGCCAACACCGTTGTGCGACAGACCTTAATGTTTCCTGAGACGGTTGAACTCTCTCTCTTTCAGGCCCAGTTGGTTGAAAAAAACGAGGAGGAGATTGATCGGATTGGTTTTTCCATCAGGGAATTCGGTGGCAACACCTATATTATCTCGGCAGTTCCTGCACTTGCAGGGCTTACCAACCCACGGGATCTCTTTCTCGATATTTTGGAACAATTCGGCAGTGAGAACAGTAAAGGAGATACAGGTGGTTTCCTTGATACGATACTGGCTACAATGGCCTGTAAAGCTGCAGTAAAGGCCGGAACTGCGCTTTCAAAGCAAGAAATTGACAACCTGCTTAACGAAATGACTCGGGCTGATTTATTTTCACATTGTCCCCACGGCAGACCTGTGGTTAAGCAGTTTACCAGAGATGAAGTAAAAAAATGGTTTTATAGAACCTGAGAACTTTCATGACACCAAAAGATAGAATGAGAATCAAGCCAAAAAACAGCTTATTGAATCAATCCTTGCTCTTTATATCACTTCTCGGCATTTTGCTGGTCAGTGGCTGTGCCAAACCACCGGTGGCCAAGATTATTGAAACCACCGCCTATTGCGGTTGCTCTTCCTGTTGCAGCTGGGAGAGGGGTAGCTGGCAAATGTTAAAACTCGATTTCTGGAATCGATATGTCAGTGCCGGTTCCAGCGCAGGAAGACCATACAGCGGCCTGACAGCGAATGGCACGGTCCCCTACGAACCAGAAGAGGGGCTTTTTTCCATGGATTCCATCTACCGTCCCTGGATGATCCCAGTTCGTATTATTTTGTTTCCATGGTATCTGCTTCCACAGGATGGCACCATTGCCGCTGACACTAAATATTACCCCTTCGGTACCCACATGTATGTTCCGGGCTATGGCCACGGCATAGTAGAAGATAGAGGGGGGGCCATAAAAGGTCCTAATCGGATTGATCTTTATTTTAACTCCCACAGTGAAGCACTAGCCTGGGGAAGGAAAAAGGTGCGGGTTATCGTTGAATATCCCCATTAATAAAACCACAAAAAACCTTGACTTATGCTATGTGCTATCCATTATGAACAATCAGCCCCTGACTATTTTTCGGGTCTTTTTTCCCTTTGCCGCCGGCTATTTTGTTTCATATTTATACCGGGTAGTCAATGCGGTAATTGCCCCAGACCTTATCGCCGACATAGGAGTTGGTCCGTCAGCTCTTGGTTTGCTCACAGCGACGTACTTCATTTCTTTTGCCTCATTTCAACTCCCACTTGGCGTACTCCTTGACCGATTTGGCCCCAGAAAGGTTGAAGCTGTCTTGCTCGTTTTTGCCGCAATTGGTGCCTTTGTCTTTGCCCGTGCGGAAAGTCTTACTGGTTTGATCACAGGCCGAGCGCTGATAGGATTTGGTGTTTCCGCCTGCCTGATGGCCGCTTTCAAAGCCTATACCTTATGGTTTTCCAGAGAGAAGTGGCCCCTTGTTAACGGCTTTCAGATGGCAGCCGGTGGCCTTGGCGCCTTGGCCGCCACCTCCCCGGTTGAGGCAACCTTACAGTATACTAACTGGCGAGGTGTATTTACAGGCCTCGCTCTGTTAACACTTTTAACCGCCGTTGCTGTTTTCTTGATTGTCCCTGAGAAAAAAAACGAAGGCACCGGAGAGAGCCTACAAAACCAACTACGTGGGATTCGCGATATTTTTACCAGCAGAAAATTCTGGCAAACAGCCCCTGTAGCTACCATGTCCCAGGCCGCATTTTTAGCCATTCAAGGACTCTGGGCCGGGCCATGGCTATCCCATGTTGCTGGGTTCGAGCGTGCAGAGGTTGCCAGGCTCCTTTTCTGGGTCGCCGGGGCGATGATTGCGGGTTTTATCACTCTTGGTGCTATCACCGAACAGTTATCCAAGCGAGGGGTTTCCGTTGCCACTATCGCGGTAACCGGCATGACTTTATTTATGGTTGTGCAACTACTGTTGATTGTCGGACCAATTGGCTGGTCCGTTCCCATCTGGCTCGCTTTTGGTTTTTTGGGAACATCGAGTATCATTGCTTACTCCGCCCTCTCCCAATCTTTTCCTGTCCACCTGTCTGGCAGGGTAACCACCGCAGTCAACCTTCTTGTTTTCGTTGCAGCCTTCTGTGGGCAATGGGCTATTGGCGTAATAATCGATTTCTTTTCCAACGGAGAATCTGTACTTTCTCCTACAGGTTTTAAGGCCGGTTTTGGTCTGATGTTGATTCTCGAATTTGCTGGAGTTCTGTATTATATTTTTGCCAGCCGAAAACTCATTGACGATGCATGAGGCATGATTAGAATGACCTCACTTTATAGCGAGTCTCTTTTTCCCTCCGGTATATGGCATGAAAAGTACAAATAATCACTCCTAACAGTCTAATTATAAAAAATCCCATGGCAAATCAGCATACAGTTACAATTATAGGTGGCGGATTAGCAGGTTGTGAAGCTGCCTGGCAAGTCGCCCAGAGAGGTTGCAAGGTTCATCTCATCGACATGAAGCCGCAGAAATTCAGTCCCGCTCACCAATCAGAAAATCTTGCTGAACTGGTCTGCTCCAATTCACTGAGGTCAAATGATCAAACATCTGCAGTAGGACTACTTAAAGAGGAGATGCATCGATGCAACTCCCTTCTTATACGCATAGCTTATGAGACGCAAGTGCCTGCGGGAAAAGCTCTTGCTGTTGATAGGGAGATATTTTCTGCCCGGATCACCGAAATCATGGAAGCTCATCCCTTAATCGAGATCAAAAGACAGGAGATCAGCGAAATCCCGGAGCCGACACCTGAGGGCAGCCCCATAATCCTTGCCACCGGACCACTTACCACCGACTCTCTTGCAGAATCACTCGCCGAGCTTACCGGTAAGAAGCGACTTGCCTTTTATGATGCCATTGCGCCGATAATCGATGCAGAATCACTCAACATGAACATTATCTATTGTAAGTCGCGCTATGACGATGGCCCTGGGGATTACTTAAACTGTCCAATGGACAAAGATACCTACCTGCATTTTATCAACGAGCTTGGCAAGGCCGAATATATGCCCCTAAAAGACTTTGAAGATGCTAAATATTTTGAAGGATGTCTGCCGGTGGAGGTCATCCGCTCACGCGGTGACGACACTCTGCGATTCGGACCGATGAAACCAGTCGGACTTCCTGACCCTAAAACCGGGGAAGAAGCTTACGCCGTGGTCCAGCTTCGCAAAGAAAACCGAGAGGGAACGACATATAATATGGTCGGTTTTCAAACAAAGTTGACCTATTCGGAACAGAAACGGATTTTTCGACTTATTCCCGGTATGGAAAGGGCTGAATTCGTAAGACTTGGCTCCATTCACCGCAATACCTTTGTGCTCTCCCCCGAGTTGCTGCAACCAACCCTGCAGTTCAAGATCCGACCGGACCTGTTGTTGGCAGGTCAACTCTCAGGAGTAGAGGGTTACGTAGAATCTGCGGCAATGGGGCTGCTTGCTGGGATCAATAGTGCCCGTCTGACACAAGGCCTCGCCCCCGTGGTTCCCCCCCGGGAGACGGCACTAGGCTCTCTCGTCAACCACCTCACTGAAAGCGAACCTGCTCGCTTTCAACCGTCAAATATCAACTTTGGCCTTTTCCCCGCCTGGGAGAAGAAAATCAGGAAAAAATTCAGAGGACAGGAACGGGCCGAGAGGTCACTGGCAGCCTTAGAAAAATGGCAGCTTGAAGAACAAGTATAATTGGTGAGTTTCAATCTTTTTCCAGCATTGGATGTTCTGTGAATCCCCAATAGGGAAAATCCAGGCGATATTCTGCAACCCTGCCAGGACTATGCTCTCTGCTTGCAACCAGGCAAAGGGTATTCCCTTTGCCTGCAGATCCATCCGCCTCACTTCTCTCCGGCAATGAGGGGTGAAGCACCATGGCATTGTCAGCACTGTATTCTATATCCCCGGATCCTTTAAAAACACCGAGATGGGGCTCTTCGCGGTATGAACCAGCTACCCCTCTGGAAAGTTCTGAGATCACTAAAAAAGACACCTGCAGCTCATCACGGATTGATTCCATCTGACGTAACCAGGCATCTATACCGGTGCGCCTCTCGGTGAATTCGTTAAACGGTAATTTATGCAGGCTGTCGACCACCACCACTGTATATTCACTCCTCGTCTCATGGCGGATAAAGTCGATATGTTTACGCATTAACTCAGGCGTAACTTTGCGATCATTGATCACCCTCCAGAAAAAGAACATCTTTTGCAGTTTCCTACGAGCTGCTTCATAGCTTTTTTTCTGTTCTTCCGGTAGCCTTTGATCTCTCAACTGGTCAGTTGACAACCTGGCGAGCCGACTCAAGGTTCTATGATAGATCTTTTGCCGACCATTTTCAAAATCATAGTAGAGAACCGGAATCTGTTTCAAGGCCATCTCTGATGCAATCTGGATCAGAAAGGTAGATTTCCCAACTTTCGGGGCACCACCTATCACATTGATACCATGAATACCACCAAGCGCCGCATCCAACATGGAAAACCCCGAAGATAGATTCAGGTACTCCTGTCCCTGTTCTTTTTCAAGAGTTTGTAAAAAGCTCTGATATTCACGCAGAGGGGAAGAAAACGGTGAAAAAGCACGGGATGCTTTGACCATTTCTCCGACTTTCGCACCGAATGCATGGCCCGAATCCTTTGCCAATTGCCAAAGGTCATACTGGCTAGGGCTAGGCACTGGCCAGACCAGGATTCTCGCCTTATATCCGATTCTCGAGGCAAGATTTCTAGCAGCCTTGTCGGATTCCTGGCTGTTGGCGACACAGATAAAGAGTGTTCTCACTTTAGCAAAGAGCTGCCCGGGGAGCTTCTCTAAACCATTATAGTGGGAGACAGCAACACCGGAAAAACCGAGCTGTTTTAAGGTTAAAAGATTCTCTTCACCCTCACAAATAAAGAGCGCCCCGTTTTCACAGCGTTTAATATCTTCAACATTAAAGAGATTAAACGGCTCCCTGCTGAATGCTCCATTACCGTGCCAGAAGTAATCTTCCGACCTCCCTGGATAGACACAGCGGGCGGAATAACAATTTCCATCTTCTTGGATATAGGGATAAACAATGTAGCGGCCATTGAAGCCCACCCCCATTTCCAAAAGGACAGCTTTGCCAATACCGCTCTGCTTGAACAGCGTATAAACGGTATCGGTTATCCTGTCTCGGAATGCACGCACTTCGTCATTGACATTATCCACCGGATAATCGGGCTGTTTTGTGACTATATCCTCATCCGGATCATAATCAGGAACTTCACTCAGCGGAATATCAGCGAGACGGGCAAACCAGAGGGGGAAGCCGCCTGGAACACAGCGATTGAGACAGCGAAAATAGCCATGAAAAAAACTATCCCTGTTAAGAAAGACCATCAGGCGGCCGTTCTCATATCCGTGTGCTTTGCAAAAAGGGCAATCAACACTGAACTTTTCCTGCCATTGACCACCCAGATGTTTCAGATAAAACTGGGAAATCAGGTCATTACCTGCGGCCATGGCATGCTCCGGATGAGACGATGTGATCGACACAGATTCGTAGAGACATTTACGAGATCACCTGCGATTCCCGACGCATAGTAATAACTATATCATGCAGTTGTTTAAGGTCTATCAAATTGTCAAATTTCATATGCAGAGAATAGTCGTTCTCCACGGTATAGTTTTTTTTCACTGCCAGAATGTCACCAATAAGAACAACTCCCTGGCCATGCTTTTCCACAGCCGGAAGATTAAGCTGCATTTTTCTGCCAAGCAGCAGGCGGATGTTATCTTTTTTTAAGATCCTTATTAAAAAAGCAAGACCGCCTTCGGAGATATCAGAGAGTTCCACCTTAAAATCTGTGCCGAGGCTTCGGCCACGGTTATCGAGTAGTGTTGCTTCAACTTTCCCCGAGATTCGATATCGCTTGTGCATGCGCCGGTCATTCGAACTCCGTTTTATGAAGTCCTGGATTTTTTCGAATCTTTCACAAAAACCAAACAGTTTTGATTCAAGTCCCGGGAAGTCATTTATCCATTCCTGCAGTGTATCCAGCGGCAAAATAGATATTTCCGATATTCCGACAGACGCTGCTGAGATTGTCCAGACAGAAGCCTCAAAAAAGGCCTCCCCTCCGAATATTTCGCCTCTCTCCATGGTTTTAACTAACACTTCACTACCATGATCATCAAAATAGAGTTTGACCTTGCCTGAATTGATAAAGAAAAGAGAGCTCTGCAAAACACCCTGGCTGACGACAACCTCCTCGCCCTCGTACTTTTTATGTTTCAAAGCATGATAGACTGCACTGAATTCGTCAGTGGTCAGAATATCATACAGCCCACTCCAAATCTCCAAATGGCTTTTATCTACGGAGGCAATTTTTTCTCGATCAATGATCTCCACTGCCCGGAGGATTGGACTAAGAGCCGTTGAATCGATCTCGATAAGCCATTCCCTCAATTTATCTGCCTGTATAAAATTATGTAAACGGGCAACTCGTTCGATGAGTTCTAGTATCTGCTCCGCAGCTGCCGGTTTATCGCCTTGCGAAAGAAGTGTTCGCACGACTTGCTCCTGTGGCAATCCGGTTATAACTCTCTGGGAAATTGCCGTTTTGCTCATTTTTGCAACCTGTTTAAGGGCATTTTTTCGCAGCTGGCTGGCCTGAACATGCTTTTTGCGAGACTCCTGGAGATCGTTTTGCAAAAACTTCAGGGATTTTTCAGCAGCAGCCCAGACCTGCTCAGGGATTTTTTTCATCGATCGCTGCCCACGAGTCTGTACAAAGGCCTGAACAGCCTTATGCGCTGCAGGGAAGGGACATCGACCGAGGGTTTCAAAGATTTGCAGCAGGAGATCAGTTCGGTTTTCATCACTAAATTGTTCATAAGACGCTAACAATTCTACCAGATTTCCAGCGACTTCCGAATCGACGTAACTGGCAAGAGCCCCAACGACCTGAACCTTTATCGATTCAGATGACTCTTCAAGCGCTCTCAACAACAACCGTTTTCTGTTTTTTCCACCTATCTTGTAGAGCGTGAGGAAAGCTTCTCGCTGTACCCGAAAGTCATCATGACACAGAAAGGGCAGAATACTCTCTGCATCTTCCTCCTTGCCGGTTTCGCCAAGCAGCTTAATAAGATTACGTTTACCGTACCAAACCATGTGCTCCTGCAGTCGCTCATGGACAATTGCTGGTAAGAATTCAGTACTATTGCTGAGCAGATCAATGATTTTAAGACGATCGGAACCATTGTCGGTATGAATAAGAGCTTCAACAAGAAAGCGAAGTGCAACCGGGCCTTGATGAATCAAGCGAAAGCCGAGTGCATCATTCTTTGGAGCGTCGAGAAATTGGGCGAGAAGGCTTGGTAGATTTGTTCGCTGTATTCCCCTGTCCTGTACCTTGCCCACCAGAGCCCTTATCGTGGCCGGGTATGGAATCTGTCCAGAGCGAAGCTGATGAAAGAGAGTGAGTAGGCCATCCCCTCGGTCATCATCTCCATCCTGCCAACTTTTTTGCATCACCTGCTGCAATAAGGTGAGTATTTTCTCCACCAGGTCATCAGTAGAACCCTTTTTGCGAACTTCTTCCATGAGTTGTTTGAGAATGACATCGACATGAAGCCAGTGACCTTCAGCGAGGAAGTTTTCAGCAATAGTTATCATACTTTTCAGTAATGATTCCCTTCCCTCTTCACCACTTTGCCTGAGATAGGCAAGGATTGCGTCCAAAAGCAAGGTTACTTCTGACTCTCCTCTACTATTCTGAATTTGACGGACCGCATCCGGGAGAAGCTCAACAAGCTCATCGTTTTTGAGCAGGCTGGTATTTCCCTGAAGAAACCCTTTTATGCCTGCATCAAGGCGACGTTTTTTCCGTTCTCTCTCGCCCTCATGCATGAGATTTCTGGCCTTGACAGTACTCAGAAAATGTTTGCCTTTTTTGCTGTTCATCAGGAGCAATAACGCCTTGCCAAGAAATTCAACCTGGGGCGAGTTTGCTTCACCACTACGTCTCGCTTTTGAAAGCTGTTCTCTGAAAAGATCTATTATTCCGGCCAATTTCTCTGTGGGAAGAACGGTAATAAGTCTAGCATACAGCGTGCTGCCGAAGCCATCAGGATATTTCTGCGCCAGGATAACGCAAAGGGCGGGTTCCTTAAGATTCTCTACCAATACTTTTGCCAGCCCCAGTGCCACTTCATTCCTGTTGCCAGCGTCGATGAGCGCCTCCGCCCTTTCCAACATCAAAGGATAATAGAGTGAGGCGACAATCTTTTTTTTCTTTTTAATATCTTGCAAAATGTGTGCTGCACAGGCGGCAAGAATCTCAGTTGCAGTTTCCGTGCTTGCCATTTTTTTCTTTAACTCGGCCTCTACAATAGGTCTTTTATCCTTACCAAAAAGACAGGCCACCATTTCCGGCCGCACCTGAACCAAATTACGGGACTGGACACTGTCACTAACTCCTTCATTTACCTTACTTTCACCTGGTCTAGAAAGCTCATCTGAGAAATAACTGGCTAGCCCAAGGCTGGTGACATATTCCCCACCACCACCTTCTTTCTTAATTTTGTCGGCAGAAGCATTAAAAATAGAAAGGAGCTGACCAAAGGCAAAACGATCCATCTCAGAACAGATAACCAGTTCAGAAAGGCCAAGCAGTCGAAGCTGCCGATAAACTACCAGATTTGGAAACAAATCTAATGTTTCCTGCAAGAGTGGCAGCCCGCAAAGATAGGGTTTCCCCTCTTTCAGAGAGTACTTTAAATCACCATATATCCTGAGAAAGGTTTTAATAGCTTTATAGCCCCTGTCCACCGCGGTTGCGACCTGGGGAGCCTCTGGGGGATACAGGCGGCTGCTGACAATGGTACTATTGAATGATTTTAGTGCCTCAATGCTTTTTCCCTGCAACTCAATCTGATTCATTATTCAACACCACTATTTGGAATACCTTATGTTTCCCATAACAACAGCCTCTTCCTGCATCACCTGGAACCTTATTAAAAAGGACTGTTTTTACCGTCTTGAAAATTACCATCAGATCAAAAGCAATTGATATGTTTTTCATGTAGTGTAAAGATCATACTCCAATTTCCTCAATGCATCTCGTTCTGACACCCGTATGGATAGCAGACTTGGGCCCATCCTGTCAGCCGGCTTAAGCTCATGACAAATGATATAACAGGGTATTTCTTTCGCCAAACCGCGTTTTTTCGTTCCACTCTAGCAAATGGAACGAA
>ERZ889078.1908-NODE-1908-length-15660-cov-9.410574_pt1 | contig 15660 bp, 11 predicted proteins | sample MGYA00521266_ERZ889078 | MGnify/ENA primary metagenome ERZ889078 (study PRJEB32303, sample SAMEA104408618) | aquatic metagenome | biome: Brackish water; feature: Pelagic; material: water | place: Baltic Sea | collected 2014-06-16T06:34:00 | depth 76,534 m ...
GCTCGCGGCGATGTATCGACAGAAGCGGGACTTTCTCGTCGACGTGCTGCGACGCGCCGGGTTCGACGTCGGCGTGCCGGACGGCACCTACTTCATCGTGGCGGACTTTCGGCCCGTGTTTTCGGGCGATGACCGCGAGTTCTGTCGGTGGCTCACCACCGAGCACGGCGTCGCGGCGATCCCGCCGTCCGTCTTCTACAGCGCTGATCCCGACGAAGGCCGGCGCCTGGTGCGGTTCGCGTTCTGCAAGACCGAGGCGACGCTGGCGGCCGCTGCCGAACGCCTGCTGGGCATCGCGCGCTGAGTCGCGGTCGGCGGCGACGAAGGCCAGCGCTGCGACCGAACAACCCGGAGCTAGGGCGCGATATGCACGCGGTTGATGTGGGCGTCGTAGCGACCGGCCAACTCCGACGCGTCAACCTCCGGGGTCGCGGGCGCGTACATGAGCGGAAACAGGCTGTACGTCACCTGAAACATCAGCCGCAGGCCCGATTTTACGGGCAGGCCTTTGTGCAGGCCGTAGGTATTTTCCAGCACCGCCGTGCCGGCACGACCGGTGAGCACCACCGTATCGGCGGGATCAAACACCGCGGCGACCTCGTCGTCTGAGTAGCGGCGCTGCCGCCGAAACGCCAGGCCGCGGTGGCGATGCGACGTCGGCACGTAGACATGCGGGCCAGTGTCGTCGGTGACTTCGGTCAGGTAGACAAAGAGCTTGATGAAGCGCCAGTCATCTTTGTCGCGGTGAAAAAGCTCCGCTTGCTCGGCCTCGCCGCCGGCCGCGGAGCTCCACCACGCGGACACGAGCGCCGTCGGTTTCGCCTGCATCCAGCCGCCGACGAGCGCCAGCAGCCGGGGGTCGTTGGCCAGATCCATGGCCAGCTTCGAGCGAATCAGCGGGCCCCGATCCAGGTGCGCGACGTGGCTCTGCGCCGGCATCGTGTCGCCGCGAAACACCCCAAATTCCGGGCGATACGGGTCGTGGCAGGGCACATCTTTGAGTTCGTTGTAGAGCGCTTGGGCCTGCTCGGGGGAGCACAGGTCGTCGAGGCGAAGCAGACCCTGGTCGTGCAGCACCGCCAGCGCGGGGTCGTCTTGGGCCGCGGCCGCTTCGGCACGCGGCGCCCATCGGCTGAGCAGGGTCGCCAGCGCGTCGCGGTTGCGACCAAAGAACGTTCGGCAGACGTAGTAGTTGAGGTCGCGGCGGTCGCGGGACTTGCGCACACCGTTGACGAGGCCACGGAGCTCGCGCAGGCGGATGACGATGGCTTGCCACAGCGTGGTCCAGACGCGGCGCATCTACTGGCCTCGCGCAGGGGCTGGCGCAGGGACGACGGCTTGGCTGATCTTGGCGGCCAGCAGCCGCGCACACATGGGCGCTGGGTGGTGACTGTCGAAGAACTGCCCGGTGGTGCAGCCGATGGTGTTGGGATCACGGACGGCGACGAAGGCGAACCCGCGGCGGCTCGCGAGGGCGGAGAGGGCGGCGTCGAGCTGATCGAGCAGCGCGGCGATGTGGGCATCGGCGCGCAGCGCGGCGTAGGTGAGCGGGTGGACCGTCGGCGTCACCAACACAAGGTGCGCGCCGCGATCCTGCAACTTGCCTAGCACCCCAGAGATCCGGGCCAATCGCGCGTTGGAGAGCCGCGTCCAGCTGCGGGTTTTGTGCACGTCACGCTGCACGTACGTAGCCGCGATCGCCTCGACCTCGGCCACCGGCTTGAGCCAGCCCGGGCAGTACGAGAAGTGCCCATCGATGTGGCGCACGCTCTGTGGATGATCGGTCTTGGCGCAGAACGTCGTGAGATCGCGCACCAACCGCGGCCCCACCGCCCGACTGGCGCCCTTGGCGAGCAACCGCACCCCGTCGCGGGTCGTTTGGTAGGCCAGCCGGTCGGTGAACCGCAGCCAGCCGCTCTTGGTGTCGGCGAGCCAGCCGCTCGTCGCGCCCGCGCCAACAAATCCGCGCTGAAAGTCTTTGACCGTGCGCCAGCGGTTGGAGGTGACCTTGGGGTTCACAAAAAACGGGTCGATGCCGACGATGATGCGAGCCGGACGGCAGTCGTTGACCTGGAGCATCTGGGCGACGGCCTCGAGATCTTCCACGGTCGGCCCCGTCAGCCAGGCGTTCAGCACGTTCGAGCCGCCGATCATCGCCGCCGACATCGTCCCGATCGTGCTGCTGCCGAGCAGCAGCGTCGTCGGGCAGGCCGCCTCCAACCGCGCGCGGACCCAGCTGCGCTGGTCGTAGTCGCGATCGGAGACCAGCGTCTGCGTCGCGCCCTGTTTGGCGGCCAAGGGGTAGACCTCACCCGTGCGAAAACCGGCCACATCCAGCTGCGCGTTGAAGGCGAAGATGGCGCTCATGATCACGGCGATGACGATGAAAAAGTACTTCACGTGTGATTAGAACCGGTAATAAATGAAGGTGGAGGAGTAGTTCATCATGAGCAGCGCCGCCGACGTGACGATACCAAGACCGACCCACCGCAGCGGCTTCCAGGCCCGAAAATCAGTCTGGTAGGCGTTGTGGCCAGCCATCGCGATCACTAAGCCGCCCAACGCCAGCGCCGCGAGCGAGCCGTGGCTGCCCTCGTAGCCTGTCATCAGACCGCGTCCCCCCCAAAGGCCGAGAAACCAGGTCGAGGCGTGCGCGAAGGTGTCGGCGCGAAAGAACACCCAGCCGAGGGTGGCGGCGAGAAAGGTGACGCCGCGGCGCAGCGCGATGGGGGCCGCGTCAAACGTCGAGCGCAGCTGGTGGTACACCGCCAACAACGCGCCGTGGTAGAGGCCCCAGACCACGAACGTCCAGCTCGCGCCGTGCCAGAGACCGCCGAGGCCCATCGTGGTGATCAGCGTCGCGATGACCCGGCCCTGCGAGCCGCGGTTGCCGCCGAGCGGGATGTAGACGTAGTCCCGGATCCACTCGCTCAGGGTGATGTGCCACCGTTTCCAGAAATCACTCGGCGAGTCGGCCTTGTAGGGGCTGTCGAAGTTCTGCGGCAAGCGGATGCCAAAGCAGTGACCCAGCCCGACCGCCATGTCGGAGTAGCCGCTGAAGTCGTAGTAGATCTGGAGCGCGTAGCCGATGAGCGCGAGCCAACACGTCACAGCGCCATGCTCACCGAGCTCGAAGATGATCGGGTCGATGGCGTTGGCGAGGCGGTCGGCGATGAGCACCTTCTTGCAGAGGCCGACGGCGAAGAGGCCCACACCCGTGCGCCACGCGGGCCGCACCTCGTTGTGGCGCGCCTTGGTGAACTGGCCACCGAGCTCGCTGTACCGAGCGATCGGGCCCGCCACCAGCTGCGGAAAGAAGCTCACGTAGGCGAGGTATTCGAGGAAGCTCTTGGCCGGCTCGAGCCTGCGTCGGTAGACGTCGACCGTGTAGGACATCGTCTGGAAGGTATAAAACGAGATGCCGGCGGGCAGCAGCACCTCGGCGACGGTGGCCGTGGGATCGACTTGCGCCCCGGTAATCCAGGCCAACAGCGGACCCACCGACGCGACGATGAGGCTCCAATACTTGAAGTAGACCAGCAGGCCGAGGTTGCCGCACAGGGACAGCACCAGCAGGCCGCGGCGGCGGTTCAGATCGGTGACCCGCGGCAGCATCGCGCTGATGGAGAAGTCGAGCACCGACGAGAACAGCAGCGGCGCCAGATACCAGGCCTCGCCCGTGTAGGCGTAGAAGAACCAGCTCGACGCGCAGATGGCGACGAGCCGGGCGGTGCCCTTCGTCAACCACGCCGTGGCGAGCGCCAAGGGCAGAAACAGCAGTAGAAATTCTAAGGAATTGAATAACATGCGGGATGACGACGCGGCTGGGGTAGGCCGATCGTTGGGGAGGGGGCCGGCGCGCTCACGGAGCGCTCAACCCGGTGGCGGACGCCGCACAAGTACAGGCCGATCAAGGGGAAGTCAAGGATTCGATCGGGCGATCCGACCGGCGATCAGGCGTTCTCAGCGCCGCAGCAGCGCCGTCACAAACCGCTGCTCGGCGCCCGCTGGGGTGCGATGCACATGCCGATGCGACGCGACCAGCGTCAACCCCAAGGCGGCGGCCAAGCCCGGACCGTCGTAGCGCGCCGTCGGCAGCCCGCTGCAACGCTCTGGACCATCATCGGCGAAGGTGGAGACGATGGCGTAGCCGCCAGGTCGCAGCGCCCGATGCAGCGCGGCACGATAGCGGTCACGGTCGGCGTCGGTGACGTGGAACTGAAACGCTGCGCGGTCATGCCACAAGTCCACGCTGCCAGGGACGATGGGCGCTTCGCAGATGTCGGCGGCGAGCCAGCGTACGTGCGCGCCGCGATCACCCAGCCGGGCGCGGGCGACGTCGAGCGCGTCGGGAGACAGATCGATCGCCGTGAGGTGCGTGTAGCCGCGCGCCACCAAGTCGTCCACCCAGGTCGAGGCGCCGGCGCCAGCGTCGACGATGGCGCTATCGGGCGGCAAATTCAGGCTATCGAAGAGCTGCAGGGCGACGTCGAGATGCGGTCGAAACCAACTCACGGCCGTGGTCGCGCGACGGCCATAGGCCTGTTGCCAGTGTTCTCGCAGCGTCATGAATCCCCCAAGGCGAACCCAAATGCGGGCGCAGTGAGAGGGGGCGCCAACCCCGGTCGTTGTTACATGCCGACGTCTCGTTTGGGAGTCCTGCCGAACTCGGCGCTCTCTGGCATGCTCCCGTCATCTCAGCGTAGGAGTCCGACCATGCCAGCGCAACTCGACCTCAACCGGCTCAAACCGTGGCTGGGCACGCACCTGCCGACCGACCTCGCCGCCGCGTTCACAGCGCACCCGATCACCGCGACCCAGCTCGCTGGCGGCGCCTCGAACCTGACGTACACCGTCAGCGCCGGAGACGTAGAGGTGGTCGTCCGCCGCGCGCCGCCGGGTCGCAAGGCGGTGAGCGCGCACGACATGGTGCGCGAGGCGCGGGTGTTGCAGGCGATCCGGTCGAGCTTTCCGCTGGTGCCGAAGGTCTACGCGGTCTGCGACGACGAGACTGTGCTGGGCACCCAGTTCTTCGTGATGGAGCGCTTGCACGGCCATATTCCGGGCCGTTCGCTGCCGATGGAGGTGTCGCGGGAGCAGTGCAACCGGCTGATGATGGGCCTCATGGATCTGCACGCCGACCTGCACGCCATCGACGTGACGACGACCGATCTGCGCCAGCTCGGCAAACCGGTGGGCTACGCCGGCCGTCAGATCTCCGGCTGGTCCGGGCGCTATCGCGCGGCGCGGACAGACGGCGCGCCGAGCTGTGAAGGGCTGATGGCTTGGCTGGTAGACAACCTGCCGCTGGCGAGCGACAGCGCGCTGATTCACAACGATTTCAAGCTCGACAACGTGGTGCTCGATCCGGCCGACCCGACCCGCATCGTCGCGGTCATCGACTGGGAGATGGCCACCGTCGGCGACCCGCTGATGGATCTGGGCGCGTCCATGGCCTACTGGGTCGAGCGCACCGATCCGCCGGGCATGCAGGCGTTTCGCACTTTGCCGTCGACCGTGCCGGGGATGCCCACGCGCGCCGAGCTGCTGGCGCGGTACGAGGCGCGATCCGGTCGAAGCATCGGCGATTTTAGCTGGTACTACGTCTACGGGTTGTTTCGACTCGCGGTCATCGCCCAGCAGATCTACCTGCGCTTCACCCTCGGCCAGACCGACAACCCCGCCTTCGCCAGCCTCAACCAAGCCGTGCAATCCCTGAGTGACCAGGCTTGGCGGGTCATCCGGGAGTCAGCGCGCCGCCGTGACACCGTGGCTCGCCGCCAGGCGCTGCTGAGCGACAAGGCGCTGCGGCTGGACGGCAAGATCGCGGTCGTCACCGGCGCCAGCCGCGGCATCGGCGAGGCCGTGGCGCGGCTCTTCGCGGCTCAAGGCGCCCACGTCATCGTGTCGAGTCGCCGGCAGACCTCGTGCGAGATCATCGCGGCTGATATCCGCGCCGATGACGGCCAAGCGACGGCGGTGGCCTGCCACGTCGGTGACGCAGACGCGCGAGAAGCCCTGATCGCCGGGGTTATCGCGGAGCATGGCCGGCTCGACATCCTCGTCAACAACGCCGCCACCAACCCCTATTTTGGCCACATCCTCGACACCCCCATGGCCATGGTCCGCAAGACGGTCGACGTCAACCTGGCCGGCGTGTTTCACCTCTCCCAGCTCGCAGCGCGGCAGATGCGGGACCAAGGCGGCGGCGTCATCCTCAACACCGCCTCGGTCAACGCCCAGGTGCCGGCGGCCGGGCAGGCGATCTACTCGATCACCAAGGCGGCGATGTTGAGCATGACCCGCGCGTTCGCCAAGGAGTGCGGCGGCTTCGGCATCCGTGTCAACGCGGTGGTGCCCGGTCTCACCGAGACGAAGTTCGCCGCAGCGCTGACGGAGAACCCGGCGCTCATGGCCCAGCTGTTGCCGCAGATCCCCGAAGGACGCGCGGCGCAGCCTGAAGAGATCGCCCCGGCGTTTCTCTACCTCGCCTCCGACGCGGCCGGGTATGTGACGGGGACCAGCGTCACGGTAGACGGCGGCATGCTCGCCTAGGCGCCGTGCCCGCGAGACCGCCCGACGTCACCCATCTGCCACCCCGGAGCCACCATGGATTTCGCCCCTTCCGACCGCGTCACCGAGATGACCGCCCTGGCGCGCGCGTTCATCGCGCAGGAGGTGCTGCCTCACGAGCATTTCCTCATCAACCGCGGCTTCAAAGCCATGGTCGGTCAGCTCGACGCGGCGCGTGAGCTGGCCAAGCAGACCGGCCTCTTCGCGCCACATATGCCCGAGCAGCTCGGCGGCGCAGGGCTGACGCTGCTCGAGCAGGCGCAGCTCTCGGAGGTGCTGGGCGAGACGATCGCGGGGCACTACGTCTTCAACTTTCAAGCGCCCGACGTCGGCAACATGGAGCTGCTGCACGGCCACGGCTCCGAGGCCCACAAGGCGCGCTGGTTGACGCCGCTGGTGGCGGGCGAGCTGCGCAGCACGTTCTTGATGACCGAGCCTGAGTTCGCCGGCTCAAACCCCGTCTGGATGGGCACACAGGCGACGTTGCAGGATGGCCAGTGGTGCATTCGCGGCCACAAATGGTTCGCCACGGCGGCCGACGGGGCGCGGTTTGCGGTGGTCATGGCGGTGACGGAGCCAGACGCGGCGCAGGCCCACCAGCGGGCGAGTATGATCTTGGTGCCGACCGACACCCCCGGCTTCGATCTGGTGCGCAACGTCTCGGTGATGGGCCATGAGGGCTCGGGGTGGATGAGCCACGGCGAGGTGCTGTTGAGCGACGTGCGGGTGCCGGAAGATCACCTCATCGGTGTGCGCGGCGGCGGCTTCAAGCTGGCGCAGGCGCGGCTCGGACCGGGGCGAATTCACCATGCGTCGCGCTGGATCGGCGTCTGCAACCGGGCGCTGCACCTGATGTGCCAGCGCGCAGCGGAGCGCGAGCTGTCGCCTGGTCAGCCGCTGGGTAGCAAACAGACGGTGCAGACGTGGATCGCCGAGAGCCGCGCCGAGATCGAGGCGGCCCGGCTGATGGTGTTGCAGACGGCGTGGAAGATCGACCAGCACGGTCAGTTCCGCGAAGACGTCTCGCTCATCAAGTTCTTCGTGGCGGGGGTGATGCAGCGCGTGCTCGACCGCGCGATCCAGGTGCACGGCGCGCTCGGGATGAGCGACGACACCCCGCTCGCGTTTTGGTATGCCCACGAGCGCGCGTCGCGGATCTATGACGGCCCCGATGAGGTGCACAAGACCGTGGTCGCGCGGCGGATGCTGCGGCGCTACGGCATGCAGGCATAGCGTGGTCAGCTCAGCCAGCCAAGAAACTAGCTAGCGGCGCGATCCCGCTGCCACTTCTTGAGGCCCTTGCCGGCCATGCCACGCACCTTGTTCTGCAGAAAGGGCGTCCAGCCGAGCAGCATCCCCGGCGCGCCGAGGGCCATGCGCGTCCACTTGAAGAGATCGAACGAGTCGATGTGGCGCACGATCAGCCCATCGGAAAAAGTGAACTCCGCGTCGATGACGTTGACCACTTTGCGGCCGGTTTGGCTGAATGAATACGTCGCCACCCAGTGCGCCTTGCCGCTGCTGTCGTCGGCCTCGTAGCCCGATCCGACGACCTCCAGATCACTCGCCGCCTCGCACAGCATCCGCCACATGTCGCCAGCGTCACCGCCCTTGAGGTCCGGAAATACGGGGTCTGAGAAGTGAACGTCCGGTGCGTAGCACGCCGCCATGGTCTCCGAGTCACCGGCGGCGAAGGCGGTGTAGAAGCGCTCTAGGAGCGCGGCGTTGGGATGCATGATGGGCGACCTCCGGTCAGTTCTGGCCCGTCGCGTTTTGCAGGGCCTCTCGCAGCTTGTCCAGGCTGAAGGGTTTCATCAAGAAGCCAGGCTCGATGGCGCCCGCGGGCGTCGCGCCGCAGTCTGGGGCGGCCATGCCGCTCATGAACACCACCGGCAGCTCCGGCCAGCGGCTGGCGATGCGCCGCCAGGTCTCCACCCCGTCGAGGTTGGGCATCGTGACATCGAGCAGCACCGCCGCTACGTCATCGGGCGCGGCGTCGAGGAAATCCAGGGCCGCTTGGCCGCCGTCGACGGGCTGCACGCCAAAACCGAGCGCCTCCACCAGCTCGCTCAACACGTCCCGCACGTCGGTCTCATCGTCGACCAGCAAGACGCGCCCAACGCCCTGCCAGCCGGTGTCCCACACGCCCGAATGAAAGCGCGGTCCGCGTCGTGACTGCGCCGGCAGCCAGATCCGCACGCGGGTGCCGGTGCCGACCTCGCTGTCGATGCGCATCGCCCCGCCGTGGCCTGTCACGATGCCGCGCACCGCCGCCAGCCCCAGCCCGCGGCCAGTGCCCTTGGTGCTGTAGAAGGGCTCGAAGATGCTCTTGAAATGATCGACCGGGATCCCGCAGCCGTCATCCGCGACCTCAAATGCGACGTAATTTCCGGGGTCCAAGCCCGTCAGGGTGGGTGACGCAGCGATCGCGGCGCTGTCGAGACGCTCGCGGCCGATGCGGATGTGGATGACGCCACGTTGCGCCCCGATCGCCTCGGAGGCGTTGACCACCAAGTTCATCGCCAGCTGCTGCAGCCGGCCACGGTCGCCCTGCACCGTCGGCAGCTTGGGCTCGATGTCGTACACCACCTGCACGTTCGCCCCGAGCGAGGCCTCGATCAGCAGCGGGATCTCCTGCAGCAGCTCGTCGAGCCGCACCGCCTGCGTGTCGTGATTCGCGCCGCCCACGAAGTCCAGCAGCTGGCGCGTCAGGTCCGACGCGCGGCGAGACGCCAGCTGAATACGCTCCAGACGCGCGCGGCACGGCGTATCCGCAGGCAGCTCGTGCAGGGCGATCTCGGCGCTGCCGAGGATCGTGGCGAGCAGGTTGTTGAAGTCGTGCGCGATGCCGCTGCTGATGAGGCCCAAGCTCGCCAGTCGCTGCCCCTCCAACCGCTGGCGCATCACCGCCATGCGCTCCTCCTCGGCCTCCTTGCGCGCCGTTAGGTCTCGGACGATGGCGAGGTAGGTGCCGTCACCCAGCAACCGGCTGTGCAGCTCCAGGTGCGCCCACGTGCCGTCACCGCGCAGCAGCCAGCGCTCCGACAGAATCGAGTCCCGATCGTTGCGGTCGGGCAGGCGCAGAGGCCGGTTTTGTAGGTCCTGAGGCGCGAGCAGGCTCGGGAGGTCTCGGCCCAGCAGCTGCGCGCGGGTCAACCGCAGCAGCTCGCAGCCGGCCGGGTTAACGTCGATGAACCGCAGCTGCTGATTGCACGCGAAGATGCCGTCAGAGGCGCCCTCCATGATCATACGGTGGCGCTGCTCGCTGTCAGCCAGGGACTGCAGCGCCTCCTCGCGCTCCGTGATGTCGACCGACACGCAGAGCACCTGCCGAACCCGACCGTGGGTGTCCCGCTCAAACGGGGTGGACCGCAGCCAGCGCCAGGACCAAGCGCCATCGACGCCTTGGATGCGATAGCGCCACTCGACGACCTCGCCGTCTTGGACCGCCTCCCAGCCCTGCATCCAGCGCGCCGCCGCGGCGTGGTCATCGGGATGCAGGTGCAGCATGAACTGCGCCTGCGTGCGCCAAGCAGCGTCGGGGTCGGCAGTACCCAAGCCGCTGCGATCGGGCCCGTTGGAGTAGAGCAGCTCAGAGGACTCCAGATCGTACAGCGAGAGGTGCCCGGGCATCGTCGCGACGACCCGCTCCACAAAGTGGCGATTGCGTTCCAGCTCGTCGCGCGCCCCCTCCTCCGGGCTCACATCACAGATGAGGCCTTCGAGCTCCGTTGTGGCGCCGGTGTCATCGGCGACGCCATGACCCTGCTCCCACATCCAGCGACGCCGGCCCTGTCGGTCGCGGATGGTGTAGCTGATCCGGAACGAACGGTTCGCGGCGAGCGCGTCGTGCACGTGCGCCCACACACGGCCGCGATGCTCGGCCTCGATCAGGTCGCCAAACGCGATCTCGCCCGACAGGAAGGCCGACGCCGGCCAGCCCGTGATCGCCTCACAGCCCGGACTCATCGACACCATGGGCCACTCAGGTGTCACACGGCAGCGATACGCGATCCCCGGCAGCCGGTTGAACTGCGCGACCAAGGACGCAGCCGACTCAGCCGACGCGGACGCGGACGCGGGCCGTGGCGTGGCCGAAGACATGGGCGGAGGCTGGGGGGCAGAGGGCACGTGGTTGGCCTATAGGAAGGGATCGGTGCACGCCTTGCCACCGATGGTGGAGCCGACGCGACAATACTTGAAGTCCCCGGCCCAGGTCTTGTTGAAGTCGGCGAAGAAGCCCCAAGCCCGGAGATTCGGGCCGCTGGAGAGGAAGTGGCCGGTGAAGATGTCGGGCGCAAACCAGCCCAAGTCCTTGTCGCCATCGACTTTGGTGACGTGGAAGGCGTTGTCTTTGGTCTTCAACTCAGCGGCGTCGCTGCACCAGTACCACCCGTCAACCTTCACCTCGCGCCACTTGCCGGCGGCGTCTGTGTTGCCGGTGCGCAGGTGCCAAGTGTTGCCATCGACGATGAGCAGCTCTTTGCGACCATTGGGGAGCGCCGCGGTGGGATCTTCGGTGGTGAAATCGACGAAGCGCCACTTGCCCTGCATCTCTGGGTCGCCGCCCCTGCAGCTGTTGCAGGTGTAGTTGGTGCCGGCCTGCTTGACGCCGTACCAGGGCGCCTTGCAGCCGTACTTGCCGTCGTCAAAAGTCGCCTCGCAGCCCGACAATCTGGGGGTTTTGGTGCCGGTGGCGCTCTCCCAATCGCCGCAGGTCCACCACTTCGCTGCGCTCGCGCCGCCATCTGCGCTGCCGCCGTCGGTCGACGAGGCATCCGATGCTGTGCCGTCGCTCGCCGTTCCGGCGTCTGTTCCGGCGTCTGTTCCGGCGTCCTGGGTGACAGGCGGCGTCGAGGCTGCGGGGCTGCACGCCGTCATGGACGCGACCAGGGCGGTGACCAAGGCGGTGCGCAGGGCGGCGCACCGCCGGGGGGACAGGGACGAGTCGGTCCAACGCTTGGCGAGGGTCTGCATGAGGACTCCGGGATGCGACGCGCCGGTCAAAAAGCGGGCGCGCGCGGGCTAGGCCGGTGGGTGCGCAGCGGCGAGACGGGGCCGCCGGGAGACGCCGCCGGGGCACCGGCGCCGCCAGGACGAACCACCGCGTGTTTGCGCGCCCAGCCTGGCAGCTCGCGGCGTTCGCGGCTCAACCGCGCGTTCTTGAAGCGCGCGCGGGCGTGGTAGAGATACAGCCCAAACAACGAGTACGACTCGCGATCGCTGCGGGTGACCATGACCTCGCGGCCATCCACGCTCACGCTGATGGTCCGGTCGAGCACCGTCACCGCTAGGTGTACCCATTTGCCGAGCGCGATGTCGGCGAACGCTTGTTTGACGGGCACGATCCGAGTCGCCGTGTAGGAGCGCCGCAGCATCACCGCGTCCCGCGCGACGTCGACGAGGTAATAGTACGGGTACTCACCGTGGTAGTTGTTGCCGAGGATCAGGCCGGCCGTGCCGTCCTCCAGCATCATGTCGAGCTCGAAGGTGAAGTCACGCAGCGGGACTTCGCTCTTGATGAGGTAGTTGTAGTGCTTGTCACCGCGACCCACGATCGCGCCGTCCTTGACGTCCCACTGGCCGCCTTCGTGTACGGTCCAATCGTCGATGCTGTGGCCGCTGAAGAGCGCCACGGGGCGACGTGGCGGGCGCACTGTGCGGCGGATATGGGCGAGCCAAGACGACTCAAATGCGGCGAGATCGCGACCGAAGCAGTGCTGAAAAGCGGCGAGGCCATCTTCACCGGCGCGCACCTTGCGGAAGAAGAGGGGCACCTGCGAGCGATGCACCACGTGGTGGACCAGATAGTCCATCAAGCCCCAACTCTCGGCGTAGTAGATGTTCATGCTGCTCCCCGAGAAGCGCGACGCGGGGGCTGTGAGCAGGGTGCGCAGCGGCACGAAGGCGCGATGGGTGAGGGCGTTGGAGAGGTAGGCGAGCTTGCCCTTGTTGGGCGCCGGGATGCGGATCCCGCCGCCTTCGACGGCGTAGCTGCCTAGGTATTCGCTCATGCCCTCGTCAAACCAGATCGGCCAGTTGCTGCGGGTGTAGCGCGAGAAGTGATGGTCCTGGAACTGCTCGGCCATGACCGCGTGCACTAGCTCGTGAAAGAAGAGCTGCATGCTGTTGTTGAAGCGGTAGGTGACCACGGTGCGGGTGCTGCCGTCGTAGTAGCCGCCGTTGTTGATGAGGCCAGGGGCGTTGCGGCGGGCGTGGCGCTGGTAGCGGTCTTGCTCTTCAAACACCACGATCGTCGCGGCGACCCTGCGCATGGGCACGTCGAGCACCCGGCTCAGCTCTGCGTTGGCTTGGGCCAGAAAGCTGTCGAGCTTCTGCACGAGCGCGAGGGCGTAGCGCTCGTCGCTGTCGGTGCGCAGGGTGATGGCCTTGCCGTGCCACGTGCGCAGCGGCGCGTCGGACGCCACGCCGGCGGGGCGTTCGAAGACGCCGGGTCGCGCTTCACCAGGCGCGAACGCGACCGGCCGATCGGGCGCCTTGGTACAGGAGCCCAGCAAAATGGCCGCGGCGGCGAGGATCCCGACGAGCGCGGTCGCGCCGGAGTCGCTCAGAAGCCGCCGCCAGAGGGCTGACGTGTGCGATCGGGGGGCTGGTGGCGCGTTGTGCAGCGTGGGTCCTGTGTCGGGCGAGTGCGCGGCCCAGTGGTAGGATACTAGGTCTGGCGTACCAAGTCTGAGATTCTAGGTCTGCCCTCAGAAGGCGTCAATTGAACCGTCGGTTCAACCCGTTTGCATTCTCCAAGGTTACAGGCGGTTATCGAGCCGCGATGAACAGGACGCGCGAAGCAACCAGACGATTCGACCGGGGAATCCGGCGGACCACGCCCACGGTTCAGCGTGGCAATCCCAGGCGTGCCATGACCGTCTGCAGGTCTTGCCAGACCTCTCGTTTTCGCCTCGGCTGCTGACGCAAAATGGGCAAACCCCACGTCGCGAGCGTCGGCGTCCCAAGCAACGTATGCCAGCGACCACGGGCGGCGGCGACGCCAGGTTGCTTCAGCAAGAAGCGGCTCGCCGCCTCGCCGAGGAGCACGATGACCTCTGGGCGGACCGTGTCGATCTCCGTGCGCAGGAAGGGCGTGCAGCGCTGCAGGGCCGTATCAGCGGGGTCGGCGCCGTCGTGGAGGTGACAGCGCACCAGACCGGTCAAGAACACGCGATCGCGATCGAGCCCCATGGCCGCCAGCATGCGATCGAGCAGCGCGCCGTCCTCGCCGGCAAACGGCGTGCCGGCGCCGTCTTCGTCGGCGAGCGGACCGGCGCCAATCAAGAGAAGTCGGGCGTTCAGCGGACCCACGCCGTGCACGATGTGGCGGCGATGGCGGTTGAGTTCGCAGCGCTCGCAGTCCCCGATCCGGGCGTGCAGCGTCGCGATGCGGGTCTGCCGATCGGTCAGCGCCAACCCCGGATTCGGTCGCCTTGGGGCCGCCGCGGCGGGCGTCGGCGCGTCGGCGCGTGTTGGTGGCGGCGGCGCTGCTTGGGACGCCATCGTCAACGCTGGGGTGGCGAAGCGCTCGAACGCCACAGCGTCAGCGCCGCTCCACGCGGCCCACCGCAACGCGGCGCGGGCCTCCTCAAGCAACAACCACGGGTCATCGACCGCGCCCGTGGTGGTGGCGACGACCGAGGCGTCGACCGGCGTGGCGGCGACGACGGGCGGCGGCGCAGCCGATTCGGCGGCGGTAGGAGCGGCAGAGACGGGGTCAATCGGCTTCACGGCCGCAGGTTATCACCGGGTGGCGCGGCACGTCGACAGGGGCGATCAGACAGCGGCGACGCGAGCGACACGCGGCTGGCGCAGCGGGACCGGAGTAACGGTGCTCCAGCGGCGCGGAAAACTGGATCTCGATACGGGGAGCATGCAACGTCGAGCACTGAACAGCTTGCGCTGGCACCCCATCCCCCTCGCCGGCATTCAGAGGAGCACCCCATGCGAACCACCCTTGCACCGACCATCGCCTTGCTGATGATCGCCACCCTAGCGATCGGCTGTGGCAGCGACACCACCAAGACCCCGACAACCACCACCGACACGAGCGCTGGCTCAGACGCCATCACCACAGCGGACGGCGCTGGCGCGGACGGCGCGGGTACCGACGCCGTCAACGGCGACACGACCGCGGCGACCGACGCTGGCAAGACCGACGCTGGCACGACTGACGCTGGCACGACCGACGCTGGCACGACCGACGCGGGTCCGACGGCCAAATACACCACGTGCTCAGCGGTCGGCGACTGCGTGTCGGCGGCCTGCGCAGCCAACGCCAAGGATTGCGAGAAACCCTGCCTCGCCGACGCGAGCGCGGACGCCCTGCAGAAAGCGGTGCCGCTGCTCAGCTGCTACCAGTCCAAGTGCGTGCTCGGCGCGTGCAAAGACAGCAAGGAGCCCAAGTGCGCCGCGGACTGTATGACGCAGCAGTGTATCGGCGATTTCATCAAGTGCATCGACACCCCTGCGGTCGGCGCGGCCGCGTGTGGCACTTCGTTTGATTGTTTCGACGCCTGTGACCTCAACAAGGGCGCCGGATTCGCTTGCTACTCCACGTGCATCGACGCGCTGACGGCGGACGACACCAAGCTGCTGGGCGACGTCGGCGTCTGCATGGCCGCCAATCCGGGCAAAAAGCCCGACGAGGCCTGTGGCAAAGAGATGTTCGCCTGCATGGTTGGCTCGAAGTCGGGCGACAAGGCCTGCTTCAGCGTCTTCAAGTGCTCGACGGACTGCCAGAAGGACGGAAAGTCAGAGGACGCGTGCATGGTGGCCTGTCTCGGCGGCCTGACGAAGGCGGCCCAGGGTGCGTTCATCGGCCTCGCGCCGTGCCTCGGCGACGACAAGAAGATGACCAGCGATCCCAAGTGCCAAGCTGCCCTGAAGACGTGCCTCGATCCCAAGGGCACCGCCACTTGCGCGGCCACGTTCACCTGCGCCAGCAAGTGCCCGGGCGGCAACGACGACCCGAGCTGCATGTTTGAGTGCCTGCATGACTCGAGCTCCGCCGCCTATGACACGTTCCTCGAGATCTCCGCCTGCAACCCTCCAGGCGACGTGACGCCGACCAGCCCGCCC
>ERZ889078.1909-NODE-1909-length-15655-cov-6.929103_pt1 | contig 15655 bp, 10 predicted proteins | sample MGYA00521266_ERZ889078 | MGnify/ENA primary metagenome ERZ889078 (study PRJEB32303, sample SAMEA104408618) | aquatic metagenome | biome: Brackish water; feature: Pelagic; material: water | place: Baltic Sea | collected 2014-06-16T06:34:00 | depth 76,534 m ...
GCTCGCGCGTGTCGTCCTCGGGGTGACGGGGCTGGTCTGGATGGTCATCGGGCTCTGGGCGCTCGCCGATCCACGCGGTCTGGCGGACCTCGTCGATCTGCGGATCGAGAGCCCTCTGGGCCGCCTCGAGATTCGTGCGATGTATGGCGGGTTCTCTGTCGCGCTCGGCTTGCTCCACGGCGTCGCTGCTTCTCGCAGGGCGTGGCTCGCGCAGGGCCTAGTGGTCACGGGGTTTCTGACGGTGGGGCTGCTCTCGGGTCGACTGCTCACCGTCGCGCTTGAGGGTGTGTCGAGCCCCACCGCGCTGATGCTGATTGGCGCAGAGTCCGCGGGTTTGACGGTCATGGCAGTCGCGCTGTGGCGCCTGCTCGTCGCGACCCGCGCCGCAAGAAAGGTCGTGAAGAACGCCGCGAAACAGGCCTCTGCGTAGGATCTTAGGCCCTCGGTGGCCGTGCTCGCGGCACCGCTAGTGGCACCGCTAGTGGCACTGCTGCGTGCGCTGCGAAGTCACCGACGTCTTGCACGTGTTCACCAGCGGCAGCGCCAAGCTACCGTTCCATTGGTAGTCCGTAATCCACGTGCTGCTCACGCCACACGCCGGCGGCGTTGAAGCCCAGCCCTGCGGCGACGCGATGCACTCTGCCTTGTTGGTGCAGAGGAAACCCTCACAGATGTGCTTGGGCGCCGCCTTCACGGTGTACCGCTGCTCGCTCGTATTGGAGCAGTTGTAGTCCCAACTACCGCACTTGTTCTTGACGCTGAACCAGCTCCCCGTCTGAGGTCGCGCGAGGCTGTCCGTATCGCAGCAATCGCCGCCGCCGTTGGCGCACGTGCTGGGTTTGCCGATCACCACCATGTTCTTGTCGCACCAGCCGTCGTTGTCGTCGTCGCAGCCTTCGTCGGTGCCGCCCGTGCAGTTGTTGTCCTTGTTGTCACAGATCTCTGTGACCCCGGGGTTCCGCGACGCGTCTGTATCTGCGCAGTCGCCCACACCCTTGGGGCAGACCGCTGGCTTGCCGAGGACCAGCATGTTCTTGTCACACCAGCCGTCGCCGTCGTTGTCGCAGCCTTCATCCACACCCGAGGCGCAGTTGTTGTCCTTGCCGTCGCAGACCTCAGTCGCGCCAGGGTAGATGGCCTTGTCGCCGTCATTGCAGTCGCCGCCACCCTTGGTGCAGACCGCAGGCTTGCCCACGACGGTCTTGCCCGCGGCGCAGTAGGCGTCACCGTCGACGTTACAGCTGGTGTCCGTCTTGCCGTCGCAGTCGTTGTCTTTGCCGTCGCAGACCTCAACGGCGCCGGGGTGCAGCGCGCTGCCCGTGGTCGCGCTGTCGTCGCAGTCGCCGCCCTTCGTCGCCGTGTAGCCCTTCACGCCGCCCTTTGTGCACAGGCACTTCTTGGTGGCGGTCTTGCTGCCGTAGCCGTCGCCATCGGCGTCGAGCCAGTAGTCCACGCAGCCCTGGCCGCCTTCTTCGTCGACCTGCTTGTTGCAGTTGTTGTCGAGGCCGTCGTAGCAAATCTCCTTGAAACCCGGGCTCACAGCGTACTTGCCATCGTCACAGTCGCCGCCCTGGAGCGTCGTGTAGGGCGCGGCGGCGGCGCACAGGCATGCGCTCTTGTTCGAGTCGCCGTAGGTGTCCTTGTCGCCGTCGACGTACCACTTCTTACAGCCGGTCGCGTTGGCCTCGTCGATCGCGCCGTTGCAGTTGTCGTCGACCGTGTTGCAGGCCTCGACCGCCTTGGGATTCACGGCCGTCTTCTTGTCGTCGCAGTCGCCGCCCTTGGTGGCATTGAACGCGTCGAGGGGCGCGCAGAGGCACTTCGAGACCCCAGCGCCGTACCCGTCGCCGTCGCCGTCGACGTAGAAGGCCACACAATCCTTGGCGTCGACGTCGTTTTCGCTGTTATTGCAGTCGTCATCCTTGCCGTTGGCGCAGATCTCCTTCGCTTTGGGGTTCACCAACTTGTCGCCGTCGTCGCAGTCGGTGTTGTTGGTGACGGGGTACGCCTTGGTCGGCGCGCACAGACACGCCCCCTTGAGCGCGCCAAACCCGTCGCCGTCAGCGTCGGGGTACAGCTGCTTGCACCCAACAGGCGCGATCGCATCCACGCCAGTGCCGCTGCTCGCGTCCGTCGCGCCGTCACAATCGTCGTCGATGTTGTTGCCACACAGCTCCTTGGCGCCCGGATTCACGGCCTTGCCGTCCGCCACCGCGTCATTGCAGTCGCCTACGCCTTTGGGACACCACGCCGGCAACGCGCCGCTCTTATTGCAGGTCGCGATGTCGGCCGTGCACCCTGCGGGCAAGCCAACGATGCCGATGCCAGGTGGGCAGTAGCCGTCGCCGTCGTCGTCACAGCCTTCGTCAGTCTTACCGTCGCAGTCGTTGTCTTGTCCGTCGCAGACCTCCGCGACCGGGGTGGCGGCGTCACAGACCGCGCCGCCGTTCGCGCAGGTTTTGGTGCCCTTGCAGCTGCCGAACGTGTTGTCGACCGAACAGGCCGCCGGCGCGATGTCCTCATCGGTCTGGCCGTCGCAGTCGTCATCGCTGCCGTTGCACGTCTCCGCGGCCGGATTCTGGGCGTTGCAGCTGCCTAGGCCAGTCGTACTGCACGTGCGCACGCCACTGCAGGTACCCGCCGCGCTCGTCAGGGTGCACGCCGCCTCCGCACCCGATGTCGCCGCGGTGTCCGTGCAGCCGCAGATCCCGGTCGCTTTCACGCACTGTTTGCCCTGTCCCTTAGTGCCAGCGCTGTCCTTGCAGGCGTAGCCCGCCGGGCAGTCCGCGTCCGCGCCGCACGCGCCGCCGCAAAATCGGGTCGCCCCTCCCACGGGATCGCCCTGGTAGGCCACGCACAGCGCGCCCGTCGCGAGCTTGAGGCAGGTGTCGTCCTCCACGCAGGGAGAGCAGAGCGCCCCCATCTTCGGCAAACACACAAACACGGTGTCGCTGCCAGGGGCTTGCTCGCATTTCCAACCATTCGGGCAGCAGTCCGTGCAGGTCTTGGCGCAGCGTTTGCCGTCAGGCGTGTCGATGCAGAAGGCGTTGTCGCAATCATCCGGCGCAGCGCAAGCAGCGCCGGGCTCCCCGCTGCCCGGATTCGCCGGGAAGCTGCACGGGTCTGGCACGGTGGTATCTGCCGCGACGCCGCCAACGTCGGCGCCGTCACTCCCGGTGGCGTCGACCCCGCCGCTGCCCGTGTCCGCCGCGACGTCGTTGCCGGTGCCCGCGTCCCCCAGCGTCACGTCAAACAGGCTCCCGCCGCCGCCGGCGTCCGTCGCGCCGGTTCCTGTGCCGCCCTTGTCTGGGTCGCTGCCGCAACCGGCGAGAACGAGCAGCGTGCTGAGAATCAGGAGGGTACGGCGCATCATCGACTCCAGGGGCGTGGGGCCGGGTACCTTAGCAGAAACGTGCCGATTACCACCACAAAAGCCGGAAGGCACCCGCCGGACCATCCGGCGGGTGCCTTCACGTTGAAGCGACGAAATGGGGCTTTCCGGTGGACGCGGGTAGACAACAGCGCCACTCCCTCGCTTCAAGTCTCAGTCCTTGCAGGCGTCGGGGTCATAGGTGTTGTCATCGGTGCCGTCTTTCTCGCCGCCGCCGTCCTTTCCATCGACGCCGTCCTTTCCATCGACGCCGTCCTTGCCGTCGACGCCGTCCTTGCCGTCAGACCCCGTACCGGCAGCCTCGCCAGCCTCGACAAATCCATTCCCTTCGCCGAGCGGGCAGCCGCAATCCTTGTCGTGTTTGGTGTGAGTCGTGCGAACTGGCGCCGTGAACGAACCGCAGGTCTTCGACTTGTGCACCAGATCGACCGCGCCGCTCATGTCGGTGTTCACGGTCTTCGGCTCGCCGTAGTACCAGATGTCCGCCGCGCCCGAGGCCGACACATCGAGGGTGCGCCAGACACACACGCTGACGTCCGCCGCGCCGCTTGTGTCGATGTTGACGTCGTGGCTGCGGAGCGCCTTGCCAATCACCTCCGCAGCGCCGCTGGTGTCAACGTGCAGCGTGTTCACCTTGCCAGCGAGCCGCACCCGCGCCGCCCCTGAGGTGTCGATGTCGAGTCGTTTGGAGGCGATGCCCCAGGCGGTGATGTCCACCGCGCCAGAAGCCCCGACACCACGCAGGTTCTTGGCCGTGATCCACACCTCGAGGGGCAGCGTCTCGTTCACCCAGTTCTCACTGGTGATCTCAAGTGTGTCGCCACGCACTTCGGTCGTGATGCCGTCGAGCAGGTTGTCGTCGCCTGACACCACCACGCGGTGGTCTGCCTTCGGGTCGATTTTGACGAAGACGGTCACCGCGCCACTGACATCGATGCGCTGAAACGCCTTGGTTGTGCGGTTCTCTTCGTCCCAGACGCCGCTGCCTTGGTGACCGCCGCAGCCACTGACGAGCGCGACGATGGCCACCAAGCCAAGCGCCGTCGACCAGGGTGCGCGTCCACCCAGCGTCGCGACCCGCCGGTGATGTGTCGGAAAAGGATGTCTCATGTTGCGTACTCCTCGCAGACAGCGCTGCGTACCCGTGTTGTCTTGCCCTTGTTCTCCCCGCTAAAGTGTCAAACACCGCTACGCGACCGGAGTGTCACCCCCTGGGTCAGATGCCCCGCTCAACTTTCTTTCCGTCGAGCTGCTGGTGCCCCTGTGCGTCCCGATGCGGCCCTGTATGCTGCGCGCTCGCCCCCTCGCGAGCAGGAAGGTCCACATGTCCAAGGCCATCACACGCGGTGTGCGTGTTCAGGTGCGCTCCAAGTTCGTCCCCGAGCGCAGCTCACCGCCGACGAGCTGGTTTTTCGCGTACGAGGTCACCATCGCCAACGAGAGCGACGTCGCCGTGCAGTTGGTCAGCCGGGAGTGGATCATCACCAACGGCGAGGGCGTGGTGCAGACGGTCGCTGGGCCGGGGGTGGTCGGCGAGCAGCCACGCCTGGAGCCTGGTGAGGCGTTTCAGTACGTCTCGGCGTGTCCGCTCGACACGGCGGTTGGCACCATGAAGGGACACTTCGTGATGACGACGGGCGCCGACGAGCGGTTTGAGGCTGAGGTCGCTGAGTTTGTGTTGCTCGACCCAGCGGCCGTGAACTAGGCGCCGTGGCGGGCGGGGAGCGCCGCGGGCCCCATCACGATCAGCGCCATCACCGCGCGTTGGGTCTCGACACCCAGCCGGCGGCGCCGATACGTCTCGTCGTACGGCAGGTTTGGCAGGGGGCGACAGCGCTTCACCGCGAGCGCGCCAAGCGCCGTCGCCAGCGTGGCGTCGAGGTCCCGGCCGACAAACGCCTTCAGCTGCACGATCCGCGGTCGCGGCCCCAGCGCGCCGACAACCAGCTGTCCGCCGGTCAGCCTCGTCGTTTCGCCGTGGGTCTCGGTCTCGAGGCGCAGCGCGACCGACACCAGCGGAAAGTCGATGCTGTGGCGGCGTGCCCACTTTCGATAGGTCACCAGCACGTCGGGTCGCTGTACTGGCACGCGCACCGCCACGATGACCTCGCCTCGGCGCAAGTTCGTGTGACTCAGCCCATCGGTGTTATAGAAGTCGGCCAGCGGCAACGTGCGGTCCCCGTCCGCGCCGCCCGTCAGCGCCAGCACAGCGTCGAGGGCGATGAGCACCGGCGCCGTGTCGCAGGACAGGGCCGCGACGCAATTCTGACCGCCCGGAACGACGTGGCACTCCGAGCCGTGCGACTTCAAGCAACCACCCAAGGCCACACGAAAGAGCTCACTCTGGTTGATGTAACGGCACCGCGTATCGACGCAGAGGTTGCCGGCGAGCGTCGCGCGATTTCGGATCTGCGGCGAGGCGATGCGGGCGACGGCGGCGGCAAGAGCGGGCAATTCGCGCTGCACGAGCGGGTGATTGGCGATGACATCGAGCGTGGTCGCGGCGCCGAGCTCTAGCGCTTGTTGTGGCGTCGCCGCGTCGTGCGAGCCCAGCGGCGCAGCCTCGACCCGCCTGATCCCCGACAGCGAGGGCAGGGCGGACAGCGACAGGAGCGTGGCTGCCTGCACGGTGCCAAGCTTTAGGTTCGGCATCAGATCGGTGCCGCCGGCCAGCAGCCTCGCCGCGTCGCCTTGCTGCGTGAGCCGCTCGGTGAGGTCCTGCACGGAGGTGGGACGTTCGAAGGCCAGAGCCCGCAGCCTAAGCATGAGCGCGACCTCCGTGTCTGTCGGCGGCTGCCGCAGCTTGTGCGTCGAGGGCCGCGAGCACCTTCTCAGGGGTGATAGGCAGCGCGTCGATCCGGATCCCAATCGCGTCGAACACCGCGTTGGCGACCGCCGGAATCGCCGGGTGCAGGGGCCCTTCGCCGGCTTCCTTGGCCCCAAACGGACCCCGCGGATCTGGGGCCTCCACGATGATGGCGTGGATTTCAGGCGTATCGAGCGTTGTGGGGATGGGATAGTCGAGCAAGGACGACGCCGCCAACAGCCCGGCGACGCCTGGACCCGAGTTTCTAGGGTTTCCGTCACCATTGAGCCCAGTCGGCATGACGTAGTGGTGCTCCATCACGGCCTCGGCGACGCCCATGTACACCGACCCCTCGATCTGACCCTCCACCAACACCGGCGAGAGCGCCCTGCCGCAGTCGTGCGCGGCCCAGACCCGCAGCACCGTGACGTCGCCCGTATCGGTGTCGACCTCAACCTCGGCGACGTGGGCGCTGAACGAGTAGGCAGGAGACGCGCCGATAGTGCCGCCCCGATAGTCGCTGTGAACACCCTCGCGCGGGGTCTGATAGTGACCGACGCTGCCCAGGGTGCCGATCGCGACCTCCGCGAGCTGAAAGGCGTCTTGAATCGACATGAAGGTCGCAGGATCGTCGATACGCTGGGCCCGGCGCGAGGCCAGCGTCACGAGCTTCGCCGAGCAGCCCCACGCCTCGGCCACCGCCTTGCGCACCTCTTTGGCGAGCTTTGAGGCCGCCATCACGCAGGCGTTGCCGGCCATGAGCGTCTGTCGCGAGGAGTAGGCGCCCAGGTCGACGGGGCAGAGATCGGTGTCAGCCGCCACCACGCGCACATCTTCCAACTCGACGCCGAGGTGCTCCGCCGCGATGACCGCGAGCGTCGTGTTGCTGCCCTGACCGATGTCGCTGGCGCCGGTGAACAGCCGCACCCGGCCGCTGCGATCCAGGCAGATCTGCACCGCCGCTTGCGGCAGGTCGGTGGGATAGATGCAGTAGTTGGTGCCCGAGATGTAGGTGCTGCCCGCCACGCCGAGGCCGCGACCATAGGGGAGCTTGCCGCGGCGCGTCCGCCAGCCGCTGTGCAGCTCGACCTGATCGAGACACTCGGCGAAGCCATTGGAGCCGACGTGAAATCCGTTGACGGTGCGACTGTCTGCGCCCAACAGATTCCGGCGGCGCAGCGCGATCGGGTCGATGCCAAGCAGCGCTGCGCCCTTGTCGAGCTGGACCTCGATGGCAAAACGCGGTTGCACCGAGCCATGGCCGCGCTTCGGTCCGCAGGCTGGCTTGTTGGTGTAGACGCGGGTCGACTGAAACCGATAGGTGCCAAACGTGTACGGCGAGCAGAGCAGCTGGCCGCTGTAGTACGTCGTGACGAGGCCAAACGACGAGTAGGCGCCGCCGTCGAGCACGGTGTGCCCGTCCACAGCGAGGATGTGACCCTCTGCGTCGAGCGCCAGCTCGTAGTCCATGGAGAACGGATGCCGACCGCGGTGCGCGAGAAAGACCTCTTCGCGGGTGTACAGGCACTTCACGGGGCGGCCGGTCTTCTGCGCTAGCTTTGCGACGACAAACTCAAGGTCAAAGGGCTCGCTCTTGCCGCCAAACGCACCACCGACCGGGGGCTGGATCACACGCACCTTCCACGTCGGCAGGCCCAGCACGCGCGACAGCTCTCGGTGGAGGTAGTGCGGCACCTGGGTCGCCGACCAGATCGTGAGCAGACCGTTCGATTCGACATGGGCCAACGCGCAATGCGGCTCCAGGGCAGCGTGGGTCGAGCCGGGGTATTCGTAGTGGCCGCTGATGCGATGGACGCCGGACGCTAACGCCTCGTCAACGTCGCCAAACGCTAGTTTTACGCGCTTTGAGACGTTTCCGTGGCGGTTCTGTTCGTGAATCAAGACGTCCTGATTCGCCATGGCAGCCCGCGGGTCACACAACGCTGGCAGCACCTCGTAGACCACGTCGATGAGCGCCAGCGCGGCCGTCGCGGTCTCCTCATCCACCGCGGCCACGGCGGCCAACGCGTCACCCACGTAGCGCACCTTATCCGTGGCGAGCGCTTGCTCGTCGGGTGTCCAGGGGATGACGCCATACGTCGCTGGCATCTCCGCGCCGAGCACCGTCGCGAGGACCCCGGGCAGCGCCTCAGCGCGGCTGACGTCGATGGTCACGATGCGGGCGTGGGCGTGCGGCGAGCGCAGGATTTTGGCGTGCAGCATCCGCGGCAGGGTCAGGTCGTCCGCGAAGGCTGCGACACCCGTGAGCCGATCGGCGGCGTCGAGCTTGGCGTGATCGCCGCCAACGTGGGTGTACGGCGGCGCGGCGCTCATGAGGTGGCTCGCCAGGCGTCCGCGACGGCGCTCAGTATTTTGGTGTACCCGGTGCATCGGCAGAGGTTGCCGCTCAAGGCCTCGGCGATCTCTGCGGTGTCGATCGTCGTGTCGCCGCGGGCACGTTTGCCCTCGAGCAACGCCTCTGCGCTCATCAACATCCCCGGTGTGCAGAAGCCGCACTGCGCTGCCCCGGCGCGGTCAAAGCTGCGCTGCAGGGCATGCGGCGTACCGCCCACACCCAGACCCTCCACCGTCTGCACCGCGCGTCCCTCGACCTCAAGCGCCAACAGCAGGCAGCTGTTGATCGGCCGGCCGTCCAGCAGCACCGTACACGCGCCACAATCGCCTTTGTCGCAGCCCTGTTTGGTGCCGGTCAGCCGCAGCTGGTAGCGCAGCACCTCAAGTAGACTCCAATGCGCCGGCGAGGCCACAATCACGGGCTCTCCGTTGAGCACAAACCGCAACAGCGACGTCTGCGCGACCTCGGCCGGGGCACGAGGCGGCAGCGGTCTGCCTGGGGTTGTCTCGACGTCTCGGTTGTCCACGCTGACGCTCCACCCGCGCGCATGGTAGACCTCCGCTGCCCTTTGTCAGCATCATCCCACGCGTGACTACCCTACACCCGGCCACGCCATCTCGGCAGTCCTCTTCTTGATGCCCGTCAACTCGCCTTTCGGCCGGAGATTCCCGTGATTTTGCCGCCCCGCCGCACCGACGCCCGTGTTCCGCTCGTCCGCACGGCCGCCGGCATCGCGATGCTGTTCGGCGTTGGGACGATTGGCTACTGGTTCCTGGGCGGCGGCGACACCTCCCTGCTCGATGCGCTCTACATGACGGTCATCACCCTCACAACGGTGGGGTACGGCGAGATCGTCGACCTCAGCGCCAACCCCGCGGGTCGCGTGTTCACCATGATCCTGCTGCTCGTGGGGGTGGGAACCTTTGTGTATTTCGTCTCGAATCTCACCGCCTTCATCGTGGAGGGGAGCTTCGAGAAAGTCCTGTGGAGTCGGAGAATGAAGCAAATAATTGGCAAGTTGAAGGACCACACGGTGCTCTGCGGTGGCGGCCACACCGGCGAAGCTGCGCTGCTCGAGTTGATAGAGACCGAGCGACCCTTTGTGCTGATCGAGCAGGATCCCGAGCGCGTCAAGGCGCTGGAGCTGCTCGTCGGGCGCGAATTTCCAGTGGTGATCGGCGACGCCACAGACGATGAATGCCTCAAGCAGGCCGGGATCGTGCGCGCGAAGGGGCTTGTGGCCGCGATTAGCAGCGACAAAGACAACCTCATCGTCACGGTCTCCGCGCGGTTGCTGAACGCCGACCTGCGGATCGTGGCGCGTTGTATCGACAAGAAGGTCGGCGACAAGCTCATCAAAGCCGGCGCAGACGCCGTCGTGTCGCCGAATCTCATCGGCGGGTTGCGGATGGTCAGCGAGCTGGTGCGGCCAGCGGCGGTGTCGTTTATCGACGTGATGCTGCGGGATAAGGGCCGGCGCCTGCGTGTGGAGGAGGTGCCGATCGCGCCTGGGTCGCCGCTGATCGGCCGGACGCTGGGCCAGCTCCAAGCGAGCGCCTCGCGGGATGTGCTGGTGGTGGCGCTGCGCGAGGCCGACGGCGGCTGGATCTACAATCCGGAGAATCACGTCGGCCTGGAGGTTGGGATGGCGTTGGTGCTGATCGGAAGCCCAACCGGCCGGCGCTTGGTGGAGGACGAGGCGCGGCCGAGGTGAAGATGGCCGCGGCGCCATCGGTTCACGGCACAACCCAATATTCGACCGGATCAGCGATCGCGTGGACGCCCGTACCCTGATCGTGGGGCACTTCGGCGCGGCAGGTCGCTGACGTCAGGTTTCCTGCCGGATCTTTCACTGTGAAATGGATGGTGTAGACCCGCCCGTTGCGTCCGCCTGCCCGCTCGCTGCGCACTTTCACGGTGTGGCTGTTGACCAGCACGATGTCGTTGAGCGTCGCCCCGTCGCCGCCCCCGACGCTGTCCGGTCCGAGCTTGCCCGAGTTGGGTTTACCCGCGCTGCAAGCGTCGCAGTTGCAGTTCTTGTCGCCCAACACGTCCTCCGGCTCGTCGCTCGTCACCGACGTGATCTGGCCCACAGCGTCGAGATCTAGGGCGCCGTGGCAGGCATCGACGAGCTGGCCGCAGCCCCCGAGCGTGAGCGTCACGTACTTGTGGTTCGGCGGCCAGAGGACCTTGTTGGGTCCCGACTTGTAGACCGGAGCGGCTGTGTCATGCACCTGGACCGCGGACGTGGCCGCTGCCGTGTGGCCGCAGCCGTCCTTACTCGAGAAGCTGACCAGCGTCTTGCCTAGCCCGAAGAACTTGGGCGCGTTGTGGGTGACGGAGAGGTCGCCCTGGCACGGCGAGGAGGCGTAGGCGGCCGCGAAAAACGTCGTCAATCGTGGGTCTGCAGCAGCGATGTTCTTGGCGGTGCACTCCAGCGACACAGGCGCCGGCGCGTGCAACGTCGGCGGCTTGTCGTGGGCCTTCAGGCGCGCCTTGCAGGTCGCGGTCTGGTCGCCATCGCTGACCGTGAGCGCGAATGTACAGATCGCGTCGCATCCGAACCACGGCCCGGTCTGGACGGCGGTCGTGGCGTGGTTTGGCGCGACGATGGTGGTGGCAAAATCGCAGTCGAGGGATGTCCAGGCGTAGGTGAGCGGGCCGCCCTCAGGATCCGCGCTGCCGGTCGCATCGAGCTGGAGTGTCCCGTCGCCGCCACAGACCGGGGCCCCCGACGCGGTCGCCACACACGTCGGAGCGCCGTTGCGCTGGCGCTCGTCGCCGCTCCCGCCGTCTGAGCCGCCGCTTGGCGTCACGGTTGGCACGCCGCTGAGCAGGGACGAGCCAGCGGAGGCGTCGTCTGCCGCGGTCGGCTCTTCGACGAAACATCCCGCGATCATCCCCGCCATCAACAAGGGTAGGGCCAACTTTGTGCTTCTCATGTCCTGCTCCTCTTCGTTCGCGGCATCGCGCTCGGTATGTCGTGAGGACGCGTAGAATCGGGGTCTCTGACAGGCAGGTGTTGCGCGCGGGCGGACCTCCGGGTGACGCGACACGCCCAGCGCGTCAGCCTCTCGTCCCGTCCTCCTGCTTCTCATCGCTCCGGAGTTCGCCCGATGGCTTCGCCAGACCGCGCGCTTTCGCCGCGCAGATCACGGGCCGGGAAGGCGGGGTCAGATGACTACACTTAACACTTGCTTGCAAGTGTTAAGTGTAGTCATCTGACCCCGCCCCCCACGATGCGACGAGGTCGCATACGCCGCGCTGCGAGCGGCCGTAGCTGACGATGGCGACGTCGAGATCCGCCTGCCCGACGATGGCTAGCGCGCGGGCGATGGCGGCGAGGATCCACGTCTCTTCGTTGCCAAACACGCCGCCGCCAAGGAGGGTGAGAAACACTCGGCGGTTGCCCGTGCGCGCGGCGTTGAGCATCGCCACCCGCAGCGTCGCTTCGTAGGACGCCTCAAGCACCAAACGCGCGAAATCGGCCCATTGTGCGGGATCTCCGCGGCCGTAGGCGACCGGCAGCGCTGAGCCGTACACCTGAGTGACGCGATGACCGGCCTCGTCAACCGTCACCTCGACATCGTAATGCGCGCCGATTCGTAGCCTGCCTCGGAGCGCGTCAAGCTCGCCGGGATCGGTCTGCGCCAACCTTGGGCCGAGCGTGTTGAGCCCGTGATCCGTCAGCAGGGCGTAGCCATTGCGCATCGCCCAGAGGGAGCCGTCGCGATTGCCGTCGCGATTGCCAAGGGCCGCGCCGACGTCGGCTAGGCAGTCGATTTGCCGGTCCGCCGTCTGCCCGACTCGGTCTCCGATCGGCACGAAGTAGTTGCGGAAGATCGTGCCCGCGCCGCACGCCACCGCGCACGCCGGACCCTGGGTGCGGTCCTGTTCGTAGCGGCCGACGCCGGCCTCGGGGGTGACGTTTGGGCTGACCATCTCGAGGAGGTTGAACTGCGACGCCGCTTGAAACAGGGCGCCGGCGTTGGCCGGGTCGCGGTGCAGCTTTTGCACGTCGGCGATCACCTCGCGCAGCACCACTGGGCCGTTGCCGGTGGTGGTGGGCAGGTCACGCAGCTCGGCGAGGGAGGGCAGCTCCAGTCGTCCGCAGCCGTGGCTTTGGCCGTTGACGGCGGATTTCAGTCGATCTCCGGCCACGCTGAGGTTGGCTCGGACTTGATCCGGGTTGAGCTCACGGAAGCCGGTGAGCGTTTCGAACCACATGGGCGTCTCCAGCGTGTTGTGCGTCGGGGCAGCGTCTCACAACCGCACCCCCAAAAACACCCCCGGCCCAACATTCACCCCAGTCTGCTCCGTCTCCGGTGTCACCCGCGTCCACCCAAGCGGCGTATCGCGTGGATCGCGGAAGTCAAAGGCGATCGCCACGTTCGTCTTGATCCCCGCGAACACCGCCAAACGCCCGAAAATCCGGAGCCCCAGCGCCGCCCGCGCACGCACAAGCAGATCCTCAATGCGCGCCGGATTGTTCGCTGCGAGTCGAGATCCACCGAGCGCGTCGATATCCAGATACAGCCGACTGGTCAGCTGAAAGTGGCCACCCCAACCGAGACCGAACTCGACGGGGTCGCCGCTGAACTGACTCAACCCGGCCATAATCAGCGTGTACATATGTTTGCCGCCGAACTTCACGCCAAGATTCACAAGGCCGGTGTCACTGGTCCACAGCTCGATGTGGTTGTAGCCATGTCGGACGAAGCTGAGCAGGCCGAGGGCGTTGGCCTCGGGGCTGTCATCCGTGGCGATGTTGATGATGCCGACCTGCATCCCCGACGAACGACCGGCGATGTTGAGCGCACCTACCTGCAGGCCGCGCAGGTCCTTCGTGACGTTGAGCGCGCTCGTGAGCTGAGTGCCGTTGACGCGCCGGGCCAGGTTGACCGCGCCGGCGATCTGGACGCCTCTGACGTCGCCAGCGACGTTCACACCGCCAGCGATCTGAATGCCCTGGACGCCTCCCATCGCCACGTTCAGGGCGCCCGCGAACTGGCTGCCGTGCACCTCGCCGCGCACCAGATTGGCGACGCCGGCGGCTTGCAGGCCGTCAACTCGGCCTGTGACGATGTTGACCACGCTGCCGGCCTCGACGCCGTGGATGTCGTGGTGCAGCCCGCCGACGATGTTGAGCGAGAGTCGGCGCACGTCGCTGTGACGCCCGGCGCCTCGCAGCGAGAGCCCTGGGAGCACGCTGATGTCGACCGCGACCGTGTGGCGCTGCGGACCCGGGTTGGTCGCGCCGGTGACAGCCACGCCGGGCGGCTCCACCGGCCCCCCGCGCGACCGCGTCGCGACACGGCTCACCTCTTGGAAGGTCCCCGGATCGACCGTGATCCGACCGCCGCGACCCAGCTGCACCTGGTGGCTGTAGACGCGGTCCCGCTGATGCAGGTTGAGTCGATAGGCCCCCGGCTCAAGGCCCAACTCGACGACGCGCCCGGGCCCCTTCTCCAGCTCGGCGACGAGCTGCCCGCGCGCGTCGCGAATGAAAAATCGGCCGACCGTCGGTTTGCCAAAGACGAGCACGGACGCGGAGACGTTGAGGCCCGTCAGCACCAAATCGCCCGATCCTGCGAGCTCAAAGTCGTAGTTGGCGTGCTGCGGCCCCTTGGCGGTGCGCTCGGTGCGGGCGAGCGTGCGGCGGAAGGCGTACTGATAGGCTTCGGCGAGCGTCACGCGGTGGTCTTGGTCCATGTCGGCGGCGCCGCGCAGGCCGGTCACGAGGTGATGGGTGAAGTAGGACGCCCCGATGCGGTCCGACTCCTGGGCGACCTCGTCGGCGCTGCTCGAGGTCAGGTAGGCGTGGCCTTTGACCTGAGAAGACGCGTCGAACAGGAAGGGCGCCCGGCGTTTGCCGCCCTTGGTGCGGATCAGCGCGCCGGACGCGCAGGAGTCGAGGATCGCGATACGCACGTCGGCGCCGAGGGCTTTGAGCAGACGCCGCAGCTCGTCCCACGCCATGCGCTCGCCGCCGGGCAGCAGGCCGCGTTCGTCGCTGTGGCCGGAGTAATAGAAGATCAGCTCTACGCGTCGGTGGCGGGCCCGCGCTGTCGCGATCCGTGTGCCGAGCTGCGCCAGGGCCTCGCGGATGCGCTGCGGCGTGGCTTCTCGCAGCACGACCAGGTCACCGCCCGTCACTCCGCCGTAGGCGCGCAAGACCGAAGAGATACGCGTCGCGTCGGAGTTGGCGTATCGCAGGGTGACCCGACCCGCGCCGCCGCTGTTGGCGCCGACGACCATGGCGAAGCGGCGAACCGGGGCGCTCGCCTCGCAGCGCGCGGCCGTTCCTAGCACCACGGCGCTGAGCACGACGGCGCTCAGGGCGCAGCGGCAGGCCAGCAGCAGGCGGTGGCGGCGGTCGATGCTCATGGTTGCGGGCTTCTTGGCAGGTCGTTTCGGGGCAGATCGTTTCGGGGCTGGCCGCGCTCGTGCCGTGTGTTTGGGTGCTGCGTGTTTGGCTGCTGGCCGTCAACCTTCGAGAGTACAAAGGAAGTCTGCGCCATGCCCGCCGCCAACGCGAGCCGCGCGGAGCTGGGGGCCTTGCTCGCCGCGACGAGCCGCGCCGCGCGCTGCACGTCGCGCACGGCGAAGGGGCTCGGGCTGCTGACCAGCACGAAGCGCTCGAAGGTCGGCGCGTCGTCGAGCTCGTAGGCGTGATCCAGCATCACAGACTGGCCGACCTCGGCGCGATGGGCCGTGTGTTGCGTGCCAGGCTGATCCCCCAACGGCGCGCCGCGCGGCCTACCGTGGCTGGTGCCGGTCTTGTCTGCCGGCAGATGCAGCGTCACCCGGCCACGACCGTCGATGGAGAGGATCGTGACGAAGCTCGCGTGCTGGGCGAAGTACCCGACCTGCACAAGATCACCAGCGCGCGCCACCGCGCCGTCAGCCAGGGGACCCGCGCCGTCGGCGTTCTTGCGGAACATCAGCAGCTTCACCGTGCCGGTCGCTGGCCCCGAGACCCCGCCCTTGGCGCGGTCAGACGCTGCGTTGGCTGGCAGCAGCGCCGGCTCCACCTCGCCTGGAGCGGGCGCGTCCGGTAGGGCCACAACAAGCGCGATGGCCAGCGTCGCGACGAGTGGGG
>ERZ889078.1910-NODE-1910-length-15651-cov-18.378879_pt1 | contig 15651 bp, 6 predicted proteins | sample MGYA00521266_ERZ889078 | MGnify/ENA primary metagenome ERZ889078 (study PRJEB32303, sample SAMEA104408618) | aquatic metagenome | biome: Brackish water; feature: Pelagic; material: water | place: Baltic Sea | collected 2014-06-16T06:34:00 | depth 76,534 m ...
TATTGATAGTACTATTGGAACTGCTGATTTTGAGTATGATGATTAGCAGAAATTCCTAAATTATAAATTATTAAAAACTAAATTTTTTACATCAATGCCAATATCTGAAAAGGATATTGGCATTTATTTTGTAACAAAATCGACCATTTAAGGTATAAGTCTTCTAATTACAAATTAACATTGTATTTTTACGAAGTGTAATGGCCGAAAGGATACGATTAAAAAATTATTATTAACCAAATTATTAATATTGTTTAAGCGGTATATTTATATCATTGTAATTTTATTGCAGCCATACTTATTGCTGTCTCAAGGCGATTTTAAAAACCCTATTGAGTATGCTAAGCAGGCGAATAAACTATTTGAAAATAATGATTTTCAAGCTGCATATCCTTTTTATCAAACCCTAAGAAGTAATAATCCTGAAGATCCTGAATTTAATTTTCGATTAGGAGTTTGTATGATGTACAGCGAACCTGAAAATAAATCGCGCCCTATATTCTATTTCGAAGAAGCCTTAAAATATCATGTAGAGGATGTAAGGATTCACTATTACTTAGGAAGAGTTTTTCATAATAACTACCGTTTTGCAGAAGCCCAAAAAAGTTATACTCAATATAAGGAATTAGCAAAAGAAAAATCTGTAGTTAGTTTTGATATTGATCGTAGGATTGAAGAATGTAAAAACGGAATAGCCCTTTTATCTCATATAAAATTACTGTATGTAATTGAAAAACAACTTGTAAAGGAAGAGACATTTTATAAAAGTTATAATTTAAATAGCAGGATTTCAAAGATTATTGCTGTTCCTATCGCTCTATTAACCAAGTTAGATAAGAAGAAAAATCCTCCGCCATTTGGCTTATATGTGCCAGAAGGAAATATGTTATATTTTGCAAGTTATGGGGATAAAGGTGAAAATGGCTTGGATATATATCGCTCACACCAAATTCCAGGAGGAAATTGGTCTGAATCAGAAAATCTAGGAAATCAAATCAATACCAAGTATGATGATGCCTACCCTTTCATTACAGCAGATGGAAGAACTTTATATTTTAGCTCAAAAGGCCATAATAGTATGGGTGGCTATGATGTATTTAAATCTGAATTTAGTTTAAGTTCATTTAGTTGGGGTGAATGTTCTAACCTTAATTTCCCTATTAACACGCCATTTGATGATTTATTTTTTGTTCCAGACACAAACGGTGCAATGGCTTTTTTCTCATCCAATCGACAAAGTTTAGAAGGTAAGATTTACGTCTATCATATTGGATTGAATAAACAAACCGAAGAACAAGACTTGGCGAAAATATTTCGTGAAGGGGGAGATGCTTCTAATTTAGTCAATTTGTTGAAAGATATCGCTGATTTGAAAACAAATATCAACATTAGTGATTATCAAAAGCAAATACCAAAAGAAGAAGTGCAAGCCCAACATTCGGATGATAATACCAATACATCAATAAGAAAGAACGATAATGCAATTGTTAAGATTGATATTGAAGATACTCAAAAGCTAGACAAAATAATTGGTAATAGCTATGATGCATATCGTAGAATTAAAAAGCAGGCTATAACAATTCAAAATCAGAAACAGGCAGTAGGTAGGATAGCTATTAATAATGATAAATTGGCTGCTGAATATAAGAGTAAAGGTGATCAAGCTTCAATTTCAGAGGCAAGAAAATATGCTAAGGCAGCATCGGTAGCTCGGGAAATACAAACTGAACTTGATAAACAAATAATTAAAACTGAAGCTACAGCCAAATCTATTTTAAAAGAATCAGGTTATCTACAACGATATGCAGGTTTACATGAAAAGGATTCGGTTCAAATTGTATATGCTAGAATTGGAGCTTTAGAAAATGAGGTGAAAGATATGCCGGATATTGCCTCAGAAATTGTGTTAAAAAATCAGGATATACTTAGAAATCAGAGAAAAGCAGTTTCTGAAAAATATAATACACTTAAGGATAAAGATACAGAAGTAAAGGAATTGAATAGTGAAATGCAAGAATATCAGGCAGCACTAAATACAATTAATGACCCTACTGAAAAGCAAGAATATATCGATATTATTGAAGCAATGAAGCTGGAAATTGCAAAAAAAACAGCAGAAAAAAATAATCTTGCACTAGAGTATGAGACTTTGCGCAATGAGGCAGACGATTTAGCCTTAGCAAACTCAAAAATAGATGAGGTATTGAATCAGGTTATTGCAAGTAGTCAAGAATTTGAAAAAGAGGGATTCTCTCAAGAAAATATTGAAATAATTGATGAGGAAATAGCTTCAACTAAAAAGCAGACTAATGAATTTATTCTTGCAAATGAAGGAACTGCAATGGCTATTGCTGCAAATCAAGATGAAGAGGCAATACCTGAAGTTACTAATAATGTGACTTCTCCAACTATTGCTGTTACACCAATAGTAAATGAAAATAATGTTTCGGAAAACAATAATGAAGCTGTATCAAATTCAACCTCTGAGCAAATAGCAACAAATCAAGTTGAAGAGGTAAAACCTGAAGTTACCTATAATGTGACTTCTCCAACTATTGCAGTTGTACCAATAGCAAATGAGAATAATGTTGCAGAAAACAATAATGAAACTGTATCAGATTCAACCTCTGAGCAAATAGCAAAAAATCAAGTTGAAGAGGCAAAACCTGAAGTTACTAAAAATGTGACTTCTCCAACTATTGCAGTTGCACCAATAGTAAAGGAAAATAATGCTTTAGAAAACAATAATGAAACTGTATCAGATTCAACCTCAGACCAAATAGCAATAAACCAAGTTGAAGAGGCAAAACCTAAAGTTACTAATAATGTGACTTCTCCAACTATTGCAGTTGCACCAATAGTAAATGAAAATAATGCTTTAGAAAACAATAATGAAACTGTATCAGATTCAACTTCAGAGCAAATAGCATCAAATCAAGTTGAAGAGGCAAAACATGAAGTTACTAATAATGTGATTTCTCCAACTATTGCAGTTGCACCAATAGTAAATGAAAATATTGCTTCAGAAAACAATAATGAAACTATATCAGATTCAACCTCAGAGCAAATAGCTACAAATCAAGTTGAAGAGGTAAAACCTGAAGTAACTAATGATGTGACTTCTCCAACTATTGCAGTTACACCAATAGTAAATGAAAATATTGTTTCTGAAAACAATAATGAAACTGTATCAGATTCTACTTCAGCACAACTTGCATTAAATCATAAATTAGAAGCTGATAAAAAAGCAGAGAATGAAAAAATATTAGTAACATATCGTAATCAACTTGATCAAATTCAGAAGAACATAATTGAAAATAAAAATAACTTAAATTCTGCTCTTGAAGCTAATCAGCAGTCTGTAAATACATTAAATTCTTTTGTATTTAATGAGTATAATATATCTGAAAATAAAACTATTGAGGCAAATCAACTAATTAATAACTTTAAGAATTCTACTGATAAAGCAGCCGATTTAAATCGGATCAAAACACTATCAAAAGAGGCTGAAGAGCATAGAAATGTGGCTATTGCAGGATATGAAGTATTGAGTGGTATTGAAAGTGACAATAAAGATATAGAGCAATCCATTGTTCAACTAAACGAATTATCAAAATTGAATTCTGCAAGTTTGAATATATCAAATACAGACAGTTTTGATGTTGTGTTTGAACAATTTAATAATACATTATCGAAACTTCCAAAGGTAAGAACTAATCCAACTCAGCAAGAACTAGCAGCCATAGAGCAAGCCGATAGTGATAATTTGAATGACATTAGAAATGAGATTCAATACAATGAGAATCATATTAATTCTTTGAAAACCAATAAAATAAACAGTACAAATACGAATCAAATAGCTTCAATTGATAAGCAAATACTTGAAACTCAAACTAAATTAGACCAACTCAATATTGATGAGCAATCAGCCATTATAAAAGTTAACAAGTCAACAGCAAAGCTAGCAGTTTCGAAAAAATTTGATGAAGCTTCACAAGTTGCTGATCAAAATATTGGACAAGTAATTCCACCTGAAATGATTGCTTCAATTAAATCAGGTAATACTTCAAATCTAGTATCGCTTGAGCAAGAGATTTCTCAAATAGAATTGCAATTAGAACCTGATAGTTCTGAAATTCAAGATATTTCGATTGCTGATGAACAGCTTACTGTTTATGTTGAAGACTCACTATATATTCCAGATTTTATTAATTCTGTTCAGAAGACACAAGTTGCAAATGAAGTATTATTACCTGCATTGACTCAATTGGATAATTTAGAGGCTAAGCGCGAATCAAATCAATCTGAAATTAATAAAGGTTTGCAAAGCCAACAATCTTATATTATATTAGCTAATGAGTTAAAGGATGAAATGAATTCGATTAAAAATCAAATAGAGTCTTCGAATAATACTGATGTAGAGTTCCTAATAGCACAATATAGCAATAAGCAAGAACAGTATGTAGCAATGCAAAGAAAAGCTTCAGCTGCAGCTATTTATATTGATATTTTAAGTGAAGAGAACACTAAAATTGATATAAGTTCAGATGAAATCGAAGCTGAGTTTAAAGCTAATCGAAGAAATATTGCAAAAGGAGAGTTAGGAAATACAGAAATAGCTAACTTAGAAAATAGCAAGACATTGACTCAAGAAAATTCGTCACTTAACAAATATATTGAAGATTTAAATAATTATAATGATCTTGCTAATAGCGAATTAAATGTAGTAAATCTAAAAATAGAAACAAATACCACGACTTACAATCAATTGCTACAAAAGCAAGATGAGATAAATTATCGTTTAGATCAAGAAACTAATAATACTGCTCGTGCAAACTTGCAAAATGAATCTTCTCAAATTGAGCAACAAGTTTCCGAAGTTAAGCTAGAATTAAATAATCTTGAAAATGAAGCTTTGAGCTTAAGCCTACAAATCGCTAAAAATAATAACATTAAAGAATCTGTTTTAGCTCAGCAAGAATATATCAAATCTAGTGAAACCATTGCGGTTTATAATTCAGAAACAAATGGGATAGAGGATACAATTTCTATTTCTAATACAATAGATACGGATATATTTAATACACAACCTAAGTTGAATCTTCAAGAATTAGTTATTGCTAAAAAGGAAACTACAGAAAAGCCAAATATGCCATATTATTCTGCCAATTCTGTTGACTTAAAATTATTTGATGCAAGTGAAATATATTCTGTTCAAAGGATGTTGCTCATTAATCAAAATCAATTGATTGAGCAAGAAATAGACGTTTTAGAGGGTATATCGTATAATTTGCAAGATATAAATCAAAAGGAAGTTTACGCTAATCAAATCGCTGATTTAGAAGAATCAAAGCGTCAGATTAATAGTAAAGTAATTGAATTGCAGCAATTGATTATCAACAGTGGAAATGAAATAGAAGATGTAAGTGAAACTAATACCGCTGATTTAATTGCTAAAATTGATCTTCAGAAATCAGAATATCAGGAACACATTAAGCTTCTTGAAGATACTATGGAGTTTTATTCTGAAGAGGAGCAAGGTATGATTCGCGAAATTCAAAATCAACTAAATGCTAGTTTGGATACTTTAAGTATAGTAAAAAATGAACTTGAAACATTTGTAAGAAATAATGAGTATCGGAAAAATAAAGTTGAGTTTATTAGTTTATCTGAAAAAACTGAGCAGAATCAATTTACTAATCAAGCAAAATTATTAAATTCAAATGCAGAACAAAATATTCAACTTGCGAATCAAAGTATGGAATCTGCCCAGAATCCAAATATAACTTCTGAGGAAAAAGAACAATTGATACAGCAAGCTACTCAATATGAGAACATCGCTTTAAGTCAACAAAATGAAGCTCTAGCCATTCTGACAAATGCTCAAAATATAGCTGCTACAGAAGTATTAGAGACTGATACGCTGCAAGTAACAACTGAAGTTGTTGCAATTGAAAATTTAGAATTGGTATCTGAACAAAATGCAGTTTCTATTCACGATTTAGATACTTTAAATAATAACATTCAAGTAAATAATCAAGAAATAAACATTCAAACTTCTGAAGTAGCTGAAAATAATGCAGTTGAATTGCCAAGCTCGACAAATCAAACTAAAACAATTGATTATCAAACGGTGAATATTCAAGAATTAACTTTAGAAGAATTGGTTTTAGTTGATCCTACGAAACTTAAAAATGAAGATATTGAAACATATACTATCCGCAAGGCAGAGATTATTGGTGTTTTTGTCGGTGATGCAAGACGTGGTGTTTCAACAATGGATTTCTATAATACAAATAATCCAATTGCCAATAATCCTACGCTTCCAAGTGGTTTGGTATATAAAGTTCAGATTGCTGCATTCCGCAATCCTGTTCCAGAAAATACATTTGGTGATATAAAGCCTATTAATGCAGAACAAATCCCTAATTCAGCTTATATTAGGTATGTAGCTGGACTTTTTACTAATTATTCAGACGCGAACAACTCGAAAAATATTTTGGTCATTAGCGGATATAAAGATGCATTTGTTGTGGCATATTTTAATGGTATAAGAATTACCAATGGTGAGGCAAGAAAAATGATAGAAAATGGAAGTGCATTCACAGATGTACAATTGGCTGACAATGCTAAGAAACTCAATATTATAGCTTATCAATCAGCATCTAATCAGGTAGATGAAGTACAAAAATCGAACATAGAAATTACAGCTACTAATTCTGATTTATACTACAGCGTTCAGGTAGGAGTTTTTGGTGGAATGCGTACTTCAGATCGACTTTCTAATGCGCCAGATTTATTTTATGATAATACGGCAAATGGATATTATCGCTATTTCTCAGGTCATTATTCAAATAATGAACAAGCTAATATTGCTCGAAATGCGATTCGTAATAGTGGAATTCCTGACGCCTTTGTGGTTGCATTTTATAAAGGTAGTAAAGTTAGTATAAGTAGAGCTAGGTTAATAGAGCAAGAAATTACACCAGCAACACCAGCAGAAGTAGCTGTAATCCAATCAAATATTGTTGAGAATAAAATTACAGTTACCAATATTGTTTACAAAGTGCAAATTGGAGCATTCAGAACTGCTCGAGAAGGGGCACAGTTACAAATACTTGAAAACATAAGTCTTAACGGTTTAGATACTTATAATAATGCAAATGGACTTTTAGTATATACCTCAAATGCCTACAGTTCATATGCTGACGCTCAAAGTGCTAGAGATCAGATTAGAGCCAATGGAAATACGGATGTATTTGTCATTGCTTTTGAAAATAATGTGCGAATTTCTACTACTGTGGCTCGAAAGAAACTTGGTAAGTAGTTATTGAAGAGGATTTACCCTTATGTTGCTATACTTACATTTTTCATATAAATCTGCAATTAATCAATTGAAATTGAAGACTTAAAGATTCGTAAAAATAAGAAGAATTGATATTTAATAAATATGGATAAAGAAACTGCTCATAAACTATTATTCTATCCGAGTCCAATTATCTAAATTGTAAACATTTCTTTTTACCGTATATTTTTTAATTATTGGCATTTTAAGCTGAGATCTTTTCAATTCCCAAGAGACTAAATAAGCTTCTAAAATGTCGTTTTTTATAGAATCATTGTTTGTAATATTGTCTTTTTCAAATGCGATATCATAAGTGTCAATATTACTCAAGAATTTCATATTTTCTATAATTTCACCTTTAGAGTCGTAGTCCTTTACCATCATAAGTGGCGTAAAATTTAAGAGATCAGATAAGGGTAAGTTTTCTGATATTTCAGGAGTAAATGGATTTTCAATCATTATGCTGTCATTTACTTTCGTATCACGAATACCATGATCAGATAGTATTATTATTTTAGTATTGTCGTAAACATTGTTGTTTTTCATCCAATTTATCCATATTGCTACTTTTGAAATAGCCCATTCGTTATTCCTATAAGGACCTACATTAGAGATTAAATTGCTACTATCGTCAACAATATCCCAAGGAAAGTGTGTTGCATTAGACCAAAGAAAAACAAAACTAGCTTCAGCAGCCTTGTTGTTTGAAATGTATGGTAATACTCTTAATAAATTATAATTCAAACTTAGTTTTGTATTTTCATTCGATTCTCTTTTTGGTAATATCCATTTTCCATTATTATATATACTTGGTTTTACAAAAAGAGGTAGACTGAAAAACAATGAATTTTGCCATAAAATTGTATATTCTAATTCTCTATTTATTCCAATGTTCAATATTGGTTTAACATTTTCCCATTTGTCAGACCAATCAGGAATGTGAGAATCATATTTATCGGTATTTGATTTTGAGTAAGGAATATTATTACAAATAAAATGAAAAGAGTTTCTCTGAGCTTTTTCTCTTAACAAATCGTTGGATATTGTAACTTTCTCTCCCAGTGTGTGTAAGCTGTCTTCATTAAGTTTATCAGGAGTGTAGTTTTTACCTGCTAAAATTGACGGAGCACTCGAAGATGTATAATTAGAAACTGAAATTGTATTTGGATACCAAGTAAAACCATTAAACGTTTGCTTTAGCTCAGGATTGTCAGTGAGTATTTGCCTTAAATACCATCCCTGAAACATATCTAAAACAATTACAACAACATTTTTTTTGTTTTGCGATAACGAAATATAATTACTCTCATCTTGCTTGCCATTATAATGCTGTCCAATTGTTTCTTGCTTATTTACATTTGTATCTTCCCTTTTAGTTGTTAATAATTCACCAGTTTTAGAAACTAAATATACCGATTGAGATATTGTAGCCAAATTCAATAAAATTAATGCAATAATTACTTTTGAATAATTAATTTGCTTCAGAATTCTTTGGATAAAAACAAAAATTAAAATTAATAGAAATCCTTCAATAATGTAGAAATATATAGGTTTTGCTAAATTATCAATATTAGAAAACCTATGCATTTGTAAGGTTCCTAAATTAATTGGAATAATTGAATTATAGATAAAACTACTAATAGCAACAAAGAAAACAACAAAAACTAAAATCTTTTTTAATTTATGAGATAATATGAAATATATTGCAATACCGCTTAATATTGAAATAGCAAAAAGAGAAGAATTGGTTTTAAGAATTTCTATTCCTGTAAATTTAAAAGCTGCAGGAAACGAAGAAAAAACTGCTAATGGATTCCAGTAGAATATCAAACCTGTAATGTATAGTACTGATAATAAATAGATTAAAAAGCTTGGTTTATTTGAATTTATACTATTTAAATTATTTGATTTTTGATAATAATATACTGTTATAAGTGAAAATAAAATACCTGCACCTATAAAACTAAGATAGGCACTTCCATCAGTTTTTATGGATATATTTAAAAAAGATAAACTAGTAGGACTGCTCGAGATAATTGAAAACAAATTTAATAGTTGTGAGGCTAAAAGGAGAAATAATAAAGTAGAAATTAAATTACTTAAAGCTATTCTGTTTCTATAAAAGTAAATATAACCAATAAACTGCAGTGGCAATAATGTTAATATAGCTAATAAACTTAAATCACTATTTACTCCAGTGAAATAGTATTTTGATGCTAGATAATAATAAATAGATAAAAACAAAAGCGAAAAAAAGACAATTGGTTTTACTTCAATTTGAAGAATATCTTTTCTGTATTTATTCAATAAGAGAATAAATACACCAGTTATTAATGCAAGCATTAAACTTACCACTAAAGCTGCCAATAAGCGTAATACTATATCATCAAAAGTATGATTAAATGCCCAGTATAACTGAAAAAACGTTAAAGTAATTAGCGTATAGTTAAAGACCTTTATTAATTTGGGAAACAAACTTTTATAATTTGGAAATAAAACGGATTTTTCTTTGCTAATTGTTTCCTTTTTAAACACCTCAGGATTAGTGATAAACAAGCGTAAAAAGCTAAACACATTATTTATAGTCCAATAAAGAACTAATCCTGAAGGTAGATTGAAAAGTAAAACTAAAAATGCTGCTGCAAGAATTAGCATTTGTTTTAGCTCAGTTATATTGCCATTTCTTGTATAATAATATGCTGTTAGGATATTTACCAATGTCATTATTATTGGCAAAATATTTATTAAGCCAAATAATCCGTCGGGTTTGCTTAAATCTGGAATAAAAACGAAACTAACTCCTTTTAAGGGCTCAAAACCTTCAAGAAATTGATATGCTGCAATAAAAAATGGAATTTGTATAAGTAAGCTTAGAATCGGTATTAATGCTTTTAATGAATTGTAATTATGTTGCCTATTTATTGTTTTAATATAATAAAATCGTTCTTGCCCTTTATAAACCCTTTTAATTTCTTCAATTAAAGGCTTCATTTTATTCTTTATTATATCATCCTTCTTTTTTGCTTTTTCGATAAAGATAAATACAGGCAATAAAAGTGAAGAAATTGCAAAACTTAAAAGTATAATTGCTATACCATAATTTCCAGTTAGATCATAAGAAAACAAGAAAACTTGTTTAATTATAAAAATAAAAGGAGAGAGGATATGTTCGAAAAATGTCATATATGTTTTACTAATTATTAATATCTGATATAATATCTATTATTTGATTTGCTGCGGTTTCTCCAGCTTTCCCAAAATTATAAACAGAACTATTTTTTAAATCTTCTAATTCATTTAAAGGCGGATTATCAAGCAATTCCTTCACAATTGTGCTGATATTACCCATTTCATTTTCATCAAAGATTTGTCCTACTTTACTTCTTTCACGCATTTCCCACATTGGGTAGTCTAATTCACTTCCTTCAAAACCTTCTATAGATTCAAAATCAGTTTTTAAAAGCAGTACAGGCTTAGAATATAAAAAAGCAAAATCCCAAAATACACCAGATAAATCTCCTATCATTAAGTCTGCCTTTAACATACTTGCTGTACCTAATGGTTCTCTATCAATTGTAATACGCGGCTCATTTATATATTTTTGTTCTATTTCAGCAATTAATTTGGCCTGACTTACATATGTTTGAGGATGAGGTCGTAATATTATATCATAAGAATCGTCTTTTAATAAACTCTCAAAAAACGATATTCCAAACCGATTGATTATTGAATATTCTTTCCAAGTTGGGGCAACCAAAACAATTGGTTTTTGCTTAACAGGTTTTGGCAAACCTTTAATATCATCAAGCATTACATCGTAAACTGTAAATCCAGTTTCCAACAAAAGTTTTTTCTTTGTGCCGCGTTTTTCTTCTAATTTTCTAATTCCTTCTATTTGATGTGGACCTGAGCAAAAAACAGAATCAAAATAATCGAAAGCGAATTTTCGATACGTAAAAACATCTATAGGAGCATGAACAATATGTGCATAATGTTGTACCCTTTTAGACCTTCGTAACATCATAACATCTAATTGAGGAGTTGTCATTCCTACAAATTTCGCCTTTAGTTTGTTCAAATAAATTGATGTCATTGTTAAGTTTCCGATATATTTGGTCTTTAATAGCTCCGAATAATAACTTAAGCCAGGGTCATTTTGGTCTGATGTTAAATACACACATTCTATATTTTTATTTTCCAACGCTTTAATAATAGGAGAGAAGATATGCCAATATTGTTTACCTTCTGAATAGAAAACAATATCTATGTTTTCAAAATCATTGCGATTCTTAAATCCTTTTCCTAATATTAAATTTTTAACTTTATAGAAAAAACCTCGCAAAGCAAAAGCAAGTGATGCCGCAATAGCTATAATAATATAAAGCAATGCGCTGGTTGATGCTGGGTCTATATATAGAAGTGTATAAGTCATAGGACAATATTTTATCTAAAAAAATCAGTAATTACTTGCGGGGTAATTTCCCTAGGGTTATTTTTTAAGCGCTCAATATTTACATTTCTAATTATCAAATCGGAGTTGAAATTGGGTATTAATGTTGATATATTGGTATTTACTCCTAATGAATTGAAAAACGAAACTAATGTCTCTTGTATATTTTGAGAATCAATTTCCATAATTTCTAATAGTTTGTATATCCTAGCTTTGACATAATTACTTCCTCTTTTATCAATACAATCAATATTAGATATTCCATAATTGAATTCGAAAAAATAGGCTAAACTCAAACTTACAGCGTGTCCATGTGGAATATGATAATAGCTTGTAAATGCATAGGACAAAGCATGTGGGGCGGTTGTTTTGGAAATATTAATAGCTTTTCCTGCTAAAAATGCAGCCTCTTGCATCAGTGCTTTGGCATTTTCATCATTATTGACAACTGCCTTTCTTAAGTTATTCCACACCAAATCAACTGCTTCATATGCATATTCTTTAGATTCTTTAGTCGAGTTAACACTCCAAACAGATTCAATTGCTTGACAAAAAGCATCTAATCCAGTACATGCAGTTAAATATGAAGGTGCTGATAATGAAAATTCTGGAGATAGATAAATGTAATTTGGTAAAATTGATTCAGCTGCAACCGAATACTTTACCTTATCGACATAAAGTACTGCAAATGCAGTGGCTTCTGCTCCAGTTCCTGCAGTAGTTGGTATAGCCAGAAGAGGAGTTTTTGTGTTATTAATTAATGTTTGGTCTCTTAGAATTTTTTCAAGATTATAATCTTGATGAGTAAAAATACTGATCAATTTTGCCATATCAAGCACACTTCCACCACCTATAGCAACAATAATATCGTAATCGCCATTCTTAAAAACAGCAATGCCTTTTCTTAGATCTCTAATTTGAGGGTTTGGATTAAAATCAGAAAAAGCAACAGAAATATTATTACAAATAGTGTTTTCAACAAAAGCCTCAGCGCCAGATAGTTTATACGAATATTCATCGACGACTAAAAATATCTTTTGCGAATTATAATTACTTATAAAATCTTTAAATTCTATTAAACTACTATTTCTGAATATTTCTTGATTCATTCTGAAGCTATATTTTTCATGAAATCATTTTTATTGTGAATAGCATTAATCGTAGGCCGACCTAAATTATCTCTAGAGCCTGTGCGGGTCATTACTTCTATCAATGCAGGATATGAATTTTCAGGAATATTATTAAGGGCAAATTTAAGTTCTTCATCTGTAGAAATTTGTACAGCATATTGATAATTATTTGCTATAGCAATTGTTGGAATATCAATTTCAAAAGCAACAGTTGGTTGTCCACCAACCGATTCGTGAGCTCCATTATTTATGATAATATGTAAAAAGTTTTTTGGTGCTTGACTACCAATTATAGAAAAACCACCCATGTGCATTAAAACGGCTCCATCTCCATCAATACATATGATTTTTCGTTCTGGTTTATATAATGCTATTCCTAATGCAATCTGACTTGCATGCCCCATTGAACCCACTGTAAGAAAATCTGAACTATGATTTTGATTCAATTCATCCCTATATTCAAAAAGTTCACGAGAAGTTTTTCCAGTTGTAGAAATAATAAGTTCATTTCCATTTAGCTGATCAACAATAATTTTAATCGCCTCTTCTCTATAAAGCGAATACTTATTTACTATTTTTTGTTGGATATTATATTTTTCAAATGTTCCTTTTCTAATAATAAGAGCAAAGGCTGCATTCGTCTCTTTAATTTTTGCAATGGCTTGATCTATTTGCTTTTGAGCTAATTCTTCTTCAATTTCTAGAATTAAATAAGGGATTTTCATTGCATCCAGCAAATCAGTTGTAACTTGCCCTTGCTTAATATGCTGAGGCTCATCTTTAGCTTCGCCTCGCCAACCAATCATCAATAGTACTGGAATATTATATACTTCAGAATCTGTAAGCGATAATAAAGGATTTACAGCATTTCCAATGCCTGAGTTTTGCATATAAACCAAAGGAGTTTTTCCTGTTGCCATATGGTAACCTGCCGCCAATGCAATTGCATTTCCCTCGTTGGCCGCAATGATATGATTCTTTTTTGATGCATTATCTGTAATATAGGCACAGATATCTTTTAATAAAGAATCTGGAACACCGGTAAAAAATTCAACTTCTTTGCGTTTTAAATATTCGTAAAATCTCTTAGTGTTAATCATTAATTAGGGAATAAGAGTAAGTATATCTTTAATTGACATGCATTGATCATCAACTTCTTTTGACCGTTCGTTATCTAGAATCGATTTTGCCACATCAACCATTGCAGGATAAGCTGCTCTTAAAAGATGATTTGCATAAATTACCACATTTGCACCAGCTTCTATTAATTGTTCTTCATACAAATGATTAAAGCTTGATGGAACAACCACAAGTGGTACAATATTATCAAATTCTTTATATTGTTTACAGAATTCTAATATTTCTGACCCCTCTTTTTCTTTGCTGTGAATCATAATACCGTCTGCACCAGCTTCTATATAGGCTTTTGCTCTTGTTATAGCATGGTCCATTCCTTGTTTTAAGATTAAGCTTTCAATACGAGCAATTATCATAAAACTTTTGGTAATTTGAGATTGCTTACCCGATTTAATTTTATTACAGAAATTTTCTATTGTATCTTGTGTTTGATCTACATCTGTTCCGAAAAGTGAGTTTTTCTTCAATCCTGTTTTATCTTCAATAATAATTGCCGAAACCCCTAAGCGCTCTAGAGTTCTTACAGTAAAAATAAAATGCTCGGGAATGCCGCCAGTATCACCATCATAAATAATTGGTTTTGTGGTAACTTCTAAAATATCATTTAAACTATGTAGGCGAGATGTTACGTCAACTGCTTCAATATCTGGTTTTCCTTTTGCGGTAGAATCTGTAAGGCTACTTAACCATATTGCATCAAATTCTTTTACTCTACCATCTTTATTAACACTAATATTCTCTACAATAAGACCAGTTAGACCATTATGAGCCTCCAGAACCTTAACAATTGGTTTTGAATCAATTAGCCTTCGTAACTTCTCCATTCTTATATTTGGAGTTGTACCAATTTCTTTTATTGCTTGGTTTAGCTGAGTAGAAGAAATACCTTCTGTATAAGGTACTTCGTGTAATTTACCTCCCCATTCAGCTAAGGTATCAATAACCTTCTGTCTTACTTTTTTCTGAACACCTTCTTTCCAATCATCACCATGCACAACGAAATCGGGCTTAACTTGACGCAAATTTATTGAATAATCCAATTCATTTTGGGCAATTACATCTGTTACTCCTTTTATGCTTTCTATAATTAATTTCCTTTGTTCAAACTTTAATGTTGGAAGTCGTTTGTAAGAAGCAATTGCCTTATCAGTAAGAACACCAACAATAACATTACCTAATTTACTAGCTTCCTTAATAATATTCAAATGTCCAGGGTGAATTAAATCTGCGCTCATCCCAACGTAAACAATCTTGTTCATATACATAAATTTATACAAAAGTAGTGGTTTTTTTGATATAAATCGGACGATTAATTGACATTTAATCTAAATCCAAGACGGAATTGGATTCGTAATTCTGATGAATAAGTCTCTCAAAGAATAAATCTTAATCAAGTTAAAATCAGAATGTTTTATATGTAGGCTGATAGCTTATAAAAGGCCTATAGATATTTTGTAAACAATACTGTGTATTTATAAGTACTTTACACACATAAATGTATAAAATGTGTTTTTTAATAATCCAAAAATAAGCGATATAATGTTAAAACATCATTGTAAACATCTAATAAATTATATAAATCACTAGTT